>ERZ773204.2702-NODE-2702-length-11843-cov-9.266542_pt1 | contig 11843 bp, 10 predicted proteins | sample MGYA00581007_ERZ773204 | MGnify/ENA primary metagenome ERZ773204 (study PRJEB29015, sample SAMEA2737757) | human gut metagenome | biome: human gut; feature: human-associated habitat; material: faeces | place: China | collected 2012 ... | reverse complement strand
TGTCTGGGGCCCAGCGGTTCCACGGCCTGCAGGGTATCCAGCACCGGGTGCCCGGTAAGGGTCTCCAGCCGTTCCTTCCAGAATGTTCCGGTGCCAAAGCGGGTGTCCTGCCCGGCCGCAAAACTCATGATGGGCAGCAGATCCCAGCCCTGCAGCGTCAGCATCCGCGCTGCTTCCAATGCCGTTTCCAGCGTGCAGAAGCTGCCGCACACTGCAAATGCGGCGCTTCCCCTTTTCTGTGTGGTCATGTGCATTCCTCCCGCTCCCGCAAAATGGCCAGCACCGTGCGTGCCACCGCTTCGCCCGCTGTTTCCGGCGCGCAGACCGCCGGCAGGCTCAGTGCATGGATGGCACGGAGGCCCAGCCGCTGCGCTGCCGCAAAATCCGTTCCGCCGGGCTTCGAGGCCAGATCCACGATCAGGCTTCCGGGCCGCAGGGCCGTCAGCACCGGCTCTGTCAGCACCGGTGCAGGGATCGTGTTCACCACCCGGTCAAAGGCCGGGGCCAGTGCGCCCAGCCGGGCCAGCTCCGCGCCGCGCAGGCCAAGGCTCTCGGCCAGAGCACGCTGCTCCGGCCGTCGGGCGCAAACAGTCACCCCGGCCCCCAGCGCCGACAGCCGCACGGCCAGTGCCTGCCCCACCGGCCCGAACCCCAGCACCAGCACCTCTGCACCCCACAGGGTACGGGTGCGCTGCTGCAGCAGGATGCCGATGCAGCCCTCTGCCGTGGGGATGGCGTTGTACACAGCCAGTTCCGGCCGGGCAAAGTAGTCTGCCAGCTCCACCCCGGCCTGCCGGGCGATCTCCACCGCCTGCGCCGACAGCCGCCCGCCCAGCGCAAAAGCCCCCGGTTTGGCCGCCCGCAGCAGCTGTGCCAGCGGGGTGCGGCTCTCATCCAGCGGCAGCGGAAGCAGGATCACGTCTGCCCGGGCCACCTGCTCGGCCCCGGCCACCGCATAGCCTGCCCGGGCCAGCGCGCGGCCTGCTGCCGCCTGCCGGGCATCACTGCCCACCACCGCGATCCGTTTTCTGCCCTCCATGCCGCTGTTCCTCCCCCGCTGTGTTGTGTGCCATCCTATGCCGGGGCAGGCTTTTTGGTGCGTGAACGACGGAAAAAACGCCCTCCGTCAGATCCTGCGGATTTGCCAGCCCCCTCGGAGAGGGGGTCTTGGTGCTGCCGGAAGGTTTCCCGCGCTGTAAAAGGCTCCCTCCTTGAGGGAGCTGGCATCGCATCCGCGATGCCTGAGGGAGTTCCCATCAAAAAAAGGGACCGCCGTGCATCCTTTGCACAGCAGTCCCTTTCAAGCTCTATTCGTTTTTCGGATGCGCCGCCCTGACCGCTGCACGTCCTTTTTACTTCAGATACTTTGCCACAGCACGGGCCACGATGCCGCCCAGGATGCCGGACACCAGGAACTCCGCCACGCCCTGGACGCCCACCAGGAGCACCACGAACATGAAGGGGTTGGCTGCGCCCTTGACCGACACCAGATTCTGCACATAGTCGCAGCCGTAGAAGGCCAGCACGATGTAGCCCATGAAGAACAGGGTGTTGAGGGCCGGGGCACACATGGCGCTGAGAATGTAGCTCCAGGTGCCGGGCTTGTCGAACCGCTTGAGGCCGCTGAAGATCAGGCCCACGCACAGGCCCATGAGCACACGCATGCCCACGCACAGGATAAAGGTGTTCAGGGGGCTGACCTGGAACAGGGCACCGGTCATGGCCGATGCACCGGTGATGGCGTCATAGAAGCTCACTGCGCCAAAAACGCCGCCCAGGATGGCACCCACGGCAGGGCCCATGGTGATGGCACCCACGGCGATGGGAAGGGTCAGAAAGCTCATGTACAGAGGGCCCATGGGCACACTGCCCAGGCCAACAGCTTTCATGACCAGCTCGATGGCCACCAGAAGGGCCACACGGGTCAGCGTACGGGTATTCATGTTTTTCATATTCAATTGTCCTCCTGCTGCCGTTCCGCCCTTAGCGTCGGATACGGCGCAAACCTGCCCGCTCTGTGCGGGTTTTGTTGTGGATATTCTTATTGTTCTCTTAGAGCGCGTTGTGTCAGGGCGTGTTCCAAAGAGGGAATGTCGTTATCGTTCGCCGGGGAAGCGGATGCCGGCCGACCGGCGTGCCACCGTGAGCACCCGGCTCACCGCAATGGAGGTGTCCTGCATGCGGGTGCACAGCTCCTGGTCGCCGCTTTCCATCGCCCGGGCAAACGTCTCGAACTCTGCGGCCTCCCGGGGGCGGCCCCCATTCAGGTTGTAGTGCTCTTCCTTGCCCTCGTTGGGGTGGAAGGTGATGCCGCCGCAGCAGTTGGCGGTGGATTTCTGCTGGATGTAGCCCTTCGTGCCCTGAATGATGCACCGGGCCGGGGCGGCGCAGTCCTTGGCAGCCATGCTCACGGCCTTGAAGCCGGTGTAGTCCATGGTCAGGATGCCGCTGGTGTCGATGCCGCGCTCCACGTTGGCGGTGTAGTGCACCTGATTCGGCTCACCGAACAGGCCCACGATGTAGCTGACGTTGTACACGCCCAGGTCCATCAGGGCACCGCCGGCGCAGGCCGGGTCGAACACCGGGGGCATTTCTCCGGCGCAGAAGGCGTCGTACCGGCTGGAATACTGGCTGAAATTGCACTGCACCAGCCGCACCGTGCCCACCCGGGGCAGCAGCTCCCGGATCTTGGCGTAATTTTCCAGATACTGGGTGGTGACGGCCTCAAACAGGAACACCTTTTTGTGGCGTGCCAGTGCCACCAGCTCTTCCGTCTGTGCCGCGCTGGGAGCCAAGGGCTTTTCTACAATGACATGTTTCCCGGCCTCCAGCGCCACCCGCGCAAAACGGACGTGCTGCAGGTTGGGCACGGCAATGTACACCACATCCACCCACTGCAGCAGCTCCAGATAGTTGGTGGTATGCTGCGGCACGCCATACTGTCGGCACAGCTCCTGTGCCTTTTCGGCGCTGCGGGGCGTGCTGCACAGTGCCTGCACCGTAAACGGCGCGTGTTCCACGAGCCACGGCAAAAATTCCTGCACGATCTTGCCCGTGCCAAGAATGCCCACTTTCATGTTGTTCTCCCTATCCTATCCTTGATCGTAAGTCAGCCCACCAGCGCTTCCGGCTCGCGGCGGGTGCGCTTTTTGGGGTACGGACGCTTTGCGTGGGGGTGCCCCGGCTGGCCCGGCCTGCGGCCGCCCGCCGCAGTGTGGCGGGGTGCGGGCTGGGGTGCATTGAGCTGGTACAGCAAGGCCAAGCCCTTCATGAGCAGCTCCGGGTCATAGGTGAGCGGGTGGCGGCACAGCGGGGCAACGTATTTTGCCAACCCGCCGGTGACCACCAGCGTGGCCGGCTGACCCAGTTCTTCTTCGATGCGCTGCACCATGCCGTCGATGAGCACCGCCGTGCCCATCACCGAGCCGGAAAGCATACACTTTTCGGTATTGGTGCCGATGGCACTCTTGGGCGAACCCAGATGCACCTGCGGCAACTGGGCGCAGCGTTCGCCCAGGGCCCGCAGCCCGGTGGAAAGCCCCGGGCAGATCACGCCGCCCCGGAACACCCGGTCCTTGTCCACTACATTAAAAGTAGTGGCGGTGCCCAGGTCCACCGTGACCACCGGCAGCGGAAAGTTTGCCGCCGCATAGGCAGCATCCACCAGCCGGTCCTTGCCCACGGCATGGGGCTCGTCCACGGCCATGGTCAGGCCGGTGCGGATCTCCGGCGAAACAATGACCGGCTTTTTGCCGGTGTAATAACGGGCGCACTCAGCCAGCGCCCCGGTGATCTGGGGCACCACGCTGGTGAGCACAGCGCCCTCAAAGCGCACGGGCCGCTCCGGGTGGCGGCGGTGCGCAAATACTTTGTCCATTTCGGCACGATATTCTGCAGCCGTGCGGGTGCGCACCGTGTCCATGCGCGCCACAAAGCATACACGTCCGTCCCGAATGCCCCCCAGGGCGACGGTGGTGTTGCCTATATCAATGGCTAAGATCATAGTTCAGTTTTCCTTTTTTCTGCGGAACGGGCCGGTACGCCGGCCGGAAAGTTGTCCGTTCCGCTTGAGCGGCGGCTTCCTCTATTCTTTGTCAAGCTGTATTTTACCGCATTTTGCCCTGCGATACAAGCCCGCGCAAAGATTTTGTTGTGCTGGCGGAACTTTTGCATTATACTATAGAAAGAAATGTGGAAACAGTCTGTTTTTGCAGGAGGTCTATACATGGATTTAAAGGGCAAATGCGTCCTTCTGGGCGTCACCGGCGGCATTGCCGCCTATAAGATGGCCAATGTGGCCAGCGCACTGCGCAAGCTGGGGGCCGATGTGGAGGTCATCATGACCAAAAACGCCACCCAATTCATCACTCCCATCACCTTTGAGACCCTGACCGGTCACAAGTGCATGGTGGACACCTTTGACCGCGACTTCAAATTCGAGGTCACCCACATCTCGCTGGCCAAAAAGGCCGATGTGATCCTGGTGGCCCCCGCCACGGCCAACGTGATCGCCAAAATGGCCCACGGCATCGCCGACGATATGCTCACCACCGTGGTGCTGGCGGCCAAATGCCCCAAACTGGTCTCCCCCGCCATGAACACCGGCATGCTGGAAAACCCCATCACGCAGGACAACCTCGCCACGCTGGAGCGGTATGGCTTCACGGTCATCCCCTCCGAGAGCGGTGTGCTGGCCTGCAAGGATGTGGGCAGCGGCCGCCTGCCGAAGGAAGATGTGCTCATCGAGTACATCCTGCACACCATCGCCCGGCCCAAGGACCTGGCCGGAGTGCGTGTCACCGTGACCGCCGGGCCCACCCAGGAGGCACTGGACCCCGTGCGCTACCTGACCAACCATTCCACCGGCAAGATGGGCTACGCACTGGCCCGCGCCGCCGCCATGCGGGGCGCGGACGTGACCCTCATCCACGGCGAGACCGCTCTGCCGCCGGTCAAATTCACCACGGATGTTCCGGTGACCACCGCACAGGATCTGTACGAAGCCGTCACCGGCCGCTTTGACACCACCGATGTGCTGATCATGGCCGCCGCCGTGGCGGACTACCGCCCGGTGACCGTGGCCAGCGACAAGATCAAGAAAAAGGACGGCGACCTGTCCATCCCGGTGGAGCGCACGCCGGACATTCTGGGCACCATCGGCCCTCAAAAGACCCACCAGTTCCTGTGTGGTTTTTCCATGGAGACGAAAGATCTTGTGGAAAACTCCTCCGCTAAGCTGGCAAAGAAGAATCTGGACATGGTGGTGGCCAATAACCTCAAGGTGGCCGGGGCCGGTTTTGGCGTGGACACCAACGTGGTCACCTTCATCACCCCGGACGGCACCCGGGAACTGCCTCTGATGAGCAAGGCCGACGTAGCCGATGCCATTCTGGATGAGATCTTAAAGCGGCGTTCTCTGTGAGAAAAACGGGAGGCTGTTACCCCGCAACAGCCTCCCGTTTTTACTTCTCTTTCCGTGCAAACACGATGCCGATGGTACCGGGGCCGGAGTAACCGCCGATGGTGGTGCCGATGTCTGTTTCCCAGCATTCCTTGAAGTGGCCGTATTTCTTCAGGCCCGCTTTCACGGCCTCCATGCAGCCGGGCTTCGGCTGGCAGGAGGAAATGAACACCAGCCCATCCTCGATGTCATCCCGGTCGGCCAGACGGTCGGTGATGTACTTGCCCACGCAGATGGGCAGGCTGCCGCGGTATTTTTTGACCACTTTCAGCTCGCCGTTGATTACTTCCAGGGCCGGTTTGATGCCCAGCAGATTGGCCCCGAAGGCCAGCACGCCGGAGCAGCGGCCGCTTTTGGCCATGAAGTCCAACCGGTCCAGCACGAAGCTCAGCTCCACCCGCTTGGAAAGGCTCTGCAGCTTCATCTGGATGGCGCGGGCCGTCAGTCCGTCGGCGGCCCACTTTGCTGCCTTCAGCACCAGATAGCCCTGCCCGGTGCAGATGTTCTGGCTGTCCACGACGCAGACATTCTCGAATTCGCCGGCGGCCAGCCGTGCATTCTGGAAGCAGGACGACAGCTTGCTGCTGACCGAAATATGGATCACAGCATCGTACTCTTTGGCAAACGGGGCAAAGAACTCCGTATATTCCACCAGATTGGCGGCGGCGGATTTGGGCATCTTGCCACCCTGGTTCACATAAGCGAACACATCCGCCGGGTGGACGGTCACACCGTCCAGATAGCTGTCCTCTCCCATCAGGATGTGCATGGGCATCAGGGCGATGTCCCACTTCTTCAAAAGCTCTTCGGACAGGTCACAAGTGCTGTCCGCGGTGATCTTGATCTTCACGTCTTTTCTCCTTTTTGTTCGGTTCCTTTCAAAGCTGTTCCGTTTTATTGTATCACAAACGGTTCAAAGTTGTTAAGTATCTTGCGCCGATAAATGTAAATCTTTTATGAAGCCGCCCTGTGCTTCGGGTTTCTTGTACACATCTCACAAATCTGCACAGGGATTTATAGTTCTTTCCGAAAATTCGGCTTTACCTGTTTATTTTATTCGCCAAAAATTATATAATAAGATGTATTCAAATGGTTTGGGATCGGTCTGCTCTGCGGCCGTTTATTTATTGGAGGTTGCCTTACTATGTTCATGTACACCGACTACAACCAGCATCTGCTGGACAATGTAAAAAAGATCCACTTCATCGGCTGCGGCGGCAGCGGCATGTATCCTCTGATCCAGATCCTGGCCGCCAAGGGCTACGAGATCTCCGGCAGTGATGTGCTGGACGGCAGCATCATCCGCTACGAACGGGAGATGGGCGTGAAGGTCAGCCTGGGCCACAGCGCCGACAACATCATCGGTGTGGACATGGTGGTGTATTCCGCAGCCATCTCCAAGGACAACGTGGAGCTGTGTGCCGCTTCCTCCTACGGCATCCCCACCATCGAGCGCAGCGTGCTGCTGGGCTATGTGAGCCGTCTGTACAAGCAGAGCATCTGCGTGTCCGGCACCCACGGCAAGACCACCACTACTTCTATGATCACCACCGCACTGGAGCTGGCCGGCCGCGATCCCTCTGCCGTCATCGGCGGCAAGCTGCCCCTGATCGACGGCTACGGCAAGGCCGGCAAGGGCGATGACATCGTCATTGAGGCCTGCGAGTTCGCCGAGACCTTCCTTAAGCTCACCCCGTACCTGTCGGTGGTGCTGAACATCGACAACGACCATCTGGACTACTACGGCAGCATGGGCGAGCTGAAGTTCGCCTTCAAGCGCTTTGCCCTGATGACTCAGTTCATGATCTTTGCCAACGCTGACGATAAGAACACCATGGACGTGATGTACACGTTGGACCGCCGGGTGCGCACCTTTGCCATCGACAACCACGGCGACTACCGCGCTGTCAACGTCAACGAGTATAAGCCCGGCTTCTTCGAGTTCGACCTGAAGGAGTGGAATACGACCGACACCACCCGCATCCGTCTGTCCGTGCCCGGTCGCCACAATATTTATAATGCACTGGCCATGTGCGCCGTGTGCCGCTTTGTGGGCCTGAGCGCAGAGCAGTGCGCCGAGGCTGCCCTGAACTTCAAGGGCGCAGGCCGCCGCTTTGAGGTGTACGGCGAGTGCAACGGTGCGCTGGTCATTGATGACTACGCCCACCACCCCACCGAGCTGCGCGCCACCCTGAACACCGCCAAGGAGATGGGCTACAAGCGCCTGATCGCCGTCCACCAGCCGTTTACATACAGCCGCACCAAGATGCTGTTCAACGACTTTGTGGATGTGCTCAAGATCCCGGACATCACGGTGCTGACCCCCATCATGGGCAGCCGCGAGCCCAACGACCCCACCATTACCAGCGCAAAGCTGGCGGCGCAGATCCCCAACTCTGTGCTGGTGGACAGCCTGGAGGCTGCCGCTGACTGGGTCAAACAGAACGCCCGGGAGGGCGATCTGGTCATCACTCTGGGCTGCGGCGATATCTATAAGGCCAGCAAGATGATGGTGAAAAAAGACTGATCGTTTGGAATAGCTGAAAGCCGCCGGGTGTTTCACAGACCGAACCGGTCTGCAATACCACCCTGCGAAAGCGCCCTGCCGGGAGACCGGCGGGGCGTTTTTGCGCTATGGGATGGGCGTGATGAAAAATATCTCAAAAATTTTACACAAATCAGACTCGGAAGGGTGGCGGCGGGGGTGGGATTCTGCTATACTGATTCTGGTACGAAAAGGAGGAGAGAGGATATGCCATCTACTTATGCACACCGCCGCTTTGGTGCGGATGTTCTGGTGCAGCTGCCCAGGGAGCTGCGGGAAAAGATCACCCCGTACCGGCCGCTGTATGATATGGGCCTGCACGGGCCTGACCTGATGTTCTACTACCGGGCATTGCAGTCCAACCCCGTGAACCGGCTGGGCAACGCCATGCACGAGCAGCCGGGCCGAGTGTTCTTTACCCGGGCCCGGGGCGTGGTGAACACGGCCCGCAACAAGAATGCTGCGTTGGCCTATGCGCTGGGGTTCGTCTGCCACTTTGCACTGGACAGCACCTGCCACCCCTATGTGGAGCGCTACACCCGGGAAAGCGGTGTGAGCCACTGCGAGATCGAGACGGAGTTTGACAACCAGCTGATGCGGGAGGACGGGCTTGACCCGATGCACTTTTTCACGGCGGGGCATATCCGCCCCAACCGGGAGTTTGCAAAGATCATTGCGCCGTTCTACGAGAATGTCACGGCAGACGAGACCTACGGAGCCATGCGGGGCATGGTGCGGGTGCACCATCTGCTGCAGGCCACCAGCCCGGTCAAGCGCTGGGTGGTACTGACTGCCCTGAAAGCGGCAGGCACCTATGATGTCATGCACGGGCTGGTGGCGAACCTCCAGCCCAATCCCCGGTGCGAGGCCAGCGACAAAGAGCTGGAAGCGCTGTATCAGCAGGCTCTCCCGCTGGCAGTGCGGCTCATCACGGAATATGTGGAAGGGCTCTCCAACGGCGCACCGCTGGACAAGGCCTATGACCACACCTTCGGAGAATTTTGAGAGGAATGCAAATGAACGAAGCAAAGCAAAAATTTCGCCTGACCAGCCTGGAACGGGCGTGGATCTTATACGATGTGGGCAACTCGGCGTTTGTGCTGCTGGTGGCAACGCTGATCCCCATCTTCTTCAACGCACTGGCTGAGGGGGGCGGCCTGAGCTCGGTGGAGTATCTGGCCTACTGGGGCTATGCCGCCTCGGCGGTCACAGTCATCACGGCGGTGCTCAGCCCGATCCTTGGTACACTGGCCGATACCCGCAACTTCAAGAAGCCCATCTTCACCTTCTGCGTGGCAGTGGGTGTGATCGGCTGCTGCGCCATGGGGATGGCAAGCACCTGGCTGCCGTTCCTGCTCATCTTCATCTTTGCCAAGGTGGGTTTTTCGGGCAGTCTGGTGTTCTATGACTCCATGCTCAGCGATGTGACTGTGCCGGACCGGATGGATGAGGTTTCCTCCAAAGGCTATGCCTGGGGTTACATTGGCAGCTGTGTGCCCTTTGTGGTCTGTCTGGCGCTGGTGCTGGGGGCCGGGAGCATCGGCATCTCCCAGATGACAGCGCTGAACCTTGCCCTCTTTATCACCGCCGCCTGGTGGCTGGTGACCACCCTGCCTCTGCTGCGCCAGTATAAACAGGTGCACTTTGTGGAGGTGCAGGAACATGCCATCCGGCAGAGCTTTGCCCGCATCGGCCACACCCTCCGCCACCTGAAAGAGGACAGGCAGGTGTTCTGGTTCCTGCTGGCCTTTTTCTGCTACATCGATGGCGTATACACCATCATCGATATGGCCACGGCCTACGGCACGGCCCTGGGGCTGGACACCACCGGCCTGCTGCTGGCGCTGCTGGTCACCCAGATCGTGGCCTTTCCCTCGGCACTGGTGTTCGGGCGGCTGAGCGGGCAATACCCCTCGGGCACCCTCATCCCGGTCTGCATCGCGGCCTACGCGGGCATTGCGCTGTTTGCCTTTTTCCTGAAGCACCAGTGGCAGTTCTGGGTGCTGGCCGTTGTGGTGGGCATGTTCCAGGGCGGTATCCAGGCGCTGAGCCGGAGCCACTTTGCCAAGATCATCCCGCCGGAAAAATCGGGCGAGTACTTCGGCTTGTTCGATATCTGCGGCAAGGGCGCATCCTTTCTGGGCACCATGATCGTCAGTGTGGGCAGCCAGCTGACCGGCAGCGCCAATGTGGGCGTGGGCAGCCTGATCGTGCTGTTCATTGTGGGATTCGTACTGTTCCGGGTGTCGGATCGGAAGTAAAAACAACCCCCCAGTCACCTGCGGTGACAGCCCCCCTAGTAGTGGGGCCCTTGGCATAACGTAAAGCATCACCTCTTTGCCAAGGCCGCCCCTACTAGGGGCGGTGGCATCCCGCAGGGATGACGGTGGGGTTTGAGCTTTCCCCCTTGCATCCTCCGGCGTTTTCGTTTATCATAGAGAAAGCGAAACGCCCCAAGGAGGAAACCATGCGCTATTTGTTTTTACTGAACCCCGCTGCGGGCAAGCAGGACTGCACCGTCCAGCTCATCCCGCAGATCAGAGCCGCTGCCGCCCGGGCCGGGTGGAGTGAGGCGGATTATACCATCCACACCACCGAATATGCGGGCCACGCCCGGGAGCTGGCCCGTGCCGCAGCCCAGGAGGCAGCGCAGGCCGGGGACAGCCTGCGCATCTGGACAGCGGGCGGCGACGGAACCTTCATGGAAGCCATGACCGGCGTGCAGGGCTTTGCCAACGCCGCCGTGGGCTGCCTGCCCTACGGCAGCGGCAACGACTTCCTGCGCACCTACGGCACCCGGGCAGAGTTCACCGACCTCGATGCCCAGCTGGCGGGCGGGGAAGTGACCATCGACCTGCTGGAGACCAGTCTGGGCCTGTCCGCCACCATCTGCGCGGCGGGTCTGGACGCGCAGGTGGCCTACGGCATCCCCAAGTTCCGGCGGATCCCCCTGTGCGGCGGCGAGATGTCCTACCTGCTCTCCATCGTGGAGCAGCTCTGCGGCCACATCGGCCGCAGGGTCACCTTTACCATTGATGACGAGGAGCTGACCGTGGACTGCCTGATGTGCGCCATCTGCAATGGCCGGGCCTATGGCGGCGGCTTCCTTGCCGCCCCCGAGGCCGACCCCGCCGACGGCTGGCTGGACGTGATGATCGTCCGCAGGGTGGGGCGGCTGACCATTGCCAAGCTGCTGGGAATGTACAAGAGCGGCCGGCACTTTGTGAACGGCCAGCTCACCGAGGAGGCAAAGCCCTACTTCCTCTACCGCCGTGCCCGGCGGGTGGCGCTGCACCCTGCCGATGGCCGCGGCCCCATCGTTGCCACCGCCGACGGCGAGTGCGCCCCCTGTGATGCGGTGGAGGCTGTCCTGCGCCCCCTGAGCGGCCGCATCCTCTTGCCCGCCCCGGCGTATGAGCGGTTTGTGGCGAAAAGAAGCAGTGCGGACGCAAAATAAGAAGATGTTTGGATGAAAAAGAGCAGTCTCTCCGGAAAAGAGAACTGCTCTTTTTTCGATGTAAGGATACTTTTTCGGGCGGTCACAAATTGTTCAAAAAGAAAAATCAAAAAGGTCTTGATTTTTCAGTTCAAGATGAGTACAATACACTTAGCACTCAGAGAAAAGGAGTGCTAAACAACCAAAGGCCCGGCAGAAACGGGCCGAAGGTGCCAAAAAAGTTTTCATTATATTTTATTATAGGAGGGCAAGAACTATGAAGATCATTCCTCTTGCAGACCGTGTTGTTATCAAGGCCGTTGAAGTCGAGGAGACCACCAAGGGCGGCCTCATCCTGACCGGCAGCGCCAAGGAGAAGCCCCAGGTGGCACAGGTCGTGG
>ERZ773204.2695-NODE-2695-length-11867-cov-3.425161_pt1 | contig 11867 bp, 9 predicted proteins | sample MGYA00581007_ERZ773204 | MGnify/ENA primary metagenome ERZ773204 (study PRJEB29015, sample SAMEA2737757) | human gut metagenome | biome: human gut; feature: human-associated habitat; material: faeces | place: China | collected 2012 ... | reverse complement strand
AAGGATTTATTAATTTTTTCTTCATTTCTATCACCACTATTATTTTAAAATAAAAGGTCAATACCATGAGGTATCGGAAGAAGTATATAAAATTTGTTATAACTCATTTAAAAAAGAAGAACGAGAAAAAGAAAAGAGAAACGAGTTTAAAGTATTCAGTTTAGATCAGTTAGATAATAATAATACAGCACTTGTTGATAAAGTTGCGGATGATAATAATCAATATGATACTTTAAATATTAATGAAGAAGTTGAAAATGTAATGAATATCATTAATCAGCTTTCAAAAGAAGATAGGGATCTTATTACAAATCTTCTCATTAAGAATAAAACAGAAAGAGAACTTTCAACCTTGATGGGAGTTTCTCAACCAGCGATACATAAACGTAAAAAAAGAATAATAGAAAATATCAAAAATAAGTCAAAAATGTAACTTATTTTTTTATTTGGTTATCAAGATATAAAAAAATGTCCAGTTATATATGAGGGGAGTTATTAAGCATCTCCTCTCAAGAGGACATTGAAAACAGAATAGTCTGAATCAGCAACAAAAAGTTTTCTAGCACGTTGATAGTTGCGCCAAGAGAATATGTGAACATAGAAATGTAAGGTCACAATAAAATGTGAATTTCTTCTCTGTTTCGTATTGGAGCGAGAAACAACTGATCATAAAAAGGTGGGGATAGACCTTTGCCGTTATGAAAGCGTAAATGATACTTCACTCTATTCAATAGTCGAGCGTGAACAAACCGTCGCAACAATTGAGGAGTGGTCTTTGACACGTGTGTCGTATGTTCTTGATGATCCTATACAGAAGCTGGTTTGGACATTGGAAAACAGACTTGAACCGATACGTTTATTGATAGATCGTGACACCTGTACTTTTTGCAGGTGTCATCATTGTGTTAATAAAAGAAAGGATTGATCTTATGAAAAGAGTACATATTTTAACACCTGAAGAAAATAAACTTTCTTCGAAGCAGTTAGAGGAATATATGGAGTTTGCTGCTAAAAACAATTATGAACTTACTGGAGAATTGCATTTTCATTTTTCCAATGCTTTTTATGAACCAGAGAAGTTTGTGAATACAATAAAGGATCTTACAACAAGCAGAACATTTGTTACTGATGGTGAATGTATTGTGTTTGCTAATGCATTCAATGATGGAAGACTTCTTAAGGCATTTGAAGGTAATGGCTTTGAAGTCTATGAACGTGACAGTGGTCGTCTTATTCAGGATGTGTTCAATGAATTCAACGAAAGACAGATTCACACTTTGAAAGCTGTAATTAACAGTGCATTAGAATCAGCTGTTAATAATAAACCACTGTTTGTAACAAGCAATTCAAACAGTGAAGCCACTCATGATTGTGTACGAGAATATGTATCCAAGTATGACTTGGATCATGCTGTTGTTATTCAACTTTCAAATCTGAATGAAGAATTTAAAAAACAGATTGGAGATGTCATAAAAAATGAAAAGTGTGACCATCTGGTACTTATTGAACCTGATTCTTTTTCAAAACAAATGCAACAGGATGTTGTTGACTTTGCATTGGAAAATAATCTGAAAGTAGACAGTTACTATGCACAGCCAGAAGTTGAAATTTCATTACAGATGAAAGGCATGGTTAACTGATTGAATGAATATCTTTGATTACTATTACATATATACATGCCTGAAGAAACTTGTCACCTATAAAAAGATCACTAAAAATGTTGCCAATAAAGTTCTGAAAAAGTATGAAGAAGAATGTAATCCACTTGTCAGATATCATTTTTAAATTCACAAAATAAAGTGAATAATGTCATGGATAGTTCGAAAGAGTTGTGGTACTGTATGTGGTGATAAGAAAGGGGATTATTAAGAATGGCTCAAGGTCAAAAACAAGTACGCATTATCGAACCACTGGAAAGATTTGTAAACAGAATCAATCTTGTTGGCTGTTATGCGAGAGTCAGTTCAGACAGTGAAGATCAGCTTAATTCATATAACAATCAGGTTGATTTCTATGAATCCTATGTCAACAGTCTTGAAAATTCCAAACTGGTTAAGATCTATACAGATGAAGGAATAACTGGAACAAGAATGGACAAAAGAGACGGTTTTCTTCAAATGATTGAGGACTGTCGAAAAGGTCTTATAAATACAATTATTACTAAATCGATCAGTCGATTTGCACGAAATATAACGGAGACACTTTCAGTAGTAAGAGAACTGAAATCAATAGGTGTCTCCGTTTATTTTATGACAGAAAAAATTGATACAGCAAAAATGGGAAGTGAAATGATGCTTGCTGTTTATGCTGCCTGTGCTGAAATTGAATCAAAAGCAATTTCAAATGCACAAAAATGGGCATTTCGTACAAGGGCAAAAGAAGGAAGATACAATCAACCAAAACTTCCATATGGATATCAAAGAATAGATGGCGAAGTAAAAGTCATAGAAGATGAAGCAAAGATTGTTGAAGATATCTTTAATAAATATGTGAATAAAGATTTTTCGGTAACAAAACTTGTGGATTATCTGAATAAACATTATTTCAAAAAGAAAAAGTGGTCACAGTCCACAGTTTCATCAATGCTTAAAAATGAAAGGTATTGTGGAGATATGCTTCTTCAAAAAAAGTATTCACCTGATGTCTTTCCTTATAAGTTAGTCACAAATGAAGGTGAACTTGCACAGTATTATGTTTACGATGTGTTCCCAAAAATCATTGATCGTGAACTTTTTGAAAAGGCAAATGAAAAACTTGTGAACAACAAGTTGAAGTTCAATAAAAATCAGACAGATGGAAACAGAGAATATCTGCTGACATCAAAAATAAAATGTGAACATTGTGGTGGAACTTTTAAAAGAAGGGTGTTGAGGAATAAAGAATATTGGAGTTGCAGTAATCATGTTACTTCAGCAAAGAAATGTGAAGTAAAAATGATTGGAACGGATGAAATAGAAGATGCATTTTTAAAAATCTTTTATAAGCTCAAAGAAAATATTCATGTTTTGGAAGCCTATAAAAAACATATTGTGAATTTTACGACAAATGACGATGACAAATGTGAACTTGATCTCATTAATCGTGAACTTAAAAAAGTAAGCAGTTCTATCAATACACTTGTTCGATATTATCAGAAAGATCTTATAAGTCTGGAAGATTATAAGAAAAAGCATAACGAGTTGCTGGTAGACAAATCAGTTTTTGAAATGCAAAAGTGCAAACTCAATGAAAAAATCTATCAGAGGTTTGAAGTGATACAGACACAGATCATCATTGAATGTCTGGAATCAGTAAAAGAAATCACTGCACTGGATGAAGAAATCTTCAATACTTTAGTTGATTCGATTGAAGTGGGAACATTGGATATCCAGTTCACATTGAAAAACGATCTTAAGTTAAAAGTAGAAAGGAAACAGTTCTAATGGATAAAGAAAAGGCAAAAGAAAATAGAATGATACAGCAGTTTTTTAAAAACAAGGTCTTTTGGGGAATTGAAAGTATTCCTTTAAAAAGAAAAATCTACAGAGGTAAAAGAGATAAGAATGGATCTCGAAAAAATGAATGCTTCTATGTAAGTGAAGATCAGAAGTATCGAATTGAAGAAAGTGTTCTAGTAAAGAATGTGAATTTGTTGTTGGAAGAAGTTATCAATATGAAAGACAAATACATACAAGGATGGAACAGTGAATCAAGTGAACAGTATTTTGAAATACTAAACAGAAATGCACTTCAAAATGTGAATACAGAAAGTGACTACAAGAACTTTATCTGTGACTATCTGAATCAGCAAAATTCACAGGAATATGAAAATGTGAAGTTAAAAAGCAATATAGAAAAATGTGAATTCAAGAATATTATTGAAAAGATTGAGGTATATGAAACAGGAATACTGAGTATTTTCAATAATGGTCTTGAACTTTTTATTAATTATTAAGGAAAGGGGGTAAGATTGTGAACTATATTATCAGAGATGACAAAGAACATGAAACAACTGCACCGAAGGTTAAAGTGATTGCTCCAAGAAAGAAGTTTCAGCCATCATACAATGACAGGCAAAACAGGGAAATAAGAGTTGGAGCATACTGCAGAGTTTCAACAGATTCTGACGAACAGGAACTGAGTTATGAAACACAGTGTGAATATTATGAAAACTACATAGGCAGTCATGAAAACTGGGAACTTGTTGCCATTTATTCAGATGAAGGAATAACGGGTACATCAACCAATAAAAGATCAGATTTTATGCGTATGATTGATGATGCTCGAGCAGGAAAACTGGATATGATCATTACTAAAAGTATTACAAGATTTGCAAGGAATACTGTTGATTCACTGATGTATTTGAGGATCCTCAAGGAATACAATGTCGATGTTTACTTTGAAGTAGAGAATGTTCACAGTTTGGGAGCAAATGAGATGTTGCTGACGATCCTTTCAAGTGTTGCTCAACAAAGCAGTGAAGATAAAAGTGAAAGTATCAAGTGGGGATATCAAAGGCAGTTTGAAAAGGGAAAAGTTTATGCTGCTAACATGTATGGCTATAAGTCAAACAGAGGAACACTTGATATTATTGAAGAAGAAGCAGAAGTTGTTCGAGAAATCTTTTCTAAATATCTTTCAGGGATGAGCGAAAGTAAAATAGCAAGGTACCTGACGGAAAACAAAGTCCCCAAGAAGAACGGGAGTACAAAATGGGATTCAGGAACAATTGGCAGGATGCTGCAAAATGAAAAGTACAGTGGGGATGCTCTTTTAAAGAAGACATTCAGCATAGACTTTCTTCATAAGAAACGGTATAAAAATGAAGGTCAGAAGAAAATGTACTTTGTGGAAAACAGTCATCCTGCAATTGTGACCAAAGAAGTATTCAAAGCAGCTCAAGTAGAAAGAACAAAAAGGAACATGAAATCAAATGATGAAAAAGAAGTTGTTGAAAGTCATCATCAGAATCGCTATTCATCAAAAAATCCTTTAAGTAATAAAATCATCTGTTCAGAGTGTGGCGCCTTATATAGAAGGACTGTCTGGACAAAAAGAAATAAGGAAAAAGAACCTGTATGGAGATGTTCAAACAGGTTGAAGAATGGAAAAGCAATCTGTCCAAACAGTGTGACTTTAAAAGAAAAGCCATTACTGGATGCTTTGACATCATTGATCAATGGAAAAACAAAATCAAAAGAAAAAACACGACTTGAACTTGCTAAAGAATTATCGGAATATTTGAATCCAAAAGATATTGTTGAAAAGAAACAAAAACTGAATTGTGAATTAGAAAATGTGAATTCACAAATAAATGAATTATTAGATAAAGGAATGTTACTTGTTGCCAGAGGCGTTCAAGACGAAAGTCAGATTGAGGAACCCTTGGCACAATGTTATCAAACCAAACAAATGCTAAAAAAAGAACTGCAAAAGCTTGATGACAAATACAATGCATTAAAGCAAGGCAGACAGGAAAAACTATTAAAAACGTTAGAAAAAAACAGCAATGAACATACTGTTATGACACAAGAAGATCTTGCAGTTTTTATTGATAGGATTGTTGTAAAAAAAGACAAGATTGAAATAGAAACAATTGATGATCAAAAATGTGAACTCCTATTAAATCAGATAAGTTAGAAATTTTTTTAGATGAATGCAAATGATTATTAAATATAGTAAAATATATTTAATGATTACTAAATAGATGGGAGGAGCATTATGTGTATTGATATAGTGGGTAAAAAGATACTGTTAATTGGAAATGGATTTGATTTAGCACATGGCTTACCTACGTCTTACAAAGATTTTTTAGATTTTTGTAAAATGGTGAGAGAACTATATACTTATCCAATAATAGATAATGAGTATAATCAAAAAAAATTAATTGATTGGAATACAGATAAAACTATAAAGAGTAAATTGTTAGAATGTTATGAAAATAGGAAAAATTGTTTTGAAGATAAAATCACAACTCAATGTAAAGAGTTAGATGAATTATATGATTGTATAAAAGAAAATGTTTGGATAAATTATTTTTTAGAACGAGAAAAATCCATTGGAGAAAATTGGATAGATTTTGAATCAGAAATTTCAAATGTTGTGCAAGCTATTGAAACTTTGAAAGGTTATATTGAAAGAGATGAAGACGTTTTAAAAATAAAAGATACAAAACAACAAACAATAATTTATTTTTTAAAGATTGCAAAAAAGAGTTTGCAAGATGTATTTAATTTAAAGAGAATAGATGGTTTTATTGAAGATATAAGCATTGAATTAGATAAATTGATAAGATCTCTAGAAATTTATATTTGTGAATTTGTAAATGAAATAGATATTATTAAAGAAAATGATGATATCAAAACTATTACTCCAGATTATGTATTGTCGTTTAATTATTCTAATACATATGAAAGAATATATGGTCAGTCAAAAGAAGTAACATATGATTATATACATGGTAAAGCAGATATAGAAAATAATGTTGATACATGTAATTTAGTTTTAGGAATTGATGAGTATCTAGAGGATGATAAAAATGATAAGTTAGAATTTATAGCATTTAAAAAATTTTATCAAAGAATTTATAAATCCACAGATAGTACATATATGAAGTGGGTAGAACAAATAAAAAAATATCCAGAAGTAAATCACAATTTATTTATTTTTGGACACTCTTTAGATAAAACGGATAGAGATATTTTAAAATTATTAATATGTAATGATAATGTAACAACTAAAATATATTATTACAGAAAAAATAAAAATGATAAAAAAGAATTGGGAAAATTGATTAAAAATCTAGTAAGGATTATGGGTCAAGATGAATTAATAAGTAGAACAATGGGAGAACATAAAACTATTGAATTTATACCACAGACAGTATTTGTAGCAAAGAATAATTAAATAAGATGGTTGTGAATAGAAAATAAATATGATAATTTGAAATAGTTAGAAAATTGAAAGAACGGTACAGAAAATGTTTTGATATATCGTATAATTTGATATTTATAAATATATTACTTTTATGAAATGATTATTTTATGGAAAATAATTTTAAAAAAAGATATAATGTTTTAAAGAGTGAAGGGGGTGTATCTATATTGAAAAAATTCTATGAAAATTGTCAAATATTTACACCTTTAGAAATTGTTAAATATATGCTTGATACAATAGGTTATAAAAACAATATTATTGGGAAAACGGTGTTAGAAAACTCATGCGGTGATGGGAATTTTTTGATTGAGATAACACAAAGATACATTAGATGTTGTATTAGAAAAAAATATAGCAAAAAGGAAATAAAAAAAGGATTAGAAAGAGACATCTATGGTTATGAATTGGATTCAAGACATTTTAAAAAATGTCTTGAAAATCTTGATAGTCTGGCTTGTGAATATGGCATTCATGATGTAGAATGGAAAATTTATAATAAAGATTATTTGAAAGAAATGAATAATAAAAAATTTGATTTTATAATTGGAAATCCACCATATATATCATATGCAGATTTAGATTTAGAAACGAGAGTATATATAAAAGATAAGTTTAGTTCTTGCAAGGAAGGAAAACCTGACTATTACTACGCATTTATTGAACAATCTTTAAATTTTTTAAATGAGACAGGAGTTTTAGCATATTTAATTCCAAATAATATTTTTAAGAATAGATTTGGTGAAAGAATAAGAAATATTATGAAAGATTCTCTGATGGAAGTTATTGATTATGATAACCTAAAAATGTTTGAGGGAAAATTAACCACATCATCTGTTATAATATGCAGTAAAGCTAAGAAGAAAAGGAGCATAGTCTATAAGAATATTCCTAATGAATTGACATATAAGATTCAAAAAAATAATTTGAATGAAAAATGGATTTTTAATACTGATATAGAACATATGGAAAGAGAACATGTTTTTGGTGATGAATTTAATGTTTTTATGTCTGTTGCTACATTGTTGAATAAAGCGTTTGTAATAAGTGATTTTGTAGAAGAAAATGACTATTATATTGTAGAAAGAAATTATAGAATTGAAAAAGGAGCTGTTCGCCCAGCAGCAAGTCCAAGAGGATTGTCAAGAAATAGGACAGAGTTAATAATTTTTCCGTATAGATACGATAATGGATTGAAAAAAATAAGTGAAAATTTTTGTAACGAATTTCCACTTGCCTATGAATATTTAGAAAGATATAGAGACGAATTAGAAAAATCAAATAAAGATAGTGGAGCATTATGGTTTGAATATGGAAGATCACAAGCTTTAACGAAAATTAATACAGAGAAACTTTTAATTTCGCCGATAGTATCTAATAAAGTTAATGTGACAATATTAGATCAAATGCATATACCTTATTCTGGAATAGTAATTACTGCAAAAAATAATAATTTGTTAACAGAAGCAAAAATGATTTTGGAAAGTGAAGATTTTTTAAAGTATATTGAGTCTATTGGCATTAAATCTAATGGAAATTCAATTAGAATTAGTGGAACAGATATAAAAAAATATAAGTACTAACAGAAAGGAAAAAATATATGTCGAAGGTAAACTTTAATGTAAATGCTTATACAGCACGGTTAATAGGTCGAGAAAATGTTGCTACGCTTAATGGTGCGATTTTAGAATTAGTAAAAAACACATATGACGCGGATGCTTCTATCTGTATATTATATTATGATGATATAGATCAATGTGTATACCTTATGGATAATGGATGTGGAATGAATAAAGAAGTCATACTAAAAAACTGGATGACTATTGGTAATTCTAGCAAGAAAAAAAACTATGTTTCAAATAAGGGACGAATACAGACTGGAGCCAAGGGAATAGGTAGATTTGCATTGGATAGATTAGCTGATGTATGTACTATGTTGACAATCAACAATAAAAATAACTTACTATGGAAAGTTGATTGGCGTGATTTCAACGATGAGACAAATATTACGGAAATATCTGCTGATTTAGATCTGGTAGAGATGAAACCACAGGATTTTTTAAGTGGTATACATAACAAAAATGTATTAAAGTTGGTAAATAAAAATTTTTCGACATGTACCCTCTTTAAAGTTTCTAACATGAGAGACCTTTGGTCTGACAAACAGTTAGATTCCATTCGTAATAATTTACGCTCATTAATCCCAATGGAAATATCAAAAATATTTAAAATATATATATTTAATAATTTGAACACAATAGAACAGGCAGAGATATTAACTGATAATAATGACTTCACCTATGATTATAAAATTGATTTTGAAGTAAAAGAAGATAAAGGATTTATTAAAATTAATAGGAATGAATTTGATTTATTAGATCAGTTAGATAATATTAACAAAGTATTGATTGAACATGATATAGAACCTTTTACTGATGAAGATAAAAAATTGTTTAGCGGTGTGGAAAAAGAATATGTACTTAGTACAGCAGAGTTAACAAAGAATTTAATAGATAGATTTTTAGATTCATTTGATGGAACTTTTTATTTTTCAAAAATTATTGTAGATAAGAAACGTGAAAAACAATATTTTTATAAAAATCGCTCGCCCAAAAAAATAAATGATATTTTTAGTGGAATAAAAATTTATAGAGATTGTTTTAGAGTACGTCCGTATGGTGAATTTGGGACATCTAATTTTGATTGGTTACTTTTGGATAGTTTAAAATCACAATCACCTGCAGCTATAACTGGGAAAGGTAGATGGAAAGTTAGATCGGGACAAATGTTTGGGTCAGTAAATATTTCTAGAAGTAATATCAATTTACTAGATCAATCAAATAGAGAAGGAATTGTTGAAACACAAGAATTCAAGGCATTACGAGAAGCGCTAACTAAAATTATTTATTTATTCGAAACAGATAGACAGTATGTATTTAGAAAATTGAGATCTTATAATGAAATAATTGATGAATCTGAAAGAATTGAAAAGGAAATCAATGAAAAAGCAAAAAAAGAAGCTGAAATAAGAAAAAATAATTCTAATAAGTTATCAAAAATTGATAAAGAGAATGAAGTAAAATCAAATTATATTTCTGCTATCGATGTAAAAAAGGTACTGGATCGAAAAGATGATGAAATAAGAAATCTAGAACAAGAAAAAAACCTTTTAATGATATTAGCAACAACGGGGATTGTGACAAATACTTATATACATGAATTTAAAGCTCAAACTCAATTATTGAATAATAATGTAAGAACAGCATTAGTTGCTCTGAGAAAAAATGATTTCGATATATGTGAAAATGCTTTAGAAAGAGCACATGAAATTAGAAAGAGCTTGAATTCGTGGTTTGAAGTTACTATTAATGCAGTGAGTAAAGATCGAAGAAAAAGAAGAACAGTAGATATTGTTGATTATTTAAAAAACTATTTGAAAAGTTGGTCTGGACTTTTAAAAAACATAGATATAAAAATTGGAATGGACGCAGAGGAGAAATGTATAAAATTTCTTTGTTTTCCGTACGAAATAGACACAATTTTATCAAACTTAATAACAAATAGCATAACTTCTTTTGCTAAGGATGATAGACTTGATAAAGAAATAACTATTAATTTATCTAAAGAAAATAATGAATTATGCATATATTATACGGATAATGGAATGGGGTTATCAAATGCATATCGAAATAATCCTGATTTAATACTAGAACAATTTGAAAGTGATAGAAAGAACGAATTAGGGGAACTAAACGGAACAGGAATGGGAATGTATATTCTAAAAACAATAGTTGATACGTATAATGGTGTTGTAGATTTAGACGAGAATAGAAGACTAGAAAAAGGTTTTAGGGTAAGAATACTTTTAAAAGGAGTGAAATAATGTATAAAGTAGGTTATATTGATGACAGTGCTAAGACGTTTACTAACTATACTTATGGATTATTAGAATATGATATAGAATTGATATGTACAAATGAAAAGATGTCAAAAGTACAATTGGTTAACTGGGTTTTAGATAATCAAATAGAAGCAGTAATGATAGATTACAAATTGAATCCTAAATTTGAATTTGTTGGTACAGAATTAATTGCTTATTTAAATGATAAATTACCTGGATTACAGTGTGTAGTATTAACTAGTTATAAGTCAAATTCTTTAGAAGAAAAACTAGTGCCAAAAGTATTAACATATGATAGAGATATTTTTAGTGAGCTTGATTGGACCGAAATAGCAGATACGTTAAAGGAATATTGTCAAATATTCAGAAATAGAATGCATTTATTAATAAATCAATATGAAAATTTATATAACAAAATTAAAGCAAAAAATATTAACGCTGAAGAAAATGAGGAATTTTTAGATTTATATAAAATTCTTAGGGCATATGGAGAGGTTGATGATATACCAATAGAAATGCTTAATGATAATGTTAATGATAAATTGGATAGCTTATTAGATAAGTTGGATAAGGTATTAAAAAATGAATAGAATACATGGACAATATAATATTATTAGACGATGTAACGTACAAGAACAAAATGACTATCATAAGTATAGAGATGATTTACGAGAAGATTTTTATCATATTTGTGGTTATTGCGGGAAGCATGAAAAAATTACAAAGCACGGGTTTGAAATAGATCATTTTGTTCCCATTAAAATAGACAGTTCTAAAAAAACTAAATACGATAACTTAGTTTATTCATGTTTTACTTGTAATAGAAAAAAAAGTTCTGACTGGCCAACAAAGGATACAAATGTGAGTAATAATGGAGTTGTTGGATATGTAGATCCTGCAACTCCAGAATTTGATAATCATTTAGAAAGAAATGAAGAAGGTAAAATTATTGCTAAAACGCCTGTAGGAGCATATATGGTAAAAAAACTAAAATTTGATATACGTCCAATAGAGGTGATACATAAGTTAAACATGTTAATACATAAAAAAAATC
>ERZ773204.2688-NODE-2688-length-11891-cov-4.106962_pt1 | contig 11891 bp, 8 predicted proteins | sample MGYA00581007_ERZ773204 | MGnify/ENA primary metagenome ERZ773204 (study PRJEB29015, sample SAMEA2737757) | human gut metagenome | biome: human gut; feature: human-associated habitat; material: faeces | place: China | collected 2012 ... | reverse complement strand
TTCCGACAATGAACTTGGACTTGTCGTGGTTCAAAATTATGTAAAATCGGCAGATGACAGTGAATTTCCTGAATACTTCTTTGAACTTTCAAAGGATGATTTTGAAAAATATAAGAATGTGATTCCACAGGCAGATATGGCATACTGGCTTAAAGAAGCAGGCGAAAAATCAAATGAGATATTATGCGTACAGCCTGACGGAAATATAAAAGGAGAGGATGTATCAAACAGCGAAATAGCCTTAAGGCAGGCTTGCTGGCTTGATATAAATAAAAGTGTTGAGACTGCACCGACAGCAACTCCGGCAGGATAGATAAATGATATTAAATATCAGAAGCAGATAATAGTATTAAAAGAAAGCAGCAGAGCGGATTATGAATATCCGCCTGAAAATGAGGATAATAGAATCGAGGAGAATTTATGAGATTTGCAGCAGATGAGAACAATACTAAGATAACGGGACGAACCATATACAGGGACGGAGTGCGTTATCTCGGTTATACCGGTTCAAGTGTATCGTTCAGATTTAAGGGAAAGACAGCAAAGGTGGAATTGGTATCGGATGCCTCAACCCATGAAAAGAGAGATTACGCATGGGTTGCCGTGTTTGTTAAGGAAGAAAAGGATAATGAAATATCGTATGGTGCGGCTGCCGATGAGGAGCCATATAAAAGATTTTGTCTTGACAAAGACGAAGCTGAGTATGTACTTTATGAGTCAGATGAAGAAAAAACGGTAACAGTCACTCTTATAAAATATTCAGAAGCAGAGTATGCAGCTTGCGGCATCAAATGGATAGAGACGGACAGTGAGGAGATTTTGACACCTCCTGCGGCTAAAAAGCTTAAGATAGAAATGGTAGGTGATTCGATTACCTGCGGATATGGCAATGAGGGTGGAGTTGAAGAGACACAGCATGATACTTCAAAAGAAAATCCGATGGGAGCATATTCACTTCTTACGGCAACACATCTTGATGCGGATGTAAATGTTGTTGCATGGAACGGTAAAGGTGTGATTACGGCATACATAGGAGAAGATGCACCAAAGGTTAAAGATGCGGACTGGCTTGTGCCGATGCTTTACGAATATACGGACGCAGGCTGCGAGAGGGATTATCTTCACACACCTGAGGACAAATGGGAAAAGTGGGATAACAGTAATTTTATTCCGGACATTATCACGGTGTATCTTGGAACAAATGATGCAAGTTACACGGATAATGATGCAGCACGAAACGAAGAATTTGTAAACGGTTATACAAAATTCCTCGGTACGATAAGGAGTAAAAATCCTGAAATACCGATTTTATGTATGCTCGGTACAATGGATAAAAGACTGTGTGGTTCAGTAGAAAGAGCGGTTGAACTTTTTAACAGTAAGAATAATACGGATAATGTATATTATCTTGAACTTCCGTTTCAGGATGAAGCTGACGGACTCAGCATAAACTGGCATCCTACGGTTAAGACTCATAGAAAAACGGCTGAAATTGTTGAGAAAAAGATAATTGAAATATTAAAAAAATAATAAAATACTTACAGCTAAGGTTTTATGGGAAAGGTCTGATTAAAAATGCGGGATATATTGGTTAAATTAAAATATATATGTATGATATGCTTATTGCTGTCAGCAGTCAGCATTTTTGATTCTGATACTGCGTCAGCAGACGAATTGTCTACAGTAAAACTTAAAGTAGGTTTTTGCCGGCTTGACGGATTTTTTGAGTACGATTCAAATGGAGATGAATGTGGATATGGTGTAGATTATCTGAACGAAATATCCAAATTTTCAAGTATTCATTTTGATTATAGTTATATAAAAGTAAAATCGTGGGAAGAATTGTCGGGACTTCTTAAAAGTGGCAGGATTGACATTATCATGCCGGCATCGGAGCCGGTTAAGGCTTCAAGTGAACTGAGTTTTACTACTGAGGATATAATGACTACTTATCACGCCATAATGACGAAGAAAAATCGTGGTGACCTGTATTATGATGACTATAACAGCATATACAGGATGAAGATTGCAATAACAAAACAGCTCCTTGATTATGTGGGGATGAAGTCTTATTTAAAATCCATAAATGTATATAAAAATCTAGTATATTATGATGATTACAATGAATGTAAACAGGCTTTAGACGATGAGAAAGTGGACGGTGTCATAAGCAATGTTATGGATCTTACTGGTGATATGAAGATTTTAAATAAATTCAGTGTATCTCATAATTATATTGTTATGAAAAACACTAATCCATATTATAAAGATGTCAATAAAGCACTTACGGAGCTTAAGCTTGCCGAGCCGACATTTGAGAATGATCTTAATGTAAAATATTATCCGGACAGAATAAACACACCTCTTGGAAAGCACGAAGAAAATTATCTCAGAAAAAACAATATATTAAATGTTGCAGTATATGATGACTATAAGCCTATAAGTTATTATGACAAAAAGAGTCATAAATATAAAGGGATAGCAGTAGATCTTATGGATAAGCTGGGCGAAAAGCTCGGAATAAGGTTTAAGTATTTTGCGATAAATACGAAGGATCCCTATGATATGTTCAATAGTACGAAAACTGATATTGTACTGCCGGTCTATGTTGATGACCTGATGTATTATAAAAAGTATTTTATAACAAAAAGTCTGTTTGACTCAGATATAAATTATATAACAAAGAGCAGTTATGGAACGCTTAATGACAATGCGAGAATTGCGGTGGTAAAAAAATATAAATATATATCAGATTGTCTGAAAAACAAAACACAATACAATATTGTTGAGTATGACACGATAGAAGATGCCTGTAACGGGGTAAATGACGGTGAGGTGGATGCATTTGCGACCAGTACATACAAAGCAAAGTATATCATTCAAAGTCCTAGATACAGGCAGCTTGATATAAGAGAATTTAATAATATATCAGTGCCGTTTGGTCTTGCGATAAACAACAATTCCATATTAGAATCAGCTTTAAACAAAGGAATACAGTACATAACATCAGAAGAAAGAAAAAATATTATAGATAAAAATACAGCATATAAATGGTCTGACCTTTCTTGGTATGATAAGCTGTACTCCTATATAGATGTACTTTCATTTGTTTCACTTATACTTGTATTTGCAGTTATCGGAATATTAATCTACATAAACAGCAAAAAGAAATTTATTGAGCAGATACAGCAAAAGAGTGATGAGGCAATAAAAGCAAGCCGTGCAAAAACTGACTTTTTATCGAGAATGAGTCATGAGATAAGAACACCTATGAATGCTATACTCGGCATGGCGGCTATAGGACGGTCGAGCACGGAGATAAAGAAAAAAGATGAGTGCATAGACCAGATAATTGATTCCGGCAATTTTCTGCTGCAGATAATAAACGACATTCTGGATATGAACAAGATTGAGCAGAATAAGATTGAATTAAAAGAAGAATATGTCGAGAGCATGGATTTTGTTGGTTCAATAAAGAAAATGTTAGAGGCAAATGCAAAAAAATACAATGTTGAACTTAGGGCAGATTTCAGCAAGTACAGATCTTTTCTTATCAAGATAGATCCGCTTAGGACAAAGCAGATATATGTAAATATCATAAATAATGCGTTGAAGTTTTCAAACAGCGGTTCCTATGTCGATTGGATAATGGAGGTAGAGGACATAGATGAAAAACTTGTTCATATTCATTGTGTAATAAGAGATTATGGCTGTGGGATGAGCAAAGAATTTCAGAAAAAGATGTTTATGCCGTTTGAACAGGAATATAATGAATTTACAAATAAAGTTGAGGGAACCGGACTTGGACTTACGATTGTAAAAAATCTTGTTGAGATAATGGGTGGAACTATAGAATGTGAGAGTGAACCCATGAAAGGCACAACATTTACGATAGACTTTGACAGGGAAGTTCATAGTATTGATGAAGCAAAAAGAAATTCAGCAGTAAAGCCGGACGAAAGTATTTTAAAGGATAAAAATGTATTATTGGCAGAGGATAATGATATAAATGCTGCCGTTGCAATGGAAATATTGAAAGCACATGGAATGAATGTAGAGCGTGCAAAAGACGGTCAGGAAGTAGTAGATATGTATTTAAAATCAGCTGAGGGCAGATATGATGCTATACTTATGGATGTCAGAATGCCTAAAATTGATGGTATGCAGGCGACAAAGATAATCAGAAATTCATCGCATGATAGAGCAAAAAGCATCCCTATAATAGCGATGACGGCAGATGCATTTGATGAGGACATGAAAAGAACAATGCAGGCTGGCATGAATGCACATTTGACAAAGCCGATAGATATAAAGAAGCTTATAAAAACGCTTGTGTCACTTATCCATAAAGAAAATTAAAAATATAATCAGCAATACAATGAGCAAGCCTAAATATTACCGATTATATTTTTAGGGTTGAACTGTTACTAAAAGTCAGATAAGAATCAAATCTACACTTGACATTCACACTAGAAATGGGTTAATATATACGGCAGAGTGAGATTTAAGTTGCAATTCACATTTGTGTGGATGGCATTATATTTAAGTCACATGAAGGGGTACACCACCGCGGGTGTATTTCTTTGTGTGGCTTTTTTTATTATATATGACAAAGTCATATATAATAAAAAAAGCTCCGCGGATGTGCACAGATGCGTAAAGCAAGATAACTTGTCCTCAGACAATACTAATTTTAAAGGAGAGCGATATATGGTACATATTAATGGAAAAGACGAAAATGCGGCAGGTATGACTATTCAGAAATACCTTGATGACAATGATTATAAGGTTACGCATATTGCGGTTGAGTGTAACGAAAAGATAATTGATAAAAGTGACTATTCAAATTATATTTTAAAAGATAATGATGTTGTAGAAATAGTAAGTTTTGTTGGAGGTGGCAGTGGTATGTCAAAAGATACATTTACATTAGGTGGAAAAGAATTTTCATCAAGATTTATTTTAGGTTCAGGAAAATATTCAATGGAGCTTATCAAAGCGGCTGTTGAAAATGCAGGTGCACAGATAATCACACTTGCGGTAAGAAGAACAAATACAAAGAAAAGTGAAAATATTCTCGACTATATTCCGGAGGGTGTAACACTTCTTCCTAATACATCAGGTGCAAGGGATGCAAAAGAAGCAGTCAGAATAGCAAGAATGTCAAGAGAACTCGGCTGCGGTGATTTCGTAAAGATTGAGATAATGAAAGACAGCAAATATCTTCTTCCTGACAATGCCGAGACGGTAAAGGCTACGGAAATTCTTGCAAAAGAGGGATTTACGGTACTTCCTTATATGTACCCTGACCTTTATACAGCGAGAGATCTTGCAAATGCGGGAGCCGCCGCTATCATGCCGCTTGCATCACCAATAGGTTCAAACAAAGGTCTTGCGACAAAAGAATTTATCCAGATAATAATTGACGAGTCGGATCTTCCGGTAATCGTTGATGCAGGTATCGGAAAACCTTCACAGGCTTGTGAAGCTATGGAGATGGGAGCCGCCGCTATCATGGCAAACACGGCTATTGCGACGGCTGGTGATATTCCGGCAATGGCAGGTGCATTTAAGTCAGCTATCGAAGCAGGAAGAAGTGCATATCTCGCGGGACTTGGACGAGTGCTTGAGAGAGGTGCACAGGCCTCTGATCCGCTTACGGGATTTTTGAGGGATTGATCGAATGAAATCTTGTAAGATATTGAACGCAGATCGCAAAACGACTGCATTCATGAGCAATCCGCTTTACGGATTTAATTGGCTTATATTATATGTTACGGCATAGTAAAATATAGTTAAGATAGTTTTTTCAATTTAGATTGAATATGAGAGTACATCATATAGGAAAAGAGGAAGAAAAATGGCTGAAAATCAATTTTTTGTAGATTCTGATAAATTGTCAGAAAAGGCTTTAGAGCATAAGCACAAGTTAGAGACTGACCCATCCTGCCGTACTAATCATATGGAGTATATGGAGGGAATGGAGCAGATAAATTCTGATGTTATGGATAAGGTTCTCTCTCAGATGAATTCATATGATTATGATAAATATACTGCTGTTGATGTGCGTAGGGCACTTAACAGTGAGACTTGCAATGTTGAGGATTTCAAGGCTCTTTTGTCACCTGCCGCCGCTCCGTTTCTTGAAGAGATGGCACAGAGGGCAAAGATTGAGACGAGTAAACATTTTGGAAATACGGTGTATTTGTTTACACCGCTCTATATTGCTAATTATTGTGAGAATTATTGTGTTTACTGTGGTTTTAACTGCTACAATGACATTAACAGAAAGAAACTCAATGCTGATGAGATAGAGCATGAGATGAAAGTCATCGCCGACTCAGGCATCGAGGAAATACTTATGCTCACGGGTGAGAGCAGAAGTGCAAGTGATGTTAAATACATAGGTGAAGCGTGTAAACTTGCCGCAAAGTATTTTAGAAATGTAGGTCTTGAGATTTACCCGGTAAACAGTGATGAGTACAAGTATCTTCACGAGTGCGGTGCCGATTATATAACGGTTTTCCAGGAGACATACAATTCAGACAAATACGAGACACTTCATCTTATGGGACATAAAAGAGTATTTCCTTACAGGTTTGAAGCACAGGAGCGTGCCATCATGGGAGGCATGAGAGGTGTAGGTTTCTCAGCACTTTTAGGTCTTTCAGATTTTAGAAAGGATGCACTTGCAAGTGCACTTCATGTTTACTATCTTCAGAGAAAATATCCTCATGTTGAGTATTCACTTTCATGTCCGAGACTTCGCCCTATCATCAATAATGATAAAATAAATCCACTTGATGTGCACGAAAAAGAGCTTTGTCAGGTGCTTTGTGCATACAGGATATTCCTGCCGTATATCGGAATAACGGTTTCATCAAGAGAGCAGAAACATTTTAGGGACGGAATCGTAAAAATTGCCGCAACAAAGGTTTCGGCGGGAGTATCAACCGGCATAGGCGACCATGAGAGCAAATATGCAGGCGAGGACGATGCAGATGCAGGCGATGAGCAGTTTGAAATTTCTGATGCAAGAAGTTTTGATGAGATGTATGGAGATATGGAGGATGAGGGATTGCAGCCTGTCCTCAATGATTATGTGTATGTTGGATAGAAAGAACATTGTTTATAACACAAACGTTGTTTATAACACAAACGTTGTTTGTGTGACAAACCGCAGGCTCGTGAAAGCATATGCAGAAACCGCAGGCGAATCAGACACAAATACAAAATTTGCAAAAGCATATGCAGAAACCACAGACAAGATGAACTTCACAAAAAAAAGGGAAGAAATGTCCTCATTTACTCCGTTTCTTGAAAAGATAGAGGAGGCTGCAAAAAAGCAGCCTGCCTTTATCATACTTCGTGAAAAGGATCTTCCACCCGTTACATACAGGGAACTTGCCGTTAAAGTCCTTGAGATATGCGAAAATGCAGGAGTGTCATGTGTGCTTCATTATTTTTATAAGGAAGCAATCGAACTCGGAGTGAAAAAGATACATCTTCCGCTTCATATTCTTGAGAAAATGACAGAAAGAGAGAAAAACTGTTTTGAAGTGATAGGTGTCTCGACACATTCAGTAGAACAGGCAAAGATGGCTGAGGAACTTGGAGCATCCTACATAACAGCAGGTCATGTATTTGTCACGGACTGCAAGAAAGGGCTTGCACCGAGAGGACTTGGATTTCTTAAGGAAGTATGCGAAAGCGTTGACATAGATGTCTATGCCATAGGTGGAATATCTGAGGAAAATATGAGCGGCTGTATAGCTGCCGGGGCAAAAGGTGTCTGTATGATGTCGGGTTTTATGAAGTGAAATGCTTGGCATATACAAAAATGTGTAAAATATTATAATATGCGTATATCATATAGGTAAAAACTCTGTTTAATTAAAAATATAAAATTAAGGTAACAGTTCAGCCCCAAAAAACAAGCCAATAATACATCGAGCAAGCTCGTGTATTATTGACTTATCTTTTTTTGGCTGAACTGTTATTATTTACTGTAAAAATTGTCATATTTTATTGATATGAGAAAAAAAATAGGGTAAAATACATATATAAGATTTAAGCAAAGAAGGTGGATAGGTGTGAGCTTTATAAATACAAATGAATTATGTACAGGGTGCAACAAATGTATTAGAAATTGCCCGGTTTTTCCGTCAAACAGTGCGGTAGAGAATAATAAGGTAAATGTTGTTTTAGATGCCTGCATAGACTGTGGAGAGTGCATAGATGTATGTACTCATAATGCAAGGGAATATACGGATGATACAAAAGAATTTTTTGATGCTGTTAAAAACGGTCAAAAGATAACCGTTGTTATTGCTCCTGCATTTATAGCCAATTATCCGACACAGTATAAAAGGATACTCGGTTATCTAAAGGAACTCGGTGTGTCACACATTTACAGTGTAAGTTTTGGTGCTGACATTTGCACATGGGGGTATCTCAAATATTTTGAAAAAACAGGAAAGAAAGGCATGATTTCAAGTCCATGTCCAGCAGTTGTAGATTATATAGAGAAGTATAGAAAAGAACTTATAGAATATATGATGCCTGTTTACAGTCCGGTCATGTGCATGGCAAAGTATCTGAAAAAATATGAACACATCACGGAAAAGATAGCATTTTTATCACCTTGTATTGCTAAAAAATCAGAGATAAACGATAAAAATTGTGAGCAGCTCATTTCATACAATGTGACATTTAACAATTTTATGGATTATATAGGTGATGCATACAAAACAGCGAGGGAATACAATGACGAACTTGCATATGGTCTTGGAAGTATGTATCCTATGCCTGGCGGCTTAAAGGAAAATGTAAAATGGTTCCTCGGTGAGGATGTGTCTGTCAGACAGGTTGAAGGTGAACATGAAGCATATAGATTTTTGGATGAGTATAAACCGTCATCGGATAGTCCGATAATGATAGATATACTCAACTGCGGAAACGGATGTCTGTTTGGAACGGGTACGCAGTCAGGGGTTGACGGGCAGAAAGTGTATGCTGAAATGTCAAGACAGAGAAAAATTGCAAAGACTGAGGCGAAAAAACTAGATTTAAAGTTCAAAAAATATCGTCATGGACTGAAAATGCGAGCCCGCAGGAAAGATACAAGGCATTATGCAGGCAGTTTGAAAATCTTAACCTCAATGACTTTGTCAGAAATTATACAGACAGAAAGATAGATATTAATACACCGTCGGCAACACAGCAGAATGAAATCTTTAGAGATATGAATAAAATTACGAGTGAGCAGCAATGTATTGACTGCGGATGCTGCGGTTATGACAGTTGTAAAGAGATGGTTAAGGCTATTTACAATGGCATCAATCGAAAAGAAAATTGTATTTATTACATAAAGAGTGTCGTAGAGAATGAGAGGGATGAGATTTCAAAGCTTCGTGAAATGGAAAAAGAAAATCAGATAAAAAAGGATGAAATGATAGCAGAAATCGTAAAGCAATTTGAAAGTATAGGCAGTGGGATTGCTGAATTATCAAAGGCAAACGATACATCTGCGGGTGAAGCGACAGATATTTCAAAGATGGTTTCTGAAATATCTGAAAGATGTAACGAACTTACTGATTCACTCGGTGTAATATCCGAATTTATCGATGTGTTTAAGTCTACATCTGAGAATATTACGGGAATAGCCGGTCAGACAAATATGTTATCGTTAAATGCTTCGATAGAAGCGGCGAGGGCAGGCGAATCGGGCAGAGGATTTGCGGTTGTTGCGGGGCAGATTGGCAAACTTGCAGATGAGACTAAAACACTTATCATTCAAAATAATAATAAGGCAGATGAGACATTGCCGAAGATGCAGCTTTGTATTGAACTTATTAAAAATCTCGTAAATGACATTGAAAGTATAAACGAGAAAGTAGCGGCTATAGCAGCAACAACAGAAGAAATTTCTGCACAGAGCCAGAGTTTGCAAATGATGTCGGGTGATATTGAGGAAAGTGTCAAGCTTATATAGCAGGCAGAAGTGTTAGTCAAAATTTAGTATGTTTTAGGATAAAATTACTATATAATTAACATTTTGGTCTATATAAGATTGCTTATACGATAGGTGGCATGAATTTTATAAAATAAAAACGGAGAAAATGGAGGAAAAATATGGATATTGAAAGGAATGTGAAAAATAAAAGTGAAACGGCAGATATAGAAAGGATAGGCTTTTTGCACTCTTTAAAAGCAAAGATATTGCTGCTTGTAGCGGCAGCGGTAGTGCTTACCGTGGTACTTAATCTATGGACGGTTATACCTAAATCATCATCAAACATATCAGAACTTACATCAAACTATATGCTAGATGTAGCGATGGTTGCAGGTGAGGGTATTGACAATCAGATAAGAATGTCATCTTATGATTCGGTTATGTCGGGTGGAAATCTTTCAAGGATTGTCGGAAATGTAGAAATAAAAGGTGTAAAAGACAGTTATACATATATTGTAGATGGTGACGGAACTATGCTGTATCATCCTACTGCCGACAAAATAGGAAAACCTGTTGAAAATTCAGTTGTAAAAGGGGTTATTTCAAAATTAAAGTCAGAAAACAGACCGCAGCCGGAAGTGGTTCAATATAATTTTAATGGTGAAACAAAATATGCAGGAATTTATGTAGGTAAAAGCAAGGACTTTATTCTTGTTGTAAATGCAAATAAAAAACAGGCATTATCAGGGACAACTTCTATTGTAACATCGACTGTAAAAGGAAGTATTTTTGCAATGGTTTTGTGCCTTATAGCTGCAATATTTGTCACGAGAAAGATAGTTGCACCGATTATAAGTGCAACGGACACTGTTGAGAAACTTGGAAACCTCGATTTCAGTGAAGATGTTTCTTCGGATAAAAAGATGCTTAACAGAAAAGATGAAGTCGGTGTAATGTTGAGGTCGATTACCGAATTGAAGAATATTATAGTAAAAGTTATGGCGGAAATCCGTGCATATAGTGAAAGTTTAGGTGAGGCTGCCGAGGCATTGAAGAATAGTGCAAATGAGTCATCAACGGCTGCCGGACAGGTGGAGACAGCTATCACAGGTATAGCAGACGGAGCGTCATCACAGGCACAGGAAACCCAGTCCGCTACGGAAAATGTTATTGTTATGGGAAAAATGATAGAGCAGGCGTCAACTGAAGTCGAGCAGCTTGGAGATAATGCGGCAGATATGCATAAGGCAAGCGAAAATGCAATGAGTATTCTTGCTGAACTTGAAAAAATCAATCAAAAGACAATGGAAGCTATTCATATTATAGGGGAGCAGACACAGAAAACAAATGAATCGGCTGCAAAGATTAAAGTTGCGACGGATATGATTTCGGAAATAGCAGAAGAAACTACACTTCTCTCACTTAACGCAAGCATTGAGGCGGCAAGAGCAGGCGAGCAGGGCAGAGGATTTGCAGTTGTCGCAAATCAGATACAAAAACTTGCAGAGCAGTCGGCAGATGCCACAACGCAGATTACGGAAGTTATCAGTGAACTTGTAAATGATGCTCAAGAGAGTGTACAGACTATGGATGAAGTAAAAGAGGTAATGAATCAGCAGAGTGAAAATGTGTCTCAGACTGAGAAAGCGTTTAAAAATGTTGAAAAAGGAATTGCAGAGTCTATAGAAAGTGTTGAAAAAATTACAGACAAGACAAGAAAACTTGATGAGGCAAGAGCCGGAGTTGTTGACGTTGTGCAGAGTCTTTCAGCAATAGCAGAAGAAAATGCAGCAAGTGCAGAAGAAACATCTGCTTCAGCAAGCGAGGTAGGTTCAATAATGGAAGATGTATCACAGAATGCAAATATGCTTGATGAGATAGCGGTTAAACTGAATGAAAATGTTAAGAGGTTTAAAATCTAATGAAATATCAAGGA
>ERZ773204.2684-NODE-2684-length-11904-cov-47.048021_pt1 | contig 11904 bp, 10 predicted proteins | sample MGYA00581007_ERZ773204 | MGnify/ENA primary metagenome ERZ773204 (study PRJEB29015, sample SAMEA2737757) | human gut metagenome | biome: human gut; feature: human-associated habitat; material: faeces | place: China | collected 2012 ... | reverse complement strand
CTGCCGTTCTTTTTGAAGCTTCCTGTAATTCTGGTAGATGTATATTGCCGAAATTTCCCCCACATAGATAAGAACCGCAATTATCGGTAATTTCCACAACATTTCCTGCTTGTCATCATACAACAGAAAAACTCCACCCTCGATTTGCACTACGGAAAGGTCTACGCTTATTCCTACAATCATACTCCCTACAATATTCAGTACTGAAAGGAATATCGTTTCCTGCCATCTCAGCATAAACGGTTTCTTTACGATTTTTATCACGACACCTGTCATAATCAGTAATACCAACGTGTACGATAAAAGCAGGATGCCCATACCTATCGCCATACCCAGATAAACCCGAAATATATATTCCTCACTCAGAACATCCAACCCTCTAAATATGCTCTCCACTGTACATTGATAAATACTGTCTGCAATCAAATAACTTAACGCATGAAAATTGTAAAACAGCAGCAGTATGAATACCGCCTTTTCCAAATGTTTTTGGTATTTGCAAAAACAATATCCCAACACAATGACAGCGGACATTGTATATCGTATTACCCCCGGCTTTTCCAGCCATAGCCCCATGCAGATATTCATCACTGCCAATATTCCTGCAACAATCCATATCCCTTTCTCCCACCGAAAAAATACATTCCACAATACCAGAAAAAGAACGATTTGCAGAATAATAGGATAGATTTCAAAAAGCTTGCGAATGATTTCATATGTAACCTGACTCAATTATCTTTCCTCCGAAATGTATTCCAAATAACGCTTTACAAAGTCCTGATATTTATACTTGGATATCAGCAGACTGTCCCCGTTTCTCATTTTCACCTCTGTCCGGTCATATCGTTCCACATATTTTATGTTAACCAGATACCCTTTGTGTATACGGAAAAAATCCGGCTTAAGCTCGCTTTCCAGTGAGCTGATCTTGTCATAATATTCAATTTTTTCATGCCGCAAATACAAGGTCACTTTTCGATTACTGCTTTCAATATAGTAAATATCATCTGCTGAAACACTTCTTGTTCTATTTCCATTCCGAACTAATACTTCTTTTGGTTTTTCCTTTTTCTTTGCCATCAAATATTGATACTCCCGTATGGTCTGTGCAAAAACCTGCTCAAAATTGCTTTCCTGAATCGGTTTTACAATATACTGAAAAGCATTAACAGAAAAAGCCTCCTGCATATATTCCGGATATCCCGTTACAAATATCAGAAGCGGCAGGCTTCCCCACACTGCTTCTTTCTTGCTTTCCATCTGGCTCCTGAGCTGCTTTGCCACAGTCATTCCATCCTCATCTCCCATAGAGATATCCAGAAAAAGTATGTCTATTTCTTCTGCATTTGTCTCATCCTGAAACTCCAATAATTCCTTGCCCGATGAAAACTCTGTTATCTTACAAAAAGGTTCCTGCTTCTGTATCAGCTTGCGTATGTAAATGCGTATATTTTCCTCATCATCGCAAATTGCTATGTTCAACTGTTCCACCTCATTTTCATGGCTCATTATCAAATATGGATAACATCATCTATTGTTCATTTATATTATCGGCAGATTTCTTTCTTTAAATTCGGAAATGTTGTGACTGGACTTCTGAATGTTGCGACTGGACTCTAATCTTCCCGACAATTATCATCTGAATTGATTTTCTCCATCCGTAACCTTGCCTGTTCCCTTTGTTCGTCACTTAACCTTCTCGGCTTACGATAACCACATAACAGGGAAAAGCAGATAGATTGCTACCTGCTCTTTCCATAAAACTTTATAAACTTGCTTCCTGACGCTTGGTCTTTGGTTTCTCCGGCATCTTCTGATCGGATATTTTCTGCTTCATCTTTGGAAAATCCTAATGCAAACATATTACCGAAGTAAGAAAAACAAAGTACCTTTGCTGTATCCTCTCGCTTCTTTACCATTTCTCGAACAGATGGGATTTTTTCGCCTGCTGAAAGTTGTCCACTATAAATCGCACACCTTATTTTTTTATAAGTTGCAAATAAATATGTTCCACATCGTGAAACACCCATTCATCATAAATCATAGATTTTATCTCCTTTATCACACCAACAGACAATACGATTAAAAAAATTGCCTGATTTACTCATTCGCTTTTTAAGCAGAAAAAGTACAATGAAACTATCAAACGAAAAGGAGATTAAAATATGGCAACATTATTAGAAGCAAATGAAGTAACAAAAATCTATGCTAAAGGGCAACGTCCAAGCCTAAATAAAGTATCTTTCAATGTAGCAGAAAGTGAATTTATCGCTATTATGGGTGCTTCTGGCTCTGGAAAGACTACATTGCTTAATGTTCTTTCCACTATTGATACCCCTACAAGTGGCAGCATTGTAATCAATGGTGTTAATTTAAAACAACTGAGCGACACAGGTTCCGCGGATTTCCGCAGGGATAATCTTGGATTTATATTTCAGGAATACTTTTTACTTGACAGCCTTACCATCCGAGAAAACATCTCTGTCCCACTCACTTTACAAAAGCTTCCGCATAAAAAAATCGAAAAAATGGTGCGAAGTTTAGCAGAACGCTTTGGCATTGCCTCTCAGTTAGACAAATATCCAAACGAGCTGTCTGGCGGGCAGAGACAACGAGCATCGGCGGCAAGAGCCATTGTAAAACAGCCAAATATTTTATTTGCTGATGAACCGACAGGAGCATTGGACTCAAACTCTGCTACCGAGTTATTAAAAACTTTGAAAGAAGCAAATGAAGAATTGCATACCACTATACTAATGGTCACACATGATGCATACGCTGCAAGTTTTGCTAACCGTATTCTGATTTTCAAAGACGGAAGCATTATACGCGAACTTCTTAAACAGGATGCCGATAGACGAACATTCTATGAAACCATTGCACAGGAAGTAGCCAAATTAGATACGGAAAGATAAGGGGGCAAAATTTATGAATAATTTATCAATGGCACTTAAAAATCTAAAAAAAAATTTTTCATTTTACGCCCTTTACCTGCTTTCTGTATCATTTGTAATTACTGTCTTTTTTGCATTTACTTCATTCTCAATGAATACAATTATGCTTGAAAAGATATCTGGTAACGGGCGGGTTGAAATGATGTGTAACGTAATTTCTGTATTCCTAATGGCTTTTGTTGTTTTTTATATGTCATATTCCAACCGTTTCTTTTTACGTCGTCGAACAAAAGAACTTGGTGTTTACGCATTATTAGGATATAGAAAAACCACAGTGTTGTCATTGCTGACAACAGAGAATTTACTGGTTTGTTTTGGAGCGTTTATAGTAGGAATACTTCTCGGTAGTTTTTTTCATAAAGGCATTGTTTTTGGCATAACCAAGTTACTGGATTTATCTATCAATAATTCAAAAATACCCTTTTTCAATGTCAATGCCATTTCAAAAACAGCTTGCTTTATTTTTGCTATCGTGATTGTATTGATGCTGTCTAACAGCAGGTTTCTTTTCAAGACATCGCTTATGGGATTAGTTAGATTTGAAAAAAGTGCTGAACGAAAAATGAAATTTCATGCTGTTCCTGCCATCGTTGGCTTTTGCTGCATTATTTTGGGGTATGTTCTTGCATTGGATATCCTCAGAGGAGATAAATCTGTTTGGTTTTCGATTGGTTATACCCCCATTGCCATGCTGACACTTGTACTCGTAGTTGTGGGAACAATACTTTTTATTTCATCCTTTCTTCCTTTTGTAGTACACATAAGCAAAAACAACAAACGGAAGTTTTATACAGAAACAAAAATAATTACTTCCCCAAATTTCATATACCGTATGCGTTCAAACTCTAAGACTTTAATCATGCTTACACTGTTATCCGCAGCAACGCTTACCGTCTCCAGCGTTATGGCTTTATCTTTATACTATCCAATAGCTGCTGTGTCACGTATGGCACCGTCAGAAATTGAATGTAGAATTGAAAATGAAAGCGAAATAGATGCAATCAAACAAATTGTAAATGAGCATTCGTCCAAAAATGATGTTTCATTCCTGCAAACGAATATTTATAAAGTTACATCTACTTCCGAACAAGTTCCTTTGGAATATAGTGCAGGAAGCTCTAAAGGTGATTCAGATAACGAAAAAATTCTGCGAAATGCAGGGTTTGAATGTATCTCTTATTCAAACTATATGGCTCTCTTAGAAGCACAAGGGAAAAAAGGGGCTTTGGAACAAATTGGCGAGCTACACGATAGTGAGTGTATTTTAGTAAAATACCAGCCAGCTTCAGACAATGATGAAACAGGTAATGTTTATCCTTTGCTTATAGGTAATGAAGAAATTTCTGTAACAGTCATCGCAACTACTTTAGATAATCCCATTTCATTTGCAAATAGCATTGGTACTTTGATTGTAAGTGACGACTTATATGATGCAATAGCAGAAGAAATTAGCCCCGAAACGGAAGTCCTAAGTATAAATGGGCAGTCAATCAAAGATAATGAAGCTCTGTTTCTTGATTTATCCGAATATTTAAATGATAGTCCTTATTTACAGGGAAACTCGCATAGGATACATGAGATATTTTCCCTAAGCAGTTCAACCTTCTTACTGCTTGGATTTCTTGTAATCTTGTTTTTTATCGCAACTGGAAGCATATTATATTTTAATAATCTTTCTGCCATAAGCGATTCGAAGGCTGATTATGAAATCTTAAGAAAAATGGGATACACAGACAGAACGGTGAAAAAAATAATAAAGAAGCAGACGATATCTTTTTTTAGTATTCCGTTTTTATTCGGGTTGGTAGACTGTGTCTTTGCAACATTAGTATACAGGACAGCCCTTATGCAGAACATTCTGAAAGAAAGCCTTATTCTGTATATTCCTACGTTTATCGCTATTCTGCTTACATTTATAATTTATATGATATATTACTGTATGACTGTCCATACTTGCTGTAAAACAGTTCTAAAGAAATAAAAAGCTATATGAAATCATCGAGTTTTATAGCTCGGCGATTTCGTACACTTTATTTGTTCACAGAGAGATAATATAATTTAATGAGAAAATAGGAAGGAGGCAAAACATGAAGCAAACAATTTTAAAGCTACTGCTTTTTATAAATTCTATTTTACTCATTGCATATATGGGGCTGACCGCTCATGCAGATTTTCATTTAAACACCAGAGGTGTCATTCCCTTATTTTTATCGTCTTTGCTGCTAATAGATGTTACTTATGTAAGTTCCTGCAACATTAGGGAAAATAAAACTATTTCCCTATTTTGTGGTTTATTAGCATTAGAAAGTTGGTATATACTCTTAGCTGCTTCGGGCAACTCCATCACAAACACTATTTTTTCGCTTTAAGCCCGGTAATATGGTGTGTTTCCATTAAATTCATACTAATGTTTTTGTTCCAAAACAGCGGATACAAATATCAGAAATTAATTAATCTCTGCCTGATGGGAACTTGTATTTTTGCTCTTATTGGCGTATTGGTGTCAAGTAAAATATTTTTCCTTCTCTATTTCATACAATTTATGGCAAGCTGGCTGTGTTTTATTTTTACAGTGATATATCATAGAAAAAGAGTTGCTTTTGTTTTTAAGTCAGAATGGAGGCATATCATTTTCTCCCTTATAGCAGTTATAGTTTTATTCCTTACTTATTATTTTTCAACAATGAGAGTTCCTGAACATCTTTCAAATTTTGGTGTATATATTCCTATACTATTGTTTTGGGTAAGCATCCACGGTATCATACTGAAAGAACAAAACAGCCTTCCATTATCTGCCGTATTCAGTAATCGCCAATTAACATTACTTATATTTTCTGGAGTAATTATTTTTAGCTTGATAGCAATAATCTTAAATGGTGGATATTCTTTGCTTTTTATTATGCTGGATGCCCTGTTTGCGTTTTTATATGTTTGCAATATTGCTTTGGATTTCAATTTCAAGAAAGGACATAATAAGATAATCAAGGAAAGCAAATACCATGTCGCACTACAACAATTACAACGGGAAGAACAATTAAATCTTGAATTTGCAAACTTTCTCCACGATGATATTCTTCAAGACCTGCTTTCTGTAAAAAATATGATGAAAAAAGCAGACCGCCCTGAAGTACAGAAAATTATCACGGAAACTCTCGATAATATGAATACTTATATTCGTGAGCAAATGCAGGATTACCATCCTACGTTGCTTCCAAAACTTACTATAAAGGAAAACTACCAAAACTTGCTTGATGGTATTTCGCAATCTTTTCCGAATCGTAATATCTGTGTCTCCTTTGATTGTTCAGACTCCTTATTTCTGGTTGAGCCATACAATATCTTTGTGTACCGCCTGCTGAAGGAACTTGTCACGAATGTTTACAAACATTCGACAGGGGAAAAAGCATGGATAACCCTTACGCAGGATAATGGGATTATAATACTGAATGTGAGTGACAATGGAACTGTTGATGCAGATGTTCTCTCATCTGCTGACAGGTTAAAACATCGAGGACTTGCAATGATTACGGAACGAGTGAATGACATGGATGGCTCTGTAACTATATCTAATAACCATCCACATGGGATTTGCGTACAAACGATATTGCCGATGAAAGGAGATGTTTCTTATCAACATTTTGTTAGTAGATGACCATGCTTTATTTTCTAAAAGTTTGGAGATTGCATTGTCAGATTATTCAGAAATTGAAACCTTTGATAGTATCAATGATGTTTCTCAATTAGACAATTATATTGTATCTAAGAAACCAGACATCATCCTTATGGATATAAACTTGAAGAATATATCTTCTGAGGATGGTCTGGAATTAGCAAAACAAATACTAAGTTGTTATCCAGAACAAAGGGTTGTAATTCTGTCTGGTTATGATTTGCCCGTATATCGAAGTGAAGGAAGAAAAATAGGAGCAAAAGGATTTGTTAATAAAAATATTGAACCTGAAAAGCTCATATCTATTCTTTCTAAAATAATGCAGTGGATACTTTATTTTGACAGGGAAATTCCATTCATAGAAGGATTGACCGATAGTGAAAAACAAATTATACAGCTTATAGCAGAGGGACAAAAGCGAAAAGACATAGCAAGCACACTTTATATTAGTGAACGTACCTTATCAAATCATTTGCAGCATATATTTGAAAAACTTGATGTTACATCAGCGGTTGAAGCCGTGACAAAAGCGATTCAACTCGGATACATCCCGCCAATATGTTAATTAAGAGCCGATGATCTTGTGAAACAGTTTACAAGTGCATCGGCTCTTCGTCTTCTTTGATGATTGTCACACACAAACCATATATATTATTCTAACTTTTCCTCCTTTCTGACCACAGAGTAGTATATAAAATAGATGTTTTACACCCACGGAACGTAGAAAATGGTGAATATATGCGGATTCTACGCTTCGTAGAGTATTGTCTTTTTACTTTTTGCTAAATTTTTTCCATCTACCTCGCCGATAAATTTTTCTATCAGTCTGTTGACTTCATCCGGCTGATCCGTATTGGAATTATGACCAGCATTCTTTATCCATTTAATCGGTAAACCTTCTCTCTGATGCCATTTTTTATTGTAGCTTTTGGCTGAGCCCGCTTTATCCTTTTCGCCACAGATAAGAAGTGCCGGACAACTGATACGATATGGCAGATCCGCTTTGATTGCCTCAGCAAGCATTCTGTACCCGAAGCCGGCAAGCCGTGCATATTCTTTAGGATCTGGATCATAGGACATCATCATCTTACGCATAAGATTCTGACCATATTCCGTCTCTGCGCACCCTCCTGAACCAGCCCTAAGAAGCGCTTTCCATGGATATATCTTATATAATGGCTCTGCTCTTTCAAGAAGCCATATTTCCATTGCAGTCATATAAGACTTTTGAAGCGGTGCAGAATCAATGGAGATAAAGCCATTCTGCCATGCCAGACAGACTGTAATTATTCGTAAATGGTCTGGATAATGCATGTGATGGTGCATCCCATACAAACACATTCTGTCTCTTCTCAAAATATTCTATCTGCTTCTCAAAAAGTCTGTGATCTGCTGTAAGTCCCGGTAAAAAAACTAATGTGATTTTTTGTTTATCTATTATATTTACAAAATAATGGATACAGCCACAGCGCGTTTTATAACTGTTTTCTGTCATTTTCCGTCCCCTTTCCATAAACCATTTCCCAATGATTTATCATTTCCAGATATTCCTGCTCAAAAACAGTTACATCATAATTTTCTGTTCTGTACCAATGCTTCAGCATCCCTTCTGAAGCATATAGAATTTCTTTATATATACGAACAAATTCTATATCCTTACGGATGAAATCGAAATTCAAAATTGACAAAAGCATTTCCAATGTCGTTTGGGTAACATCCTGTACATACGGTTGGATAGTTGATTGAATATCCGGCTCTGTTTCAAAGTATGAATTTATGGAAAATAAAGACAAAAATGTGTATTTTCTCATCACTGCACACTTAGCCATCAGACCTCGACGCATCATTTCAAAAAAATCATCTGTTTCATATACCTTATATTTACACATGTATTTTTTTGTTAAATCCGCTGCATGATTCCATAAAAAAATATACAGCTCCTGCTTGTTATGAAAATAATGAAACAAAAGTGACTTGGAAATTCCGGCTTCTGCTGCAATTTCTGAGGTTGGTGCCTTTTTATATTGATTCATTGCAAATACTTTATATGCTGCATTCAATATTTGAGATTGTTTTTCTACAGGCAAAGCATAAAATTTATAATTCATAAGCCACCTCCGTTGACCAATTGGGTTAATGCGAGTATACACCCGTTGACCGATTAACGGAAGACCTCATTTGACCATCACTTCAATGACTAGGCTCCTTTACCTGTTTTCTTTTTCCGGCAGACAAGTCATAAGAAGAAAAATTGCTCCCAATACCACGATACTGCCCGCCATAATTAATATCATCTGTGTTGTATTAATTACATTTCCATGAAACTGCGGATTACAGTCTAACGTTTCCCTTATTGCCGTTATCAGCTCCTCTGGAAGCTTCTCACTCTCCATCTCCTCAAATATGCCACGAAGCATATGATTCTTAATAAGTGAAGTTCCATAAGTCCCCGGAAGATATGACAATGCTTTCTGCAATCCAGAGCCAAAATTAGAGATTGGCATATATGCTCCACAGATAAAGCCATAGCCTGCGCTGACAATCGTTCCTACTGCTGACATCTGCCCCTGCGTAGTAAGCGGATAGCTTATAATACTTGAAAGTGTACTTCCAAATAGCACCAGAAGAATCTCATCAATAATAATCCAAAGCACATCCACAAAGCTTAAATACCAGCCCATTTTTCCTATGTAAAGAAGTCCGATCACAAGTGCCAGCCCATTTACAAGCAATGAATTCAGCACTGTTGCAAGGAAATATCCAAGATATATCTTTGAGCGACTTATCGGTGAAACATTTAAGTCCTTCCTTATACCATTCACCTTGTCCTGAACCATTGTAAGATTCACGCAGAATGTAACTGTTACACAGCTTACTGCTAAGAGAGCTGCAACTAGCTGGGATGCAACTGTCCCATCAATCAACTTTTCCGCAATCGTAAATCCTTCCGGAAATGCTGATGTAAAAGAGTCCTTATAAACCTTTGCTAAAAATGTTGCATACAATACAATCAAAATAAATGGTGTGATAAGTGCAGAAAAAAACATTCCTTTATCTCTAAAAAATAATTTCCTGTTCCTATTCATAAGAGAAATAACTGCCTTCATTCGTTTTCACCTCCCAGTACCTTGCCTGTTACCGCAAGAAATACATCATCCATTCCGCCCTTTACTACCTCGTAATCTCTAAATATATCCTGATGTTTAACTATAAGCTTTGTTGCTTCAATGTCTATATGAGCATTACTAAGATGCATAATATATGAACCAAGATGCATTAAAACACAAAAAGGACGCAGGATTACTCCCAATGTCATTTAGATAAGGATTGCTTTATAGTCAGAAATTCTTATACAGCGGATAAACATTTTGTTTATCTGCTGTATTTCTATCTTATAACACTTTTAACATAATAAATTTGCACAACAAACAGACAGATGCTTTCATCTGCCTTAAAAATGGTATATACTAATATTTGTTTAAGCTGCTCTATATAGAAAGCTTATCGCCGACTGGGGCTTGACTTTGCGAGGGTCTGTTCTCCCAGGACGTATAGGAAGAAGCTCATGTCCGATTAGATATTCTACATCGGGTGGAGCTTTTTCTTTTTTAATCGATAGAAAGTAACAGCAAATCCGAATTGCTCGGGTATAGTTGAGCTGATATGTATGTTTACAGCCTTTTTTCTCATTTATAACAACATTAGTTGCTATAATTTCACAGAAATTATACAGAGTCATTCTTGACCATATTTCCTGCATAATATATTCTGGTTTCTTTGAATGAAAACGTGTTAGTCCTAAGGCATATTTCAATTCTCGAAAAGAGGTTTCTATTCCCCAACGTTTTGCATATAACCGTTTGATTTCATCAGAATTAAATTTATCTTGTGGCAGATTTGTAATAATGCATTCATAAGAACCTTGAGGTATTGGAAAACGTATCACTCTCATTTTCATTTCGTAAAAATTATTAAAATGCAGATCAAGATAATCAAAAGGCGTTTTCTTATCAATAACTCTGTATTTTTTGGGATTTGCTTTTACTTCATTTGTCTGCTTTTTAGTAAGCGTAACATTAACCCATTCATCAAATTCCCCACTCTCTGGAAGCATTGTAAGTTTTGAAGTTATACCATTACTTGTTATATCTTTGACACGAATTAAATAATACATTCCTTTGTGTTCCACATGGGCAAATATATTATAATTCTCATAACCCCTGTCTGCGATAAAAATAGCTGATGTATCATTGTATCGGTCAATCATTTCACACATTGCACGTCTTTCATTCGCCAAGCGTGAAGGCTGGATAATTGCATCTGTGTATTGGCGGCTGCATAAATCATAAAAAGCATTTAAATGCAATAGGTTGTACCCTTTTCTGTCAGGAAGAGTTTGAAAATAGGTTGTTTCATCTTGGGGATTGTGTGCAATGCACAAATCCGAGCCATCACATGCAATCAGTCTAAGACCATTATATGTAACATTATCCGTAAAAGACTTTGTAAATTCTTGGAATAAAAATTCAAATGCTTCAGGCAATATCTGTGCTCTACGCTGATTGAATGAAGAATTTGATGGTGTAGTATTATCAAATTCAAAATATTCCAACAGTTCATCTCTTAATGCTTTGCCTTCCATTGTAAGCATGAACTTCATAACCTCTTCAAATGACCATTTCTTTTTACGGGAAAAGTCCGTTTTTGGATGCTTTGTAAATAGCCAATAGTAAGAATCCATTTTTGTAATAATTGATAGTAATTTTTGTTTTACCTCTGTAGAATAATTCATCGTGTAATTCTCCTTGCAATCAAGATATTTTCTTAATTACAAGGGTCGTTCTAACTATCTTAAAAAAGATAGTTAGAGCGACCGCACATTTTGATTATCATGTCAAGTGCTTAACATAATTTTACAAAAAAAGAACAGGGTACATATTTCTATATACACTGTTCTTTGTATAATCCTTATCTAAATGACATTGGGATTACTCCCACGCCCCAATTACTATCTGGCTTTATCTGTCCTTACCATTGGCACTTCTTTCGCTGCTTCAACCTTCATATCTGCACCGCCTCTTTACATTCACGTATAAAGACTCTTTCACATGCTTTGATCGTCTTTTTCAAATATCAGAATCTTCTGCGTAACCTTTTTTGCAATCGGTAATAACGACAAAAGTCTGTATGCAGATGAAAATAACTCCATGCCACGAAGAATATTAGTTACTGTTCAGACCATTGTAAAAACTGACGAAATTTAAAAAAATATATTTGTGG
>ERZ773204.2642-NODE-2642-length-12087-cov-2.929604_pt1 | contig 12087 bp, 20 predicted proteins | sample MGYA00581007_ERZ773204 | MGnify/ENA primary metagenome ERZ773204 (study PRJEB29015, sample SAMEA2737757) | human gut metagenome | biome: human gut; feature: human-associated habitat; material: faeces | place: China | collected 2012 ... | reverse complement strand
GGCTGCAGGCGATCGCTACTAGGGTAAGTACCGGTGATGAATGCAGCATCATTATCGAAGACGGTTATGTGGTTGGACAGGCGCAGGCTGAACAGCCACAGCAAAAATCATGGAAGGCAGGTGTATTTTAATGGAAATTATCAAAGGTGTGATTCCCTGTGCAAAAAAAGTTGTGGTTTATGGTCCGGAAGGAATTGGAAAATCTACGTTTGCCAGTAAATTCCCGGATCCGGTGTTCATTGATACTGAGGGTAGCACGAACTCAATGGATGTTGCCCGGTTGCCAAAAGCTACAAGCTGGCAGAACCTTCTTGACCAGGTGGACTACATCCGGACGCATCCGGACGTGTGTAAAACGCTTGTGGTTGACACGATCGACTGGGCTGAGTCTATGTGCATCCAGTTTATCTGCGATAAGCATCGGAAGTCTGGAATCGAGGATTTCGGGTATGGAAACGGCTATACCTATGTAAAAGAGGAGATTGGCCGGTTCCTGAATCGGCTTTCAGAAGTTGTGGAAACGGGCGTCAACGTGGTTCTTACAGCACATGCGCAGATTAAAAAATTTGAACAGCCGGATGAGCTGGGAGCTTATGACCGATGGGAGCTAAAGCTTGGAAAGAAAACAACATCCCAGACATCGCCGCTGATCAAGGAATGGGCGGACATGCTGCTGTTTGCCAACTACAAAACGTTTTCCATTGCAGTTGATGACAAGGGAAAGAAGAGGAAAGCGCAGGGCGGTGAGCGTGTCATGTACACGTCACATAACGCCTGCTGGGATGCAAAGAACCGTTTCGGTCTGCCGGATGAGGTTCCGTTTGACTACAAAGTCATTCAGAGCATTGTGGAACAGGGAAAAGCTTCCGCAGATATGAAACCGTACAAAGCTGCAGAACCACCTAAAACGGCGCCAGCTCATGATCCCGTTCCGGAAGCTCCGAAGCCGGTAACGCCAGAAGAAGTAACTGGAGAACAGATGAATCTTCCACTGGATGAGCCGCCTAAAGCGCCGGATCCTGCAGGGGAGAACAGTCTGGATCCGGAAATCCCGAAGGCACTGCGAGACCTGATGGAAACTTATCACGTAGATGAATGGGACGTGGAGAACGTCGTAGAAGCGAAAGGGTATGTTCCGGTCGGCACAAAGATCAAAGATTACGATGTCGTAAATCCTGGCATTATCGAGGGGCTTCTGGTAGCCTGCTGGGACCAGGTATATGCTGCAATCAAAGAAATGAAAGAAAAACAGGAAATTCCATTTAATTAAGGAGGAAAACGATTATGTCAGTAGAAGGAAGAGAACTTGGATGGGATGATTCTATTAAACAGGATTCCCAGAACTTTGATCCAATCCCGGAGGGGGATTACAACGTAACCATCGAGAAATATGACCGCAGCAGATCCAAAGGAGAAGGAAAGCTCCCGCCATGCAATATGGCAGTCGTGTACTTTATTGTACACGGACAAGACCGTGAGATTACAATTCGCGAGAACTATATCTTACATAGCAGTCTGGAATGGAAGCTGTCAGAGCTGTTCCGTGGTGTTGGACTGAAAAAAGAGGGCGAAGAGCTCAGAATGGACTGGAATTCACTTCCGGGAAAAACGGCAAGAGCAAAAATCGGCGTGAAGCCGGGAATCAAAGATCCAAGTAAAAAGTTCAATTACATCGAAAAGCTGTATCCGAAAGACTCGGATAAGCCAGCATTTACGCCAGGGAGATTTTAAATGGAACTGAGACCGTATCAGAAAGAAGCAAAAGAAGCTATTTTTGAACAGTGGGACAGCGGGGTGTTAAAAACCCTGCTGGTCCTTCCTACTGGATGTGGCAAGACAGTAGTTTTTGCCAAAGTAACAGAAGAGTGTGTTCGGCAGGGTGATCGTGTCCTGATCCTGGCACACAGAGGGGAACTGCTGGAACAGGCGGCAGATAAGCTGATGAAGACAACCGGTCTTGGCTGTGCGCTTGAAAAGGCAGAGAGTTCCTGTCAGGGGAGCTGGTTCCGCGTGGTAGTTGGCTCTGTGCAGACACTGATGAGAGAGAAACGTCTGAACAGTTTCGATCCCTTTTATTTTAACACGATCATCATTGACGAAGCTCATCACTGTATTTCGGACAGCTATCAGAGAGTGCTGCAGCATTTCCCGCATGCGCATGTATTAGGCGTAACAGCAACGCCAGATCGCGGTGATATGCGGAATCTTGGAGCTTATTTTGAATCGCTGGCCTATGAATATACGCTTCCAAAAGCAATCAAAGAAGGATATCTGTCTCCGATCAAGGCGCTGACCATTCCGCTTAAGATTGACATGAGTAGTGTATCGGTACAGGCCGGAGACTTTAAAGCAAGCGAAATCGGCACCGCCTTGGATCCGTATCTGCAGGGCATTGCGGAAGAAATGCAGAAATACTGCCGGGATAAAAAAACGGTGGTGTTCCTTCCGCTGGTAAAGACCAGCCAGAAATTCCGTGACTTGCTGAATCAGTATGGATTCCGGGCTGCAGAGGTAAATGGAGACAGCCAGGACAGAGCTGAAATATTGAAAGACTTTGATGCTGGGAAGTATAACGTTTTGTGTAATTCAATGCTTCTGACAGAGGGCTGGGATTGCCCGTCGGTGAATTGTATCGTGGTTCTCAGACCAACTAAGGTGCGGAGCCTGTATTGTCAGATGGTGGGGCGTGGTACCCGATTGTCTCCGGAAACAGGAAAAGACCATCTACTGTTGCTTGATTTTTTGTGGCACACAGAGCGGCATGAGCTGTGCCATCCGGCGAGCCTGATCTGCGAAAATGAAGAAGTAGCCCAGCAGATGACAGAAAATCTGGAAAAAGAAGCAGGCATGCCGGTTGACTTAGAAGAAGCAGAACAGAAAGCATCTGAGGATGTCGTAGCACAGAGAGAAGAAGCTTTGGCAAAACAGCTTGCAGAAATGAAGAAGCGCAAAAAGAAACTGGTGGATCCGCTGCAGTTTGAAATGAGCATTCAGGCGGAAGATCTGTCCGGTTATACACCCAGCTTCGGATGGGAGATGTCACCGCCGACAGACAGCCAAAAGGCAACATTAGAAAAGCTCGGGATCCTTCCGGATGAGATCGATAATCAGGGAAAGGCAACAAAACTCCTGGATCGTCTGCATAAACGCAGTGAAGAGGGACTTACCACACCAAGACAGATCCGCTGTCTGGAAAGATACGGGTTCCAGCATGTCGGGACTTGGCAGTTTGATTCTGCAAAGAAGCTGATTGACCGGATCGCAGCCAACGGCTGGAAGGTTCCGGCGGATATTAACCGGCAGGAGTATCGGGGTTAAGGAGCATAATAGATGGACAGACAGTTTGATTTACTGGAAGTAATCGAATATATCAATCCCGCGGAACTGGATTATCAATCCTGGGTGAATGTCGGCATGGCGTTGCAGCATGAGGGATACAGCGTGAATGTGTGGGACAACTGGAGTGCAAGGGATTCTGCCCGGTATCACCACGGCGAATGTGAGAGAAAGTGGAGAACCTTTCACGGATCTTCCTCACCGGTAACCGGCGGCACGATCGTACAGATGGCCAAGGATGCCGGGTGGCTTCCGGAGCACGGACACGAGCTTGGATGGGACGATACGATCCAGAAAGATGATCTTGTGATCGTGGACAAGCACTATGTGGAAGAACTGGAAATCCCGGAGCCAGCCGTTTGGAATCCAGCGCAGGAACTGAGCCGTTACCTGGAGGTCTTATTTGACTCTTCCGAGAATGTTGGATATGTAACGGAGAGTTGGGAGAAGGACGGCAAGTTCATGCCGACAAAGGGCAGCTGGGACCGCACAGCCGGGCAGCTGATCGAGGCGCTGGCGAAGTGTGAGGACGGAGATATTGGATCCGTTGTTGGCGATTACAACCCGAATGCCGGCGCCTGGATCCGCTTTAATCCATTGGACGGTACCGGCTGCAAAAATGAAAATGTTACTGATTTCCGGTATGCCCTGGTGGAATCTGATGTCATGGAGATCGGGAAGCAGTACGCGATCATTCGGGAGCTGGAGCTGCCGGTAGCCTGCCTGGTGTATTCTGGAAAGAAGAGCCTTCACGCGATCGTAAGAGTCGATGCTGCAGACTACAACGAGTACCGAAAACGGGTCGATTATCTCTATAATGTCTGCCAGAAAAACGGATTGAAAGCAGATAACCAGAACCGGAATCCATCCAGACTGTCCAGAATGCCCGGCGTGATCCGAAACGGGAAAAAGCAGTTCTTAGTCGATACCAATATCGGAAAAGAGAACTGGCAGGAATGGTATGAGTGGATCGAGGGAATTAACGATGATCTTCCGGAACCGGAGAGTATGGCGGAAGCCTGGGACCATCTTCCGGAGCTGTCAGCGCCGCTCATCGACGGGGTGCTCCGCCAAGGACACAAGATGCTTATTGCAGGCCCGTCTAAGGCAGGAAAATCGTTTGGACTGATCGAACTGTCCATTGCCATCGCAGAAGGCCGCAAATGGCTTTCCTGGCAGTGTACGAGGGGCAGAGTGATGTATGTGAACCTGGAGCTGGACCGTGCAAGCTGTTTACACCGCTTCCGGGACGTTTATACCGCGCTTGGATGGAAGCCGGAACACCTGGATAATATCGATATCTGGAATCTGCGAGGAAAGTCCGTACCGATGGATAAACTGGCACCAAAACTGATCCGGAGAGCGTCGAAAAAAGACTATATCGCCATCATCATCGACCCGATCTATAAGGTCATTACCGGTGATGAAAACAGCGCGGATCAGATGGCAAATTTCTGTAATCAGTTCGATAAAGTCTGCACGGAATTAGGCTGTGCCGTGATCTATTGCCATCACCATTCAAAAGGCAGCCAGGGCGGAAAAAAGTCCATGGACCGTGCATCCGGATCCGGTGTTTTTGCGCGTGATCCTGACGCTCTTTTAGACTTAATTGAGCTGGAATTAAACGATGATTTATTAAAACAGGAAGAGAATAATGCGGTGTGCATCGCATGTAAAAAATACCTGGAAGCGCACATAAATGGATGGAGAAATGATCTGTCTTTAGACGATTTATGCAGCAGTTACCAGATGCTGAATTATTGCGAAAATAAGCTTGATAAGTGGCAGTTTGCAACGCTTGAAAAGATCGTAAATGAGACCAGGGCAAGAGTGCGGCAAAAGACCGCATGGCGCATTGAAGGAACGCTCCGAGAGTTTCCGAAATTCGATCCAGTGAACTTATGGTTCGACTATCCAATTCACGTTACAGACGATTCTGGAGCGTTGGGGGACATTGAACCGGAGGCGGAAAAAACGACATGGCAGAAGGCATCCGAACGGCGAAAAGAGCAGGCTAAAAAGGCAAAAGAAAAGAAGCTGAGTGCCTTTGAAATCGAGTTCGCGAATATCGAAATGGAGGGGCGTGAAGTACTGGCACAGGAACTATCAGATAAGCTGGAAACGACCTCCAGAACGCTTCTTTCATGGCTGGGAGACAGCAATAAACGAAAGAAAGATTTAGCTGAACGGTATGAAAAATACCAAGGGGCTGATGGGAAAATGTACATAAAAAGAAAAGACGTGTAGGGTGCGCCGAATCATGATCTGGCGCAGTCCGGCGCAGGTGCGCTGAACCATGGTCAAGCGCAGAGAAACGCACCCTTGTTAAAAATGTCACATAGGTGCGCCAAAAGGGTGCGCCGGACCCTATATATAAATATATAGGTGTGGCGCACCCCCTCCATGCGGGGGTAGGTAAGTCGTGCGATAGCTCACGCACGACGACTCACCCACCCGCAGACACGGAGGGCACCATACCTGGATCACCCGGAAAGGAGAACAATGGAATTTTTTATGGCAATGAATCCGCCGACCGTAACACACCAGGAAAAGCAGATCCACATCGTGACTGGTAAACCGGTTTTCTACGAACCGGCGGAATTAAAAGCAGCGAGACAAAAGCTGATTGATCACCTTGCAGGGCATAAACCGGAAAAACCATTTTGCGCAGGAATTCGTCTGATGGTCAAATGGTGTTTTCCGGCCGGAGCTACTCATCGGAACGGTGAGTACCGGATCACAAAACCGGACACAGACAATCTCCAGAAACTTTTGAAGGACTGCATGACGACCTGTAAATTCTGGAAAGACGATGCGCTGGTTGCATCTGAAATCGTTGAAAAGTTCTGGTCAGATATTCCGGGAATTTACGTGAGGATCGAAGAGTTATGACGAATGAGCAGGTAAGGAATGGATTCAGTGAAATCTATAACAGTTTCTGGAACCGTTATAAAGATCGGCAGCCGAGAGAAGATACTCCGGAATGGCAGCGGATGCACACCATATCGGTGGTACTGAAAAGAAAATATCCGCTGTTTGAGGAAGTAATTAACCGGATGCTGACAGAGCTTATTGAACGAGCCAGAGGGCGGGGAAATAAACCGGGGGATTATCATCGGTCTCCCAGATAAAGGAGTTAGCAGAATGGGAAACAGAATCTATGTCAGAGGTGCATCGAAAGGGGCTTTGGAACAGAAAGATCAGGGAAATATATCACCGAAATGGATTGAGGCGATTCAGAGACAGGTAAAGATCGGTGATACGGTCAACGTGAAAACAAATAAATGCTGCAGTGTCGATGAGGGCATGAGCGGCAAATCTGGGGTCTGGAGAAAAGGAACCGTGATCGGCATTTTCCGCAACTTTGTTCATGTACGCCTTCAGAGCGGTGTATGCGAAAGCGTTCTCTGGGCAGATATCATGAACAGCAGTATGGAGGATGAAGATGAAGCAGAATAACGATACGCCGAAGGAGCAGTTTATCTGCAGTGTGTGTGGAAAGGAGACCTCCGGAGATCATGTGATCATCCAGACACGGCGTCACACCACACTGCATATCCACCATGAGTGTATGAGGACAGGGAGGCAGATGAATGAGAAAGGTTAAATTATTTCTGACGCCGCATGTTGAGATCCGAATTCATGTGTCGGAGGAGATGGAAAGGGATTATGCGGATATCGGAGTGAGCCCGGATGAGATCGAGCGCATGAAAACGGAGGGGAAAAGATGTTGGTAATGATTGATGAGAATGGAGTCGCAGACGTATATGACGATACCTATGACATCGTGATCCACTGCGAGAGCGAGGAAGATCAGAAGGATGCGAAAGAGGCACTGAAAGAGATCCGGCGGTGGATCCCGGTGACAGAAAAGCTTCCGGAACCAGAGACCTACATATTGGTTTCGTTTGATAATTTTACACTCCCGGATATTGCGACGTATAGAGTTGATGATGACGGCAGCGGAGCATTTTACCCGGGGGATGAGGATTATACGTATATTTCTGTGGGATTTTATGTGAATGCATGGATGCCATTGCCGGAGCCGTACAGGTCAGAGGTGGAAGAAAAGCTTGTTGCGGATACCGGATGGAAAGACCACTATATGGGACGGTTTGAAAAAGTTGAATAAGGTCAGGAGGAGAACGATGGAGTGGGTACTACTTGAAAAAGAAAAAGCTAAAAAAATTGATAGGCTGCTGGACCTCTATGGACGGATCCAGCGCAAGAGAGCCTGGCATAAGCGCAGCAGGACAGGAAAGAAGTAAGATCAGAGACTTAAGTTATCCAGTTGCGGAGTTGATGACCTGTGTCAAATGTCCGGAGCCATATGAAGCAGGAAAGTAGGGGATAGATGATGGATCAGCGTAGAGCAGAAAACGAATTCAAGAAATCATTTCTCCGGTCATACCGGAGAATCAAAAGAAATGTTGCAGTTCTGTCCGATCAGATTGCAGAGTTAAGAGCAGCTAAGATGGGTGTCTCCTGCGGGATCGGAGATGGAATGCCGCACGCACATGCTGGGTCTGATCTGTCGGATTATGCAGCAAAACTTGATGAACTGATAAGAGAAATGAATCAGGAACGGTATCGGCTGGTGCAGGCCGCCGTGTTAATCAACAGAGCGATCGGTGAAGTCCCGGAAGGAATCGAACGGTACGTTCTCACGAAAAAATATCTCCTTGGATGGGGATGGGAACGGATCGCCGATGGATTGGGATATGCTGTGAGATCTGTTTATTACATTCACGGCCGCGCCCTGCATAAGCTGCAGGTCCCTGAGGAATGGAAGAAAGAAACGGAGGAAGCATCATGAAAATTCGGTTATCGATGCAGGGAGCATCTTTGAACGTGGAAGTGTCCGACAAAAAGGCAATGGGCATTTATCGTGGACTGGCGGAAAGACTCCTGCTGCAGACAGGAGCGTCGGAGTCACAAACAGAAAAAGAAGAAGCCGAAAAGCCTCCAGCGAAGATTGTCCGGGAAGACGTGAACATGAAGGATGAACCCGAGGAGCGGGATCCGTTCTCGCCGCTGATCAGGGTAGCGGAAGAATCGAAGCATAATTTTCAAAACGCTATGTCAGGACTTGTTAATAGTCTCTCAAAAAATGAGCCAGAGCAGTATAGAGGATTCCTCCTGATCCGTTGCGAACATTGTGGAAAGATACGGGCGTACTGCAGTAATTATCCTGTTACATACCATAAATGTGAGTGCGGTCATAAAACAGATCTCCATGACTTGAAGCCGTTATATGCAAATTGCGAGTGCGGGCAAAGATCCTATTACCGCACCAATATTGAGGATCCGATACTCGATGTGAACTGCATTTCCTGCGGGGCGCCGGTTGCTGTCGAGTGGAATGCGAAGAAAAAGCGTTATGGTACGATAAAGGAGCAGCTGTAAGCATTATGGATGATGATTATTGCTATGAATGCATTTGAGGTGGTTGAACAGGAGAAGAAATATGGAGAAAGAGATGCGTAGAACTGGAAAGTTTGATAAAGGTGGTCGCGAAATGATGGCGGGTGATATTGTCCATTTTCGTTGCAAGAATTTTTCATTATCCGGGAGGGGTATCGTATTCCTTGCGGAAAAAGAGGATTCTTTGGGCGAGGATTTGTTCCGAATTCGCGACACCAGACCAGGGAAAAACAATGGAAGAATTTATCCATATTATCCGGATGCGAAATACCGCATTGATGTACATGTCGGTGAAGAAGTTGATCGGGAAAAAGAAAATTGAAGAATGCCATGAATATGATTGTGGCGTGAGTAGGAGGAAACATAATGATCGGGTTAATTTGTGGGTTAGTTCTTGCATTTATTCTGACAATGTTCGGAGTCGATAAAATCTTTATTAACGAACTGCAACCGCTTTTTGCAAATGTAACATTAACTACGGGGCATTTTTATATTGTAATGGCAGTTGTAGGATTTATTGCGGGAATTGATCCAACAGGTTGAAATAAGTCTTTCAGGAGAAATAATAGTGAGTGCGATTAAGATATTTGGAGGATACCATGAACACAGACAAGGATAAGGATATCAAGAACTTTATAATCAATTATGAGGATGGGACAAGCAAAACCGTAGAAAAAGGATTTTTCTGTGAGATGCGGGAAAATGAGGACGGTAGCGGCAATCTCATCTTCAACATGGTCGATGTGCAGGGTAAGGAACTTGAGAGAATTGTAACAGGCTGCATCTATCTTGGAGAAAAGCTGGGAATGTTTAAGAGAGGGAACGGAAAATGAAAAAGACTAAACTGTACAGAAATGGTGAAGGATACATAGATAAAAAGCCAGGAAATGCAATCCGGGCTGCCAAGCGGGAGCCGGAGAACGTGATCCAGTTTCGTCGGATGCTCAAAGCGATGGGCGTTATTTTTCATCTAAAGATCCTTGGCAAAGTGGTGCTGGTTGATGAGAATGGAGATCGGTGGTGAGCAGATGATCTGGTTAAGAGTAGGAAAAATAATTGTGGCTATCTATATTTGGTGGGAAGCATTTAAAGCCGCAAATAGACAGGATATATCGCGTACAATTTATTTTTCTATGGTGGTTATCGTCATAAGCATTTCAATGTTTTGGGTATGAGGGGAACCTAAACAGGTTCCCCATCATCGGAGTCATCCGGATCCCGGCAGAGCTCATCCAGGGAGACACCGAGGGCATCAGCCAGTTTGATCATCGTGGAGACCCGGCCATCGTTCCGGACCTCCAGTTCCTGGATCGTGCGGCGTGGAACACCGGATAATTCTGCGAGTGCCGGAACAGAGAGCTTCCGGGCTTTACGGATTTCTTTTAGACGCATGATAATACCTCCAGATTTTTGGAATTACGTCGGCAAGGACGAACACCGACGCGCAGATCGTGAAGAGGCAGGACACGATGGACCAGCCGGATCCGATTGCGAAAAGCACGGAAAACAACAGGAATAACGTATGAAAGCGGATTCTCATTTTACATTTTCAACCGAATGTGGTAAGATGATTTTGAGGAGGGGAGATCTCTCTCCCCTGTTCTTACTTGAGCGCCTTTATCAATTCTGCTATGGATAAGATCAATGTTGCGGTGGCCGCCACAGCTTCGATCATCAGATTGATGAGGCGTTCTTGCTTTTTCCTCTTTTTCTTTCCCATTCGGTTACCTCCTTTCCTTTTGATAATATAATTATAGCACATAAATATGTGCTTGTCAATCGAAAAGCACATAAAAGTGTGCGATTTTCTATATAAAAGTGGTTCATGTTTGCATTGTTTTGCAGTAGTTACCTGTGATATGATTAGAATAGATTTTGAGGCACCCGAGACGAGGTGCCTTTTTTAGTTTTATGTGATTGGAAGGTGAGGTGGTTGGCCAGAAGTCCGAATGAACAGGTTGTGAAGGCGAAGGAGTTATTCGATTCCGGGAAGAGCCTGGTTGAGATCGCAGAGATCCTGAAGGTCTCGGCGGGAACGGTCCGAAGTTGGAAAAGCCGGTATGGATGGGATAAATCTGAGAGTGCAACGTTGCAGAAAAAAGTGCAGCGTTGCAAAAAAGAAAAACGCAACGTTGCGAAAGCTGATGCGAAGACGGTCGAGTCTGTGATGGAGAACACAGAACTAACCGCGGAGCAGCAGCTTTTTTGCATTCTTTATGCGAAGACGCTGAATGCTACGCAGTCATACATGAAGGCGTATGGGTGCAGCTATGAATCAGCTATGACCAACAGCTTCCGGCTGCTGAGAAACGATAGGGTGAAGGCGGAGATCCAGCGTCTGAAAAAAGAGCGCTTTGAAAGCCAGCTGTTCGATGAGCATGATGTCTTCCAGCGGTATCTGGATATCGCGACTGCCAGCATCACGGATTTCGTGACGTTCGGCAGGAAAAAGATTCAGGCAATGGGAGCTTTCGGTCCGATCACGGACAAGAAGACGGGAGAGCCGGTCATGCGTGAAGTCAACTATGTGGATTTCCGTGAATCCGATCAGGTGGACGGCCGCGTGATCAAGAAGGTCAAAATGGGGAAAGACGGTGCCAGCATCGAACTGTATGATGCGATGAAGGCCATGGAGTGGCTGGCAGATCATATGGCGATGGGAACCGGAAACCAGCAGAAGCTTGCCGAGACGATTATCGGTGCGTATGAGCGCAGACAGAAGGAAATGAAGGGAGATGAGGAGAATGCCAGCACTGAGCAGTGATGCGATCCGGTTCTATGCAAATGAGCCGATCTATTTTGTGGAGGATATTATAAAAGCAATTCCGGACGAAAAGCAACGTGACATTCTGCGGAGTCTTCGAGATTATCCCATGACCTCGGTCCGATCGGGGCACGGAGTCGGAAAGAGCGCCGTGGAAGCTTGGTCAGTGCTGTGGTTCATCTGCACCCGCCCGTTTCCGAAGATCCCGTGCACGGCGCCTACGGAGCATCAGCTCATGGATGTCCTGTGGGCGGAGATCAGCAAATGGATGAGAAACAATCCGGCATTTAAGGATGAGCTGATCTGGACGAATGAGAAGCTTTATATGCGGGGGCATCCGGAAGAATGGTTTGCGGTTCCGCGGACGGCAACAAACCCGGAAGCTCTGCAGGGATTCCATTCAGAGCATGTCCTGTATATCATTGATGAGGCATCCGGTGTTTCGGACAAAGTCTTCGAGCCGGTACTCGGCGCGATGACTGGAGAGGACGCAAAGCTTCTCATGATGGGGAATCCGACAAATATTTCCCGCCTGCCTGCATATAATAAAATGGCGTATTCTG
>ERZ773204.2637-NODE-2637-length-12110-cov-4.739859_pt1 | contig 12110 bp, 9 predicted proteins | sample MGYA00581007_ERZ773204 | MGnify/ENA primary metagenome ERZ773204 (study PRJEB29015, sample SAMEA2737757) | human gut metagenome | biome: human gut; feature: human-associated habitat; material: faeces | place: China | collected 2012 ... | reverse complement strand
CCCCCTTTTGCAGGTCTCCGCCCTCCGAGGGCGAAGCTCCCCCGTTTCCGGGAATGGGGACATCTCTCGCCTCCTGCGTCAAGGCCGCAGTATCGGCGATACCTTTCACGCTCTCCCTCGGAGGGAGAAAATAACCGGTGCCCTCGGGAGGGCGGAATCGTTCCGTTTAGGAACGGCTCCACTGCGTACCCTGACGGGTATCCTTGATGGTAACGCCCATGTCCGCCAGCACGCCGCGGATGCGGTCGGCCTCGGCAAAGTTTTTCTCCTTCTTCGCAGCGGCACGCTGCGCGATCAGCTCTTCGATCTTCTCGGCGTCCGGGTCAACCGCATCGTCGCGCTTCTGAACCAGATTGAGCACGCCGGTCAGCTCCATGAACAGGTCGTGTGCGGCGGTCAGGAATGCGCGGGTCGCGTCCTGATGTGCGCCGTTGTAGGCGTTGATTTCGCGGGTCAGCTCGAAAATCGCGGACAGCGCATCGGCGGTGTTCAGGTCGTCGTCCATTGCGTCGATGAACTTCTGCTTGTAACCCCCCAGCGCTTCCAGCTTCTCGGTCTCCTCGGCGGTCATGGTGTCGCCCTCCGCCTTCTCGATGCGGAACTCCATGTTGTTTCGCGCCTCGTACAGGCGGGCGAGGGACGCCTTGTTCATCTCAAGCGACTCGGCCGAGTAGTTGAGCGGGGTGCGGTAGTGCGCCGACAGCATGAACATACGGATGGTTTCGTAGCCGAACTGCTTCGCGGCGTCGCGAACCATGAAGAAATTGCCCTTGGACTTGGACATCTTCTCGTTGTCGATGGTCAGGAAGCCGTTGTGCAGCCAGTAATGCGCGAAGGTGCAGCCGTTTGCGCACTCGGACTGCGCGATTTCATTCTCGTGATGCGGGAAAATCAGGTCAAGACCGCCGGAATGGATGTCGATGGTCTTGCCGAGGTACTTGTTCGCCATAGCCGAGCACTCGATGTGCCAGCCCGGACGGCCCTTGCTGCCCCACGGCGTATCCCATGCCGGTTCGCCCGGCTTGGCTGCCTTCCAGACCGCGAAGTCCATCGGGTCCTCCTTGACCTCGCCGACCGAGATACGCGCACCGGCCTGAAGCTCCTCCATCGGCTGATGGCACAGCTTGCCGTACTCCGGGAAGGACTTGGTGCGGAAGTAAACATCGCCGTTCTCCGCAACGTAGGCGTGGCCGTTCTCGATGAGGCGCTCAACGATGTCGATGATGGCGTCCATGGTTTCGGTCGCGCGGGGGTGTACGGTCGCCTTCTTGACGCCCAGGCCCTGTGCGTCCACGTAGTATTCCTTGATATAGCGCTCGGCGATGGTGTTGAAGTCAACGCCCTCTTCGTTCGCCTTGTTGATTACCTTGTCGTCGATGTCGGTGAAGTTCTGAACGAACTCTACCTTATAGCCGCGGTACTCCAGATAGCAGCGCAGCAGGTCGAAAATGATGAACGGGCGTGCGTTGCCGACGTGGAAGTAGTTGTACACGGTCGGGCCGCAGGAATACATCTTTACCTCGCCCGGCGTGATCGGAACAAATTCCTCTTTCTGACGGGTCAGCGTGTTGTAGAGTTTCATGGTTTTTATCTCCTTCTGATGGATTTCAACGGGAAATGAGCGAAAAAAGGGGCAGCAAAAAACGCCTCCCAAGGGTATCTTTCCCTCGGGAGGCGCAAGAAAACGCGGTTCCACTCCGATTTTTCACTCGTACGGCGCGGTAACGGGCGCGTCCCGCGGGGCGTTTGACCCCGATGCTCGGCAGGCGCACTTCACCGCTCTCTGCGCAAGGCTCTTTCAGCCGGGAAGCCTCTCTCTTTCGCGCACGGACACAAACGGTTACTTTTCCTGCGTCATCGCACAGATAACGATTTTAACAGTATCAGTATATCAATCTTACATGGAAAAGTCAAGTTTGACGGTATATGAAACGGTCTGTCGATAAAGTCCGTTTACAGCATTCCGCGCGGAAGCGCGCATGAAATAGATTTTGCAAAGCAAAATCATAAAAACCGGGAGTATGTATCACGGTTTTTATCCATCCAGAGGGAGAAAGTTTCCGAATGGGAACTTTCGGACGTCCGTGTTCTGCGGCGCAGCGCGCTGTCAGAACACAGATTGTCGGCAAAACGTTAGTTTTGCGACAGGCTTATTAAAGATAATGATACCGCGTGCGCTGACGCCAGAGGAGGATAACCGACACGACCGCCGCGAGGCCCTCGGCCGCGACCACGGCGAGCCACACGCCGTCAAGGTCGAGCACCAGCGGCAGCAGAATGACCAGACCGCCGCGCAGCAGCAGCGAGCGCAGGAACGAAATGAGGGCACTCAAAGCGCCATTGCACAGGGCGGTAAAGAAGGACGAGGCGTAGATATTGATGCCGCAGAACACGTAGCAGAGCGCAAACAGCCGGAAGCCGTGCACGGTAAGCTGAAGCAGCTCGGGCGAGTAGCCGACAAAGGCGGCGCACATCGGGCGGCTCAGTCCCTCGCTCAGCACGACCATCGCCGCCGAGGTGAGGAGAACGAGCAGCAAGCTCTTGCGGAACACGTTTTTCAGCTCGGCGTGGTTCTGTGCGCCGAAATGATAGCTGACGACTGGAGCGCTGCCGATGGAGAAGCCGAGAAACGCTGCGACAAAGACGAAATCTACGTACATCATGACCGAGTGCGCGGCGACACCGGCCTCGCCGATGAGGCGCATCAGCTCGATGTTATAGAGAATGCCTACGAGCGAGGAGGAGATATTGCTCATCAGCTCGGACGCGCCGTTGCCACAGGCCTGCACGAACTCGCAGACGTACATCCGGGTCGGAACGAGCCGCAGACCCTGACGGGGACGGACGAAATAGAGAAGCGGGAGCACGCCGCCGACGCAGTAGCCTGCGACCGTGGCCCACGCCGCGCCCGAAATGCCGAGCAGATGGATGAGCACTCAGTCGCCGACCATGTTGGTCACGCCCGAGCCGAGCGACAGGATAAGACCCATGTTCGGCTTTTCCGCGACAACGAGGAACGGCTGGAGCGAGGTCTGGAGCATGAACGGCACGCTTCCGGCGAGCAGAATGCGGCCGTAGGACACGCACGGCTCGATCAGGGCGTCGCTTGCGCCGGCAATCCGCGCGATCGGTTCGACAAAGGCCACGCCGATAACGCTCAGCACGCCGCCCGCAAGCACGACCGCAAAGAGGAACATGGAGAACAGACGGTTCGCAAGCTCGGGCTTGCCCTCGCCGAGGGTGCGGGCGACGACCGCGCTGCCGCCCGTGCCGAGCATGAAGCCGACCGCCGAAATCAGCATCGCGACCGGAAACATGATGTTGACCGCGCTCAGCGCCGCGTCACCGACCAGATTGGATACCAGAAGGCCGTCCACAACGCTGTACAGCGAGGTGAAAATCATCATGACGATGCTCGGCAGCGTGAAGCGGAGCAGTTTTGCATATGTGAAGTGATCAGACAGTTTGATCTGCATGGAAGGAAAGCCTGCCTTTCAGAAATTGACTGATAACAGTATAGTCCGAAGTCGGACTATTGTCAAGAGCCGTTTTTCGCGCCGCGCTTGCATATTTTTCGCGGTTGCGGTATGCTAATAGCGGACAGGAAAACGAACCGAAAACGGCGGCTTTCGTGCCGTCCACGAAAGGAAGATTTATATGGAAACCAGAAAGATCCCTGCGCGTGCCGACGTTGCGGCGCAGGATAAATGGGCAATCGAAGATCTGTTTGCGACTGACGATGCATGGCGCGAGGCGCTGGCGAAGGCGAAGGAGTTTATTCCGCGTATCACGGCCTTTCGCGGCCATCTGGCGGACAGCGGCGAAACGCTGCTGAACTTTTTCCGTCTGGACGATGAAATAAGCCTTGCCTTTGACCCCATCGTGCACTACGCGCAGCGCCGCAGCGATGAGGACACCCGCGTTGCGGCTTATCAGGAGATGGTAGCGCAGGTGACGCGCTTCGCGGTCGAGCTTCAGTCCGCCTCCGCGTTCGAAACGCCCGAGCTGCTTGCAATCGACGACGAAACGCTCGACCGTCTGTACGCCGAAGCGCCCGAGCTTGAAAACTACCGCCTGTGCATCGACCGCGTGCGCCGCCGTCGGGAGCACGTTCTCTCGGACAAGGAGGAGGCTATCCTCGCCGCCGCAGGCGAAATGGCGGCAAGCCCGGACGATATTTACTCGATGCTGAACGACGCCGACCTCAAATTCCCGGACGCCACGGATAAGGACGGCAACAAGCATCCCGTGACCCACGGCACCTATATCCCGCTCATGCAGTCCTATGACCGCGTGCTGCGCAAGTCGGCGTTCGACTCGCTCTATTCGGTCTACGGCCAGTTCCGCAACACCTCGGCGGCGACGCTCTCCGCGCAGCTCAAGCAGCTGCTCTTCTACGCAAAAGTGCGCAAATATCCCTCGACGCTCGACGCCGCGCTTGACGGCACCGAGGTCCCGACCGAAATCTACCGCAATCTGATCGACGCGGTGCACCGCTCGTTCGCGCCCATGTACCGCTATGTCGGACTGCGTAAAAAGCTGCTCGGTCTGGACGAGCTGCATATGTACGACTTGTACGTGCCGGTGGTCGAGGGCGTTGAGATGAAGTTCACCTTCGAGGAGGCCAAGGAAATCGCCCTCAAGGCGCTCGCGCCGCTCGGCGAGGATTATCTTGCGCTTATCCGCGAGGGCTTTGAAAATCGCTGGATCGATGTTTACGAGAACGAGGGCAAGCGCTCGGGCGCGTATTCGGCAGGCGCGCGTGTGCACCCGTATGTGCTGCTCAACTTCAAGGGCACGCTCGACGATGTATTCACGCTCGTGCACGAGATGGGCCACTCCATCCACTCCTATCTGTCGAACACCCGTCAGCCGACCGCATATCAGGACTATGTGATCTTCGTGGCCGAGGTCGCGTCCACCTGCAACGAGGCGCTGCTGATGGAGTATCTGCTGTCCGTTACGACCGACAAGAAGCAGCGGGCGTACCTCATCAACCACTTCCTCGAGCAGTTCCGCGGCACGCTGTACCGCCAGACCATGTTCGCGGAGTTCGAGCTGGAGGCGAACGAAATGACCCGCCGCGGCGAGGGCACGACAGCCGATGCGCTGTGTGCGCTCTACAAAAAGCTCAACGAGCAGTATTTCGGCCCGGAAATGACCGTGGACGATGAAATCGCGCTGGAATGGGCGCGCATTCCGCACTTCTACTACGATTACTATGTTTACCAGTACGCGACCGGCTACGCGGCGGCCATCGCGCTGTCGCGCCGTATCCTGCGCGAGGGCGAGCCGGCGGTCAAGGACTACCTCGGCTTCCTGTCGGGCGGCTGCTCGGCTGACCCGATTACGCTGCTGCGCGGCGCAGGCGTGGACATGGCGAGCACGAAGCCGGTCGAGGACGCGACCGCACTGTTCGACAGCCTCATCGGCGAAATGGAAGAGCTGATGAAATAAAATTTCCGCCGAAGCAAAAAAACTCTTGACTTTTGGGTGCATACTGTGATAAGATATAAAACAGTCAGCGAGAACATCGCGGACGGAAATATCTCCTGTATGCGCCAGTAGCTCAGCTGGATAGAGTGTTTGGCTACGAACCAAAAGGTCGGGGGTTCGAATCCCTTCTGGCGTACCAGATTAACCGGTTATTTCTTTTGAAGTAACCGGTTTTTCTTATTTTCTGTACAAATAGAAATCGAAGAAAAAATTTTTACCGTCTATTTACCGTCCATGCGGACATAGCAAAAGCCTCAGACATTTTATCGTCTGAGGCTTTTGTTCTATCTCTCTTTTGTTAAAAGTGGTTTTTCAAATCAGCAGACTATGCTCTATCAACGACTCTCCTCACTATCTGGGAGTTTTCCAGACTGTGCCGCCAGTTTCTTTTCCTGAGATTTTACACGCCGCTCCAGCTTTTTAATATCTTCCGCAGGCGGCAGATTCTCCGGCTGAATGCCACGCTGTCCAAGCATATCGCGCACAGAGCGATTATTCTGCACGTGCTCACCGGTAATATCGCGTTCTCCTCGAAGATCTTTTTCCTCTACATTGTAGTTGGTCATTTCTGCCGCAAGGTTCTTCGCTGCAATGGAGAGCGTCGGCAAAAAATCAGCCAGTGGGCGGCCGTCCTTTACGCCAAGCCGCTCTTTCATCTCCTGTGTCGTATAACCGCCAAACAGCGCTTGATCGCCTTTAGAGCGAATACGGCCGAATCCTGCGTCATCTACACCGCGCTCATAAATGTTCTGCGAAAGCCGCTTTTCCGATTCTCGCAATCTGCCGCGCGCCTCTGTGCGCTCAATCAGAGAAATGCGTTCTTCGATCAGTTCCTGCTTGCGGGTCTGAACAGCAAAATAGCTTTGTGCAAATGCAATTTCTTCTTTTTTCGGATCGCCGTTCTGTGCAATCAAATAGCAGGCGTATCGCGTCAGCATATAGTCTTTGACTGCTCGCTGTGCTCCCTTGCCGACAATTATCATTTTCGTGACCTCACGAAAATGATCCTGCACTGCTATCCCGCTTGTTTCACAGGATTCGATAGCACGAACGATTGCTTTCGCAAAATTCTCCCATCGTTCATATCCGAGGAGCGACATCAGATCGCGTGCATACCAAAATTCAACACCCACTTCTTGATCGCTATGTATTACAAGGTCAAACTGTGCCTTAATTTGGCCAACTCTCCTCTTATCCATTATCCATCCTCCAATGTATACAATATCAACTTTTCCGTTTCGACTTAGACTTTTCCTATTATTTATATTATATTATTCAAAGCGAGTTTCATCAAGCCAAGGAAATCGCCGAAACCGGCCTGTTTCAGACAGGTTTCGGCAGTTTTCCATGTTTTTGAGCAACTACCTCGCCTTACCGTCCGAGACTGTTATCCCTGTTTTCTGTGCAAAATCACATCAGCAAGACATTCGCTGGCCTTGGTGCGCTCGGCCTCGATAATATGCGCGTAGATATTATCCGTTGTGCTGACCTGACTGTGGCCCAGCATATTGGCGACCGTCACCACATCAATACCATTCGCAATCAACAGCGATGCTGCTGTATGGCGAAAAGCGTGCGGATTGATATGCGGCAGATTATGCCGTTTGCTGAACTTAGTCAGCCATGAACCAATGCTGTCCGGATACATCGGCAGGCCATTATCCTGTGTGAACACAAAGTCAGTATCCTTCCAGTGCTCCCCTTTTACCAACCGCAGCTGATTCTGTTCAGCGCGATACCGGCGCAGCATCCGAAGTGTTTCGTCTGGCAGCGGAATATAGCGAACATTGCTCGTCTTGGTGGTATCTTCATACAGGCCGCAGTCTCCGGCATACAGCAGATTACTGTCGATCTTGATTCGATGATTCTCCCAATCGACCTTACTCCACTTCAGGCCCATAATTTCACCGCGGCGACAGCCGGTTATGATCAGCAAATGCGTAATCATGCGCCACTTCAATGGTTCTTCCTCTAACGCTTTGAGGATTTCTGCCAATACCTCCGGCTGGAAGTAATTGACCTCTTTACGCTTGACCTTCGGCGGCGTTGCCCGCGCTGCTGCATTATACGGAACCAGCATCTCCCGCTCAGCCTGCGCCAGCACCACCCGAATAAAGCGATGATATTCCTTGATGGTCTTATTGGAAAGCGGCTCCATTGTCTTACCGACAATAAAGAGCTTGTCCAATGGTTCTTGCAATGCCTCTGCCATACGCTCTGCACTGTCCAGCTGGATATTTTGTCCGCGGCAGGCTACCGTTACCGTAGTATGCGAAACATGCGCCTGCTTTGCCAGTAAACTGCGCGATATATGATGCTTCTCCAGATATACGCCTAAATCCAGCTTGGTATGTACCCGCAGCTTTTTACTGCGGACGCCCTTCTCCATCAGCATTTTATAAAAATTATTCAAATGCTGCGGACGAATATCTGTCAACCGCATATACCCGATCACCGGAACAATTCGCCCCATCAAGTAGCGATATGACTGAATCGTGCTGTGCTTAACGCCAGTCCTCTCTTTTAAGTCAATCACATAGGTCGCATACTCAGCAAAGGTCTGCTTATTGTCGACCAGAAAGCCCTGCTGGATTTTCTGTTCAAACTCAACAGCAATCTTCTGTGCTTCCCGCTCGGCACGTTTTTCCGACCAGCCCTCTGGAACACGCCAAGTTTTATAATGCCGTATCTTGCGATAGTGCAAATCATATCCGCAATGTACGGTAATCAGATAGCTTACGCCACGTTTTCCTTCTTTTCGCTCAATAGTTGCCATATTGATCCCTCCTCATGGCAAGGGAGCGTACGCAACCGGTGTACGCTCCCCCATTGCTTTCTTACTGCTGCATCAGACGTAAAATCTGACGCTTTACTGCTTCGGGCGGTTCAGTACCCTCCTGCAATACCTTGATGACATTCGGATAGTACAGCAGTGCCTTATTGCCCGAATATGCGGCTTTCAGCGCACCGCTGCGAACCAAGCCGCGCAGCATACAGACCGATACATGATAGCCTTCCTCACGCAGGCGCTTATGGGTATTGGGAATGGTATCCACTTCAGCAAACCCCTTGTACATAATAGTTTCCTCCTTGATATTGTATATAGTTATAATATATCATTATGGTATACTTTAGATGCGGACCCATCCGCCAAATCGCACAATCCTGCCAGATTGGCCGGATCAGCCGCATCTTTTTTAAATTATTTTATCCGAATACCGCGGTAACCACGCTGCGAGTTCTGCCGAAAGGTATCCAGCGGTACTTCGCGTTTCAGAATCGTCGAAAACGCCTTGATTGTTTCAGCTGAGTAGCCGTTACTCTGACAGAAACCGCAATAGCACGCATACAGTTCCTGCGTCATAGCCTGTGCATCTGGCACAAGTTCACAGCACTCATCCACAAACATACGCACTTTTTCATTCGGCGAAACCGGAATATAACCGTTCTTCAGCTCCTCTGAGCGACGGCATGCCGGAAAACGCATATTGTTATCAAGAAAAGCCTTGTAGTGTTTAAGCGCTCGCAAAATGATGTAATCCGAGCGGTCAAGCAGCTTTTCCAACAAATCTGGATCTCTATCCTCTTTCTCTACCTTGTTCTCAAACGGCACCAGTACCATTCGTGTCCAGAACGCATCGTCGTTCTCACGCAGGCGAGGCAAATGGTTGCCAGCAAACAGAAATTTGATAAATCTAGATTCCAGACGCTCTACCGGCCCGAACTTCTTTTCGACCGTTACAACATCACTGCCGCCGCTGGTAAGCTGTTTGAACACACCGATATTGCGAATTACGACGCTCGGTTGATCCAGGCTGACGTTCGCTAATTTACCGCGTAGTTCAGCTCCGTGGTACTTCGCGTCCACTTCGTTCATCAAGATGTTCGCACAGTTTTCCGCACCAATCAGCCGCGTAATCAATGTACCGAACAGGCTTTTGCCCGTATCCGGAGGGCCAAAAAGGTAAAAGAAAGCCTTAAACTTGGCCTCAGTGCTCAACATCACACTCCAGATTAGACGCTCTATTTCCTTATCACCGCCGGAAGCCTGCGTGAAAAAATCATCGACCACAGCACGTTCTGTGTCATTGAACTTGATCTTTTTGCCCTTTTTAGGCCGAAATTTTACCGCATTTGCAGCAATATAGCAATCCATCGGGCATCCATCGCGCATATGACCGGTTTGAACATTATAAATGCCGTTCGCGAAAATAACATCGTACGGGTTATAATTTATCTCCTCCAGATCGATCTGTAGGTCTTTTTCCGTCTTCAGTTGGGTGATAGCACGCTTTAGAAAGGCCATCGAAATATCCTTTCGCAAATCCCGCGGCAGCGCCGCCTTGATTTCGGTTAGGATTTCTTGATCGCTGAGCAGGCGGTAGCACGGCGCCTGAAACAGGTACAGGCGCCCGCCAACGATGGCCATCGGAATGAGTTTTTTGACGTACTGCGTGAAAGCGTACTCACTCTCGAGCAAATCCACCGAAGCCCGTCCAATCTGCGGTCGAATTTGCGAATTCAGAACTGGAGTTTCTTCCTTTTCCACAGTATCCGGCATATCCGGCGCATCCGGCATTTCCCCATCACGCCAGTTGATACGTGGCATTAACAATGCACGTTCCATAATCTTCTCCGCATCAAACGCAGATGTATCCAGATTTCCAAACGCTCCTGCCAGTGATTCATCTTGATCCGAATACAGCGAGGTAGCATCTTGTGTTCCATTATCGTAAGTTTCCATCACTTCTCTCGCGCAAAAATCATTCTTTAGACAATCTTTGCGGTCATCATACAATTTCTTATCCATTTATCGTTCCTCCTCAAAATTTAACTGCAAGCACTCGAGCAATGCGCGCTGCGCTTCAAATGTTAACAGGTCAACCTCCGCCTTGAGCAGCGGTTTGTTCGAATACGCGAAACGCGCAAACTTATCCCGAGCCGCATGAAAGATGAAAATATAGTCCCCAGCAACAGCTGTAATGAGCAGATCGCTGGCCATCACTACACGCCCGCCACGCTGCCGATCGGGCAGTTGAATATAAAAATGCATTGTGTCACCAGACTCAACGAAAATTCCATATTCGAAGTCCTCTTCGCTTGCTTTTTCGTAATGAATTTCACCATATCCTGTATCCGTAGCCCATACGCCATGCACCTCATCAAGAGGAATCGCACAGCCTCCAGTCCACAGCATTGCGATCGATCGCTCTTTCTTATCGTATGTCCCCACAATAACCGCTACATTCTCACCCGAATCGGGACGCTGGGCGAATTGCAGCATGCTTTTTGCGGCTTCTGCAGCAAAATTTGAATAATTCATAAAAAATTCCTCCTCATATACGAACGAGTGGCCACCGCTTGTCTGTATCTTTCCAGCTGACGACTGAATCATAGCATATTCGTTTCATCGAGTAAAACGAGTGTTTTTTAGTGATTACACGGTATATTTTGATATATACGTCGAAAATCTAGAACTTTTCGAATGCCTTTTTTCTTTCTCTTCCTGTGCAAATAACAATTCCTTAAATTTTATTTTTTATCGTTTTCGTTTCAAATCATTATACCAATATGTAAAAAGATAGGATGCTAGTTTTAGCATCCTATCTTTGTGTATGCCCCTAGGGCAATTTCTTATCGAAAAACTATCATATCAGTTATTATTGCGACCGTTCACTTATTCCTAACTGATTCCTTAGAAAATCCCTATATTCCTTCTTAATTTGTTGCAAATCGCCACCTTGGTGAATCGCTTTCCACCAAACAGCACTAGATTGAATTACAGCTTGCTCATCCAACAGTGGGGCATTGCCTAACTCTGTAATAGTAGCATCTTCTGTAATGTCTTGAGCCACTACTGTAGCAGACGAGAACTGCTTAATACTCCTGAGGCTATACCTATTGATTTTATCCGTTGGTACTTCATACGCAACCTCATCAAGTTCTGTTTCTTCTTCATCTTCGACTTCTTCATCAGTGTTATCTTTTAGGAACTGAAACATTTCTTGATATAGAGCAGTTTGCTTTGCCTCATCGTCTGCCTCTATAGCTTTACGCACCGCTAATGCATCTGTCTGCACTTTTTTTTCATCCTTATAAATTTCTTTGAGCGCTACGCGGATACCTCGTACCAACTGTGTGAGTTGCGAAAATGAGTAACACCAATAAATCGGTCGGCTCAATACATTCCATGTGTCATCAGCTGTATTGAATGCTTTTTCCTTAGCTTCCTCGATCCATGGTATTTCCCGAGTTGCTTTTATGTCCATATCTTCAGAAATCATTTGGATAGATCCCTGAATAATCTTATTTACACATATGATCAGCGCAGTCATACACACCATATACTGAAACTCCGAATGGTCAATAGCCGCGTCACCATATTCATGATATAAACGACGCCAAAACATACGCACACATGGATATTTAGCAAATTTGTCCGGAACTATCTTCATCGGAGGTGGCGCAATTCCATACACTGTATCTTGTCCAGTCAAAATTTGCATGAGTGTGTCGGGACTGCGGACGAAAAGTTGGACCTCTGCAAGGAGGGAAACAGATGTACTCTTATGAAGAACGGCTTAGAGCGGTAAAGCTGTATATAAAATACGACC
>ERZ773204.2624-NODE-2624-length-12138-cov-38.047919_pt1 | contig 12138 bp, 6 predicted proteins | sample MGYA00581007_ERZ773204 | MGnify/ENA primary metagenome ERZ773204 (study PRJEB29015, sample SAMEA2737757) | human gut metagenome | biome: human gut; feature: human-associated habitat; material: faeces | place: China | collected 2012 ... | reverse complement strand
TTAATATGTTAATAACCAGGGTTTTGTTTACATTCCAGATTAGAACTGATTTCTGATGACGGAATGGCATCGATACGGCGGTCTATGATGCGTTGGTAATAATTGTCTCCTTGTGCTTCCGATTTTTCATATTCTTTTTCCAAAGCTTCTCTTAACGTCTTGTTCAAAGCAAGCAGACGGGTGAAATCGGGTTTCTCTGTGTATCCTGCAAAACGGATCATGGCAAACCATTCATGCCAGTTCTCGAAAGACAATTCCAGCATCCATTCGTTGAATATGGCGGTTTCCAGTTCTTCGTTATTGGCTGGAAGAATTATTTCGGCTCCTGCTCTTTCGCGTAGTTTACGGATCGGTGCGTAGGCTTCGGATATAGAGGCTCCTGAACGATACAAGGCTTCGGCTTTAATCAGGTAGAGTTCGGAAACACGACTGAAGATGACAGGCATGTCATTGGCATCATTCAGCAGCTTCTTTACCGATTTCAGGTTGTAGGCTACCGCAGAACTGCGGCTGTCCATCAGGCTGTCTACTTTAGAGAAGATGGCATCGGCGCGAGGATCATCCCCCACCAGTTCCACATACTCATTGGTGGGCCCCCAGTAACCTTGTTTTTTCGTGGGGCTGTTACCGTAACATTGCTGACGGGTTGAAGTGTTGGTGGCATCTTTTTGGTCGAATACACGAGCGAATAGAATCTCTTTGGTTGTTGAAAACTTATCAAAAACGTCACCATAGTTTGCTTCCGGCAATGGAGAATTTGTATCAATTGCATCATTAACTGCTGCTACCGCTTCTGTGTATTTTCCTGCATACAGCAATACTCTTGCCTTTAATGCCTTGGCTGCTTCTTTAGAAGCTTGTGAAAGCTTTTTCCAATCAGGAGCTTTTTCAATAGCTATTTCCAGTTGATCCAGAATATATTGATAAGAATCGGCTACGGAGCTACGCGCCTTTAAAGCATTGGATACGGATGGAGCTTCATTACGCATGACAACTCCGTATTCACTATTCATATCCCAAAATTCGCAGTAACGAACCAGGATATTGAAGTAGGCCAAAGCGCGTAAATAGGCTATTTCACCTAACACTTCGGCTCTACGGTTTCCGGAGAACTCTCCGTCACTCATGCGGTTACAGGCTGTTTCCAGGAAGTTGGCGTTTTTGATTACAGCGTAATCTGCATCCCATTCCGTTGCATCACTGAATGATAGGGTAGGCAACATTCGTTCGGAGTAGTAAACGGCATTACCGGCGCTGACAATTTCTTGACGCCACATGGTCCCGGCTTTGAAGGAACCACTTACTGTAGGAAATATGACATTGAATCCATTTCCAGGCAAGGAGTAATAGATTCCGTTTAAGGCTAACTCTACAGCAGCGGGTGTTGTGATGGCACCGTCTAAATCTGCTTCGAATTCGGGCTTTTGGTCCAAGACATCTACCAACTGGCACGAGGAAACGCCCATTGTAAGTAAAGCTAAGAATATATATTTTTTCATTCGATTATACATTTAAATGATTATAAGTTAATTTTTAAACCAGCCGAGAAAGAGCGGAAACCCGGATAAGTGGAGGTTTCATAGTTACCGCCATAGTTGCTGTTACTGTTTACGGTAGCAGGGTCTGTTCCCGGATAAGAGGTGAGCGTGAACAAATTGGTAGCCGAGACAAATAGTTGTCCTTTTATCACTTTGTTTAAAGGTAAATTATAAGTCAGACGCACTTCCTGCAAACGGAAGAAGGAGGCATTAAACAATTCATGATCGGTTAGTCTAGGTACACCGTCACCTATATACAAGGCCGGGTATTTGGCATTTTTGTTGGTGTCAGACCATCTGTCATTCAATCCATAGTCAATCAAACCGGTTAATTGTCCGGGTAGATTCTGCAATGTTTTGTTATAAATCTTCAAACCACCGATCTGATATCCGAAGTTGGCGAACAGGCTGAATTGTTTATAAGATAAATTGGCAGTCAGACCGCCGAACAGATCCGGATCAGGATTACCGATAATAACACGGTCATTGTAGTTGATGATTCCATCTCCATTTAAATCCTTAATTTCCAAATGTCCCGGTTTTAATGAGTTACCATCGTAATAACTTTGTCCCTTTGATTTAGCATAGGCATTCAATTCATCTATTCTGGCTTGATCTTGTATGATCCCGGCATATTCATAACCATGGAAAGCTCCCATTGGATAGCCTACAGCCAATACTTGGTCGGCATAGCTGCCTTGAACTACTACATCCATAGCTGATTGTGCTCTACCTTCTTCAACCAGTTTGGTGACTTTATTCTTGTTATGTGACATATTCAAGGTCAGGTCCAAGTTCCAGTCTTTAGTAGATAATACACGGCCTACCAGGTTTATTTCAATACCGCGGTTGGTCAATGCTCCGATATTACGGTTCATCTGCATAGAGCCACCGGTTGCACTGGGCGGGAAATCAAATGACCAGATCAAGTCTTTGGTATCTTTGATATAGCCGGAGATAGAACCGGTCAGTCGGTAATCGAACAATGCGAAATCAAGACCTAAATCATATTGGGTCGATTTTTCCCAACGGATGTCGCGGTTACCCACTTGTTTATGTATAATGGCTGACAGATTATTATAACTGGTTGCTTCGTATAAATCACGATTAGAGAAGCTGGTTAAGTTTTGGGTACCGGTAGTACCTACGCTGGCACGTAATTTCAAATCATTAATGAATGTCAGGTTTTTCATGAATTTTTCCTGAGAGATACGCCATGCAATGGCTCCTGAAGGGAAGAAACCATAACGGTTGTTCGAACCAAACATGGATGAACCATCATAACGTCCTGTAAAAGTGAACAGGTAGCGCTCCATTAATTTATAATTGATACGGGCAAATGAAGAGAACAGACCACTTGCATTATATCCGTTACTCCAAGATGAGATGCTTGCGGCACTTCCTAAATTGGTGTAAATATCATTATCCGGATAAGTCTGGCCATTCATTCTTGTACTACGGCTTATACCACGTTCAAAGGAGATACCGGCTACGGCATCCAAAACATGATTCTTGTTGAACTCATAGTTATAATTCAATGTATTGTCGAATACGGTTTTTGAATATTTATAATGATATTCTGACCCACTGGCTTCATTTCTAGTACTTAGAAAACTTGGACTGAATGAATTGTTTTCAGTAAATTGTAAATTACCCGATAAACTGGAACGGAACCGGAATCCTTTCCAAATATCAACTTCTCCGTATACGGTTCCCATGATGCGGTAAATATTATCATGGTTTTTCTTATAGGTGTTGGCCACCGGGTTGGCTTGACCTGTGGACATATCAAATTCCCCGTTATCATTATATATAGGCATATCAGGACGATAACCTTGTGCGCTGAACAGTGAAGTTCCTGCATTATCCTGATCTGTATAACTCATATTAGCATTGATACCAAAACGGAGGATAGGCAATACATTCATTTCTGTAGACACGCGTGCATTATATCGGCTTAAGTCACCTCCTTTAACCATACCTTGCTGATCGAATATGGATAATGAAATAAGATATTTGGAAACTTTGCTACCTCCACTTACTGTCAAGTCGGCATTGTGGCGGATAGCTGTTTGTTTCACTTCATCAAACCAATTGGTGTTGGCACTGCCTAATGCAGTGGAATTAGGTTCAAGAATTTCCAATGCATATTGGTTGGACGGATCATATACCAAGGTTTCTTTGGCAAAGCGGCGTACTGTTTCCCGCCATTCATCACCATATAAAATACGGAAGTTCTTAATTTGAACATCAGTGGTAACATTGTAGTTGAAGCTGACGGTAGGTTTGGAACCTTCCACTCCTTTTTTAGTGGTAACGATAACTACACCATTTGCGGCGCGAGAACCATAGATAGCAGCCGCAGAAGCGTCTTTCAGTACGTCCATAGACTGGATATCATTGGGCGAAATTGCATCCAGCATACTGGGATCTTCTACAGGAACTCCGTCGATCACATACAAGGGTTCATTGGAACCGGTCAATGACGTGGCACCCCGCACACGTACACGGACAGTTTCACCCGGAACACCTGTATTTTGGGATACCTGTACACCGGCAGCCAAGTTTTGAAGCATGGAGGTTACATTAGGAGTGTTTAATTGGCTCAATTGTTTTAAACCTACTGAAGCAACAGAACCGGTCAAGTCCTTAATGGAGGAAGTACCATAACCTACTACGACAACCTCGTCCAGATTAGTTACTTCACTTTCCATTTTTACATTGAAGACATGTCTGTTACCAATTTTCTCCTTAACCGTCTGCATACCGATAAAGCTGATCATTAGTTCGTCATTTTTAGTATTTTCGGGATAAGACAACATGAACTGCCCATCCATATTGGCTACAGTACCGAAAGTTGTACCTTGGATGACAATAGAAGCTCCAATGACCGGTTCACCCGTATCATCTTTGATAACTCCGGTAATCGTTCTGCGTTTGGCATTTCTGTCAATCGGTAATATTAACACATAATTGTTTTCCACTAACTCATAACGCATACCTGCCTGGCTACAAATCACTGAAAGTGCTTGCTCTAAAGGTTCTTTGTTTAATGTTAGTTTCAAAGGTACATTGTTCAAAGTTGCATCTTCGTACATGATATTAATTCCGGTTTGCTTTTTGACCATGTTAAGGGCCTCTTTCACACTGATGTTTTCACTTTTGATAGTGACTGTCTTATCAGCTGATACATTTGCAAACACAGCGTTGAATGTGCAGAATATGCACATTAGCATTACTAAAAACCTCATTTTTGGAGGTTTAGCTACTAAACTCTTCCAAAGCTCGTTTCTTTTCATAAAACTCAAATAACTTATTTAATAATTTAGAATATTCCTGTTATACAGGGCTTGATTATTGTTTTTTTACTAATATGGTTTCTCCCTTTTTCTCAAACTTGACATCGGATACACGATGAATGATGTCTAGTGCAAAGTCCAAAGGCTTGTTGCGGAAAATAACTCCGGTGAATTTCATGGTTTCTAATTCCTTGGATGCTATTTGAATATCTACATTATAGCATCGGGACAGACGGGCTATCAGCAAGGGAAATGGCATTGCGTCAAATTCCATAGCGCCCTCAGTCCATGAAATATAGAATTCAGGATCTACTTTGTAAACTTTTGATTGTGCAGAAGAGTAATGTTCGCCTGGTAGTAGATAATATTCACCTGATGGAGCATTTACCTTTAATTTTCCTTCAATCAAGGTTACTGATAATTCTTCATCGGGATAAGCCGAGATATTGAAAGTTGTTCCTAATACATAAATAGTATGGTCGTGTGTTTTTATTATGAAAGGGCGGGCTTCATCGTGTGTAACCTCAAACATGGCCTCTCCTTCCAAAGTAACTTCCCGGGTATCTCCGAATTGAACCGGAAAGTTGATATGGGAGTCCGCATTCATTTTTACTTTTGTGCCGTCAGCCAGTACTATTGCGTATTCCGAACCTTTGGGTACTATGATTTTATTCTGTAATAATTCAGCATCTGGTTCTGGCTTATGAGGATAATTACTTTCTTGTGGGAATGTGATCTCTCCATTGTTGATACGACTTCCATTGATTTCCCGTTGGCTGTTATAAAGTGGAACTACAGACTGGTTTGCTTGTACCCAGGTGGCTTTAGGAGTTTCTGGATTTTGGGAAAGAGGTGATTGTTGTGATTGTTCGCTTTGGGCAATAACAGGTGCTAGGTTCCGGTCATTGAAATATAAAATGGAGGTAATCCCTATCAGTATTGCTATTGCAGCGGCTGAGGAATAGACTACGATACGGCGATAAATACTACCGGATTGGTTACAACGATTTTGAAGTGACTTCCATGAGCCTTCTTTATCAAACTGATGTAATAAGTTAAGTTGGTTGTTTACATGATGGAGTGAAAGTAACTTCACAAAAATTTCTCTATGCGATGCGTCCTTTTCAATCCATTGCTTTAATTCTTCAAATTCCTGTTCATTGAGTTGATGGGACAGGTATTTTTGAATTAGAATTTCCGTTTTATTCTTTTGCATAATTGTTGTACTGTTTAACAGAAGTATCACAATTACACAAAATGGGTGACAAAAATCTGAAGAAATTTATAAATTAAATAAGATTAGGATTTCTGTCATATTGAAACGACGCAACATTTTTAGTGCGCGTGATAGGTGGGTTTTTACTGTATTTATGGAAATATGGAGCTCTTCAGCTACTTCTTTGTATTTTTTGTCTTCCAGAATAATTTTGACTAAAACATTATACTCTTGTTCCGGCAATTTTTTTAATTCGGCCAGTAATTGATTCCTTTTTTGCAATAGCTCTTCTTCATCATAAAAATCATCGATAGGAGAATAAGATTCTTCTTCCATTTCGTCTAAAGAAAAGTAACGTTCCCGTTGTACTTTGGTCAGTGAGGAGAAACGGACGGCATTGAATAGCCATGCGTGCAGATTGGAGGAAATAGTGGTATGCGAGTTTTTATCCCAAAAACTCACAAATAAATTCTGTACGATATCTTCTGATGTTTCCGCAGAACCTGTGAACTGTACAGAGTAGAGACATAAAGGGAGATAATAAGTATCATACAGTAGACGAAAGGCCTTTTCTTTGTTTTCAGCAAAGAGAGCTAGTATCCTTTCGTCTACTTCATTATATCTATTGTATTTTCTTGCATTATTGTTCATGGATGCCTTTTGCGGCACAAAATTAGGAATTTAACCGACACGATATACGACTTTCATGGATTAAAAATGCAAAAAGTACAATGTATTATGAATATTTTCTTTATTTTTCAATTCTGAACCAGTCAGCGTCCGTCCATCCTCCGTCATTGGTTACAATAGCGGGGCGCGTACAGAAGATACCTACCTTGGCTCCTATCCATTTACCTTCTTTTACTTGGAAAGTTTCTCCTAATGGCTGGAATTTCTTGCCGTCCGTACTGTAGCTGAGGTTACATTTCACTAATAAGTCGTGACCGCCTTCACTGGCTTTAATCTTGTCTCCTTTTGCGGAAAATTTAGCGCGAAGATAGATTGTGCCGTCTTTTAAGGGAACGGAAGCATTTACTTTTTCAGTAGCTCCCCGATCGGCTTTCAGGCATTCCACTTGTGACAGGACAAGTCCGTTGTCTGTGTTTTCAACAACTAATCCGGCATAATCCATTCCCATTACAACCAGTCCCGTGCGTTCACCTTTATATTTTTCTGTCGGCTTGAAAGTAAGTTTGGTGGTGGCAGTAAAATTGGGAGCCGGGGTTTTTTGTAGCATCAGATTAGAAACATCCCATAAACTTTTATAATCTTCGGGAACTGGGTAGGAGTATAGACGTACAAATCCTTCTCCTCCGTTGAAATAAGCCCATTTTTCATTGATGTTAGCCTGCCATTGCCATTGAGGAGACAATGTATAACCATCAAACTCATCACTTTCTTGCGGGGTACAAATAGGATAGTTCTTACCTACATTAGGCTTTTTATAAGTCAGAACAGGTTCGCCACAACCATCGCCGTCTTTATCAACACCTATAACGGGCCAGTCATCAACCCATTTCATAGGTTGCAGATGGACTAAGCGTCCGTAAGCTCCTACGTCTTGGAAGTGCATGAACCAGTCCTCTCCCGTAGGGGTGTCTACCCAACCGCCTTGATGAGGCCCGTTGACGGGAGAGTTGCCTTGCGCTAATACTGTTTTCCATTCGTATGGACCGTATACGTTTTTTGAGCGAAGTACGACTTGCCATCCTGTAGGAACGCCGCCTGCCGGATGGAAGATGTAATAGTATCCATTACGTTTATAGAATTTGGGCCCTTCACAAGTTTGATGTGCTTCATGACCATCGAAAATGATACGGGATTGTGTGATAGCTTTACTTGCATCGGCACTTAGCTCACAAATTGTAATTACACTTTTCAGTCCGGCCCGGCTTCCTGCATAAGCGTGAACCAAATATACACGACCGTCATCATCCCATAATGGAGTCGTGTCGATGATGCCTTTTCCGGCTTTCACCAAAACTGGCTCGCTCCAGGGACCTTTCGGATCTTTGGCTTTCACCATGAATGCTCCTTGGTCCGGGTCACCCCAGAATATATAGAATTCACCGTTATGGTGGCGGATACTGGGTGCCCATACACGGTTGCCATGTTCAGGACGGACATCGGTAACAGGGGGCAGTGCGTAGGGTACAGCCGCACCTATGATAGTCCAGTTGACAAGGTCTTTGGAGTGTAATATTTGTAAACCGGGCAGACAGTTGAAACTGGATGAGGTCAAATAATAATCGTCTCCTACACGGCAAACGTCCGGATCGGAGTAATCCGCATACAGGACTGGATTTTTGTAGGTCCCATTGCCTTGGTCGGCCACCCAGGCTTGGGATACATAATTCTGTGCGGGAGCAGATAAAAAACAGCCTCCTAGCAGACAGAGAGTGATTAGTCGTTTCATGGTTTTAGATTTTTTATTTAATTGTAATTTTGCAAGGATGTTCCAATTCTTTTCTCCATTGGGGAAGATAATTGAACCAGTCTTTCATATCTTTAAATCCGAAACTTTCTTTTTTTGAGGTGAAAGTAACGTAATAGTGGAAATGCTGTTGCCCCGGTGCTTGTAAGGTATATAAGTAGTTTGATCCGTCTTGTACTTCTTTACCGATATATTTAGGAATGAAAGTTCCCATACCTGTTGTTTCCTTCACATAACCTATGGTGTCTGTGACAGGCCAGTCGGTTCCCCAGCTTCCAGTCAGTCCTTTATGGTCGCTCATGTGACCTCCTTCTTTCAGAATCTGTACACCTGCTGCAAAGACTTCCTGTTTAAGCGGACGGTCAAACAGGACATCTACCTTCATGTCCCGATGACCGCCATAGATGGTATATCGATTGATCATGTTCAAATCGTTCCCTTGATATTCCCAACCGATGACTTCTGCTTCGACGATGGCACGTACAGGACCGGAGGCTAGTACACGTTCCGTGCGGTTTACTACTGGTTTTATGTGGGTCGCTTCAGTACCATTCCAACCTTTTAATGCACCTACACCACCACTATTGTAAACACGTAGCGCATCATCTCCGTAGCCGTTGGCGCGTTGCGCTTTGGTAGGGTAGAAACAAGTCTCTTTTATTTCCAGTCTTTTATTTACTTTGCTATATGGATCTACCGTCTGTTTTTCGTTGAAATAGATACGATAGGCAACTAATTCACTCTCTATAGCCGGTCCGTGATGGTAAACAAAACTATATACATTTTCGGTTCCTGCCGCTGAAAATCCCGTAATATTGGCGAATTTGTTGTTATGTCCGTAAGCTTTCATTTGGGCATAAGTACGTGCCGGATAGTTTTTTTCACTTTTTTCTGAAGAGAGAATTATACGGAAACTTTTGTTGCTTTTGGCTGGCATATCGATAAGGAAAGCCAGTTCGTCAGCACGTGCGTCACCGTTCAGATCGTCCAGTTGGGACGGAATTTCTTTATTACCTTCCCATACAGTGGCGGATTTGATGTTGAAACCTGCTTTCAGGTTATTTAAATCTATCACTATCGGTTCGTCGGTCTTATTTTGATTCCATTCATTGCTGACTTCTACGGTCAGTGTCTTTTCGCCTTTTTGTGCAAAAGAGTTGGTAAAGCATCCTGCTAATAATGTGAGGACAATAATTGAGTGCTTTTTCATAATGATGTATAGTTTATTATTTTAAGCACGGATCATACGGATTACACAGTGTTAGTATGAAAACCGTGTTTATCCGTGCAATCCGTGCTTTACTATTTTTATAAATTAAGTGGAGAAATGCACTAATGGGTGTAAGAATTAGAAGTTGAGTTCTTCTCCTTGTGCCCCGATTTCAGCATGATTCTTTCCGTCTATCGTTACATTGGAAACATTTTGCATCTTCAAGTTCTTTCCACTTTTTAATAACTCTATTTTGATATTTTTCATATTAACTTCGTCGGCTTCGCTTAATACTACACCTTCTTTAGCATTAGATACGATGATATTCTCCATATTGATATTCTTGATTCTCATCTCAGGCAAGCCATTGAAGAACACAGCCCTGCCTGCTCCGTTACAGGTTACATCTTTGATAAAGATATTACGGAATATCGGAGTTTCTTCTGTTACAGGAGGGATGGTAGTTTCTGCTTTCTTTTCATCCTGATTAGGATCTTCACCACGACCTTTTCCACCATAGTATAAATTGAATATTAATGCTTCGTTCGGAATATTAATCATGTTGATATTGCTGATGTAGATATTCTCTACCAATCCGCCACGCCCACGATTACTTTTAAAGCGTAAGCCAACATCTGTACCCATGAAAGTACAATTGTCTACATATATGTTGTTTACACCTCCTGACATCTCACTACCTACAACAAAACCTCCATGTCCATGTAATACGGTGTTGTTCATAACGATAACATTTTGACAAGGTTCACCGCGTTTGCGCCCTTGTTCGTCCTTTCCTGACTTTATACAGATACCATCATCTCCTGCATCAAATGAGTTGTTGATAATCAATGCTTTATTACATGATTCCAAATCAAGAGCATCTCCGTTTTGTGAGTACCAAGGATTAGAAACTGTAACTTTATTAATTGTAATATTTTCACATGATAGCGGATGTAAGCACCAACTGGGTGAATTTTTGAATGTCGCTCCTTCCAGCAATACCTTATTACATTTGATGAAACTTAGCAATACAGGACGTAACCAGTCGCGCATGTAGTCCCAGTCAGAATCGGTAAGTTCTCCACGAGGTACGTTGAAGTTGTCTTTTGACAGGATAGCACCTTTCAATGCACCTTCACTGGGATACCAGATTCTTCCGTCGGTATCTACCACACCACCGGAGGCGACCAATTTTTTCCATTGGCCTTCAGTCAGTTTATCTTTTTTGGTCGGACGCCATGTGTCTCCATTTCCATCAAATACTCCGTGGCCTGTAATCGCTATATTTTCAGCATTACGTGCTGAAATAGGAGACTGGCAACGACGGGTTTCCAAACCTTCAAAAGACGTGTTTATAATGGGATATAGTGAATGGTCTGCACTGAATAATACTAATGCATTCTTTTCTGTATATAGATTCACATTGCTCAATAGTTCGATGGGACCGGTCAGCCACAAGCCTTCAGGAATAATGACTTTGCCACCTCCTTTGGCATTAACCTGTTGGATTGCATCATTAATAGCCTTTGTGTTTAAAGTGATACCGTCTGGCTTGGCACCGAAATCTATGATGTTTACCGAATAGTCTGGAAAAGTAGGTTGTTCAACTTTATCCATCTTGAAAGGGAGGCTTGTATAGATGGCGGGATCTATAATATCTTCTACAATAGTCGTAGACGGACAATTATTACATCCGGTCAAAAAAGGAATTAAACATGTGGCAGGAAGTAATAGAATCTTCTTTATTAAAGTAGTCATTGGTATTATATATGTTTAAGATTAATAATTATCTAGTTGATTGTTGCTTTAAGAAGTCTTATCACTCTCCCGTAAAAGACCCTCACGGGCTATTTACGGGAGCAGCAATAATGTTTCATGTTAACCTAATTCTAACCTTAAATAAATATTATGAAAAAACCTCTTAATTCGATGGCAAATATAGCTGAAAGAATTGTCCTTTATGTGCACTATTTGATAGAATAAGTGGATTTTTTGTTAAATTCTCATTTAGCTGAAACCTTAAATGGTAAAAATTAGTTTTATAATTGCATTATTTCTTCATTTGTGTGCAAAAAAAGCTATGATTAATTTATTTGTTTGTATCTTTGCAAACTAATTTAACAATAAAGAAGGTATGAGTTACAATTTGTTGAAAGGAAAAAGAGGTATTATTTTTGGTGCATTGAACGAACAGTCTATCGCATGGAAAGTTGCTGAAAAGGCTGTAGAAGAAGGTGCGTCCATTACATTGTCCAATACTCCGGTAGCTGTCCGCATGGGAGAAGTTTCTGCTTTAGCTGAGAAACTGAATTGTGAGGTAATTCCGGCAGATGCAACCAGCGTAGAAGATTTGGAGAATGTTTTCAAACGTTCGATGGAAATATTGGGTGGAAAAATAGATTTCGTTCTGCATTCTATCGGTATGTCTCCTAACGTTCGTA
>ERZ773204.2617-NODE-2617-length-12158-cov-3.042717_pt1 | contig 12158 bp, 9 predicted proteins | sample MGYA00581007_ERZ773204 | MGnify/ENA primary metagenome ERZ773204 (study PRJEB29015, sample SAMEA2737757) | human gut metagenome | biome: human gut; feature: human-associated habitat; material: faeces | place: China | collected 2012 ... | reverse complement strand
GGTTGTTCTGGAAGGTGTAAAAAATGCTTCCTACGAGGAAATCGTAGAATTTACCGTAGACGGCAATGAGAAAAAACTGGGACGTATCGTTGCTGTATACGAAGACAAAGCCGTTATTCAGGTATTTGAGGGAACCTCGAGCATGTCTCTTACCAATACCCATACCCGTCTGACCGGACATCCGATGGAGATCGGACTTTCCGAAGAAATCCTGGGACGTACCTTCGACGGTATCGGAAAACCGATCGACCGCATGGGACCGATTGACGCAGAGGTAAGAAGAAACGTCAACGGCCTGCCGCTGAACCCGGTTACCCGTAAATACCCAAGAAACTATATCCATACCGGTATTTCTGCAATCGACGGTCTGACCACCCTGATTCGTGGCCAGAAGCTGCCGATCTTCTCCGGAAACGGACTTCCGCACGACCAGCTGGCAGCACAGATCGTACAGCAGGCATCCCTTGGAGATTCTGATGAGAAGTTTGCAATCGTATTTGCCGCTATGGGTGTTAAATACGACGTAGCAGAGTTCTTCCGCCGGACCTTTGAGGAAAGCGGTGTATCTGACCACGTTGTTATGTTCCTGAACCTGGCAAACGACCCGGTTGTAGAGCGTCTGATCACACCGAAGGTTGCCCTCACCGCAGCAGAGTATCTGGCATTTGAAAAAGGCATGCACATCCTGGTTATCTTAACCGATATGACATCCTTTGCAGAGGCCATGCGTGAGGTTTCTTCCTCAAAAGGTGAGATTCCTTCCCGTAAAGGTTATCCTGGATACCTGTACAGTGAGCTGGCTACGCTGTATGAGCGCGCCGGAATCGTACAGGGCGTAGAGGGATCCGTAACACAGATTCCGATCCTGACCATGCCAAACGATGATATCACGCACCCGATCCCTGACCTGACCGGTTACATCACCGAGGGTCAGATCGTACTGGACCGCCAGCTTCACGGCCAGTCTATTTACCCGCCAATCAGCGTACTGCCGAGTCTTTCCCGTCTGATGAAGGATGGTATCGGTGAGGGCTACACAAGAGCCGATCATCAGGACGTAGCGAACCAGCTGTTCTCCTGCTATGCAAAGGTAGGAGATGCGCGTTCCCTGGCATCCGTTATCGGTGAGGATGAGCTTTCTCCGATCGATAAACAGTACCTGGTATTCGGTAATGAATTCGAGCATGAATTCATCGGCCAGGGAATGGATGAAAACCGTTCCATGGAAGATACGCTGAACAAGGCATGGGAGCTTCTTGGACTGCTTCCGAGAGAAGAGCTCGACCGTGTCAACACCAAGGTTCTGGATCAGTATTATCATCCGACCACCATTGATGCAGTAGCAAAAGCAAAGGCAGAAGCCGATGCCATGAATGAGTAAGCGAGAGGAGTGAGATCGGAATGGACCCGAATACCTTTCCTACCAAGGGAAACCTGATTCTTGCAAAGAACTCTCTGAAACTTGCCCACATGGGTTACGAGCTGATGGACAAGAAGCGGAATATTCTGATCCGCGAGCTCATGGGCCTGATCGATGAGGCAAAGGATATTCAGCGTCAGATTGATGTGACGTTCCGTGAAGCATATGCGGCGCTGCAGATTGCGAACATGGAGATCGGTATCACCAACGTACAGACCGTGTCCTATACCGTTCCGGTGGAGGAATCTATCCGGATCAAGACAAGGAGTATCATGGGCGTGGAAATTCCGCTGGTAGAGGCTGATCCGTCCGGACAGGCTCCGACGTATGCTTACTACAGCACGAAGGAGTCCCTGGATCAGGCAAGACAGGCCTTTGAAAAAGTAAAAGACCTGACCTTAAACCTTTCCATGATTGAGAACTCGGCATACCGCCTTGCTGCGGCAATCAAGAAAACACAGAAGCGCGCCAATGCTCTGAAGAACATCACTATACCGATGTACACGAATCTGGTCTACAACATCAACAACGCGCTGGAAGAAAAAGAAAGAGAAGAATTCACAAGGTTAAAAGTAATAAAACGAAGACAATAATTTAATTGGGGATGTAGTAAAATGTCAAAATACTACGTCCCCATCAGTGATTAAGGGTGTCCCTAACTGTAATCAGGGGTGCCCTTTTCTTAAGGAATTCTTAGAATTTTTTAACAAAGAATTCATAGTCTGGGAAAGGGTTTCGATGTATAATAAATACCATAAAGGAAAAATTTTCATATTGTATGATAGATTCTAAGATTTGCCAGAAAATGACGGGCAGATATCTTGAAGCTTCAGATACACAGGAGGAATATTTATGGCATTGCGTAAAAAACATGAGGTTCTGGAAGAACCGCAGGATTATGAGATAGAGCGCCGGGAGACACCGAGATATAATCCGGATCCCGAAGCGGGACTTTCGGCGGCTCAGGTGGAGCAGCACCGTGATGATGGTTGGCGCAATGTGTCAGTCGCACCACCGGCACAGACCACGAAAGAAATTATCCGGGAAAATGTCTGTACTTACTTTAACTTAATTTTTCTTGTATTGGCAATTTTGTTATGTCTTGTCGGTTCATTTCGTGATCTGACATTTCTTCCAGTCATTATTTTTAATACATTAATTGGTATCGTGCAGGAGATTCGTGCGAAAAATGTATTGGAAAAGCTGAACATGTTAAATGCACCGCATGCCAGTGTTGTGCGTGACGGGAAAAAGTCGTTAGTGGATTCAGAAGAACTGGTACTGGATGATATTGTAATATTCAAAGCGGGAAATCAGATCTGTGCCGATGCAATTGTAGTATCCGGCGAAGTGCGAGTCAATGAATCACTGTTGACTGGTGAATCTGATGAGATTACGAAAGCTCCGGGAGCGGAGCTTATGTCCGGAAGTTTTGTGGTAGCGGGAGAGTGCCGTGCCCGTCTTGATAAAGTCGGGGTGGATTCTTATATTTCCAAGCTGACTTTGGAAGCGAAGGCTATGAAGAAAGGCGAGCAGTCGGAAATGATCCGCTCACTGGATAAGTTGGTAAAATTTGTCGGTATCGCGTTGATTCCGATTGGTATTACTCTTTTTGTACAAGGATTTTTCTTTAATGATCAGAGCTTCCGAAACAGTATTGTTTCCATGGTGGCAGCAGTTCTTGGTATGATTCCGGAAGGCCTGTATCTGCTGGCAAGTGTGGCGTTGGCTGTCAGTTCTATGAGACTGGCTCATAAGAAAGTTCTGCTTCACGACATGAAGAGTATTGAGACGCTGGCTCGCGTCAATGTGCTTTGTGTGGATAAGACAGGAACGATCACTGAGAATTCTATGAGTGTCAAAGACATGATTCCGACAAAGGAATATGATGCAGAGAAGATGCCGGAGTTAAATGGTCTTCTGTCTGATTTTGTGGGAGCCATGAGCAGCGATAACAGCACCATGGAGGCGTTGAAGGATTATTTTAAAAAGAAGACGGAACAGTCTGCCTCTAAGGTTGTTCCATTTACTTCTGTGACAAAATACAGTGGAGTCATGTTCGGGGAGAAGTCTTATGTAATCGGAGCTCCGGAGTTCGTGCTCCGCGAGGATTATGATACTTACAAACCGGATATCAGCGAGTATGCAAGAAAAGGGTATCGTGTACTTGTATTTGGCTCTTATGATGCAGCATTAGATGGCGGAAAATTGACAGGAAAGGTTCTGCCGATGGCATATGTCCTTCTGGCAAATCCAATCCGTAAAGAAGCACCGGAGACATTTGCATACTTTGCAGAGCAGGGCGTGGAAGTCAAAGTTATTTCCGGTGATAATCCGCTGACTGTATCAGAGGTCGCGAAAGAAGCCGGTATTGTAAATGCAGAGGAATATGTTGATGCGACGACACTTCAGACAGATGAGGATATTGCAAATGCGATTGCAAAATATACGGTATTTGGGCGTGTGACACCGGGGCAGAAGCGTCAGTTTGTTCAAGCATTGAAAGATCAGGGAAAGACTGTTGCCATGACCGGTGACGGAGTTAACGATGTGCTGGCACTTAAGGATGCGGATTGCAGCGTAGCTATGGCATCGGGAAGTGATGCGGCATGCCAGGCGGCGCAGGTTGTGTTGTTGGAGTCCAACTTTGCATGTATGCCGTCAGTTGTATTAGAAGGAAGGCGAGTGGTCAACAATATCCAGCGGTCAGCCAGCCTGTTCCTGGTAAAGAACATTTTCTCATTCCTGTTGTCCCTGTTCTCGGTTGTATTTATGATGAGCTATCCATTACAGCCGTCACAGATTTCACTGATCAGCATGTTCACCATTGGAATTCCGGGATTCTTCCTGGCATTCCAGCCGAATAAAGATGTGATCAAAGGACATTTCCTGACAAATGTGGTGTTAAAAGCTCTGCCGGCCGGCCTGACTGACGTACTGGCGGTAGCTGCCATGGCAGTCTTTGGGCAGACATTTGGACTGGGAGAGACAGACATTTCCACAGCAGGAACGATGCTCCTTGCCATTGTAGGATTTATGATTCTGTTCAAAATCTGTGAGCCATTCAACTGGCTGCGTGGCTGTGTATGGGTAGGTTCAGTTATTGGACTTTTAGGCTGTTCCATTTTCCTGCCGAAGCTGTTCGCGATTACCGGAATGTCCACAAAATGCATTATGCTGTTCGTAGTATTTTCTATTGCGACAGAGCCATTGTTCCGGTATCTGACAAAGCTTGTCAGCGGAGTAAGAAAGCTGCATATGAAGATACATAAGAAGCCGGTGGAAGAGTTTTAAGGATATAGAAAAAAAGAAGTATAAGAAATATAAGCAATATAAGAAATATAAAAATCCTGCAGATATGTATATGATATTATAATATCTACAGGATTTTTTGTTGCCAAGCATACGACAAAAAGGTCCGGTGGACCTTTTTTAGTCGATTCTTTCATTACTTTACAATGTTCGGATTTTCGAATACGTCCAGCGCGGTAGCTGCCAATGCTTTTGTGGCGGTATGAAGTGTATGGCGTGCCATTTTTCCATGTACATATTTCAGAAATGTCTCGTGATGTGCAAATACTTTCGGTCTTGCACCGGTATCTAACTCGCAGTATACGGTTGGGCATACATGAGATACATTTCCAATGTCACTGGATCCACTTGCTTCTTCATCACGGTCTACGAAATCTGTAACCCCCAGATCATTTAAGTTCTTACGCATCAGGGCGCGAAGTCCATCATGATATACAAGGTCATCATAAGAATTCTCGAAGTTGAAGTATTCCAGTTTTGCACCAGTCATAAGCTCTGCGCCTTTTGCACAATTAATGACTTTCTGAGTCAGTTCCTTCAAGTAAGCGCGGTCTTTTGCACGAATGTAGAATTGGCATGCCGCGTAATCAGGAATAATATTACATGCAGCACCACCGGAAGTTATGATCCCTGCTACACGGGCGTCATTTCTTGTCTGCTGGCGCATTGCATTGATTCCTGCAAACATCAGGTTTACAGCGTCCAGAGCATTGACACCTTTTTCAGGATAAGCGGCTGCATGGGAGGCGGTACCCTGGAAGCGGAATTCAATAGAATCCATAGCCAGAGTCATAATATTCATGTTGTTTTCAGCGCCTAAGTGGAACTGAAGTGCAGCGTCGATATCATCATAACCGCCACGGTTGGCAATATCACATTTACCACCGGTTGTCTCTTCGGCAGGGGCACCGATGACAACAATCGTTCCGTTGATCTGATCTTTGAATTTTGCCAGAGTCAGGGCAGCACCGAGTGTGGAAGCGGCTATCCAGTTATGTCCGCACGCGTGGGCTACCTCGTCCTTGTTCGGACCATATCCCGGAAGCGCATCATACTCCGGAAGCACAGCAACTTTCGGACCCTCACCACAGTAAAGTTCTGCACGAAAAGCAGTATCAAGATCCAGATACGGACAAGTTACCGTAAATCCATGCTCTTTTAATTTCTCAACAAGATACTTACAGGACTTAAATTCCTCACTGCCAAGCTCCGCATGATTAAACACAAACTCACTGATTTCTTCAATCTCAGCAGCAAGATTATCCTCTGCAAGATAAAGTTCTTCTTTATTCATTATACAGTCTCCTTAAAAATATTTTATATCAGCTTCACATTTCTCTATCAAGACTTACAAAAGCCCTAAAAAGAAAGCTTTGCACAGCCATACTCACACTCATACTTCCGGTTTACCGCAATATAAAAGAGTGAAATAATCTTGAAACGGGTACTCTGACGCGGCCGGTACTTAGGCGGTGTTCTTTAGCGCCTTATGTACCGCTGCCAGCGGAAGGTAGCGAGAGCGTGCCTGGGAAAGATTATTTCACTCTATGCTATTAACGGTAACTAATATCCTATCACTACCGCAGCTCCGAGTAATACGATTGAAGCAGCGAAAATGATCAGGAACAGTGGTGTTACGAATCTATACCATTTGTTAATTGGCAGTCTCATGATTCCGCACATCATAAATACGCTTGTTGGCCAGAAAATGTTAGAGAATCCGTCACCAAACTGGTAAGCCAGGACGCTGACCTGACGGCTGACACCAACCATTTCTCCGACTGGGGCAAGGATTGGCATTGTGATCAGAGCCTGTCCGGCACCACTTGGGATAAAGAAGTTGATAATGTTCTGAGCAAATAACATACCCATTGCACTTGCCATACCGCGGAAATGCTGGAGCATGGTAGCGAGCCAGTATACAACGGTATCAATGATCTGTGCATTTTCCATGATAACAGCGATGCTTCGGCTGATACCAACAAGAAGTGCACCATACATCATTTCCTTACTTGCTTCGATAAAAATATCTGCAATCTCACTTGGTGTAAATCTGGATACAAGTCCGGATACAATTGTCATAATAATGAACAGGGTTGCAATTTCGTCGATGTACCAGCCAAGTTTGATCGTTCCGTAAAGAAGCATACCAATTGTAAATACGAATAACAGACAGCTCAGTTTGTGAGTGGTTGTCATCTTGATCTCCATCATTTCCTCACGGGAAGCACATTCGAGCGTCTCAATCTTTTCTCCGTAAAGGTACGATTTTGTCGGATCCTTCTGGATTCTACGTGCATAGCGCCATACATACCAGATACTGATGCCCATGAATACGACAAAGCAAAGAATACGGTAACCAAGACCGGAGAACATCTTCACGCCTGCAACTTCCTGGGCGATACCAATAGTAAATGGGTTGATGGTTGCAGCGGCAAATCCGACTGCGACACCGAGGTAAATGACACTGCCGCCGACGATGGCATCGTATCCGAGTGCCATGGCAATGGAGATAAATACAGGAATCAGTCCGTAAGTCTCTTCAAACATTCCCATGGTGGAACCGAGAAGTCCGAATAAAATCATACATACCGGAATGATCAGTTCGATACGGTTACCAACTTTACGAAGTACAGAACCAACCAGTGCGTCAAATGTACCATTTTTTAAAAGTACATATACAAATGCATATGCAAAGATGATAAAGAAAATAATCTGTGCACTGTCTTCAAATCCAATCTGGAAAGATTTGAACATATCAAAAATGCTGCAGCCGATTTTATCGACATGATGAAAACTGTCTGCGACAACAACAGAGTTACCGGAAGCGTCTTCGACACGGTCAAATGTACCGGCTGGAATAATGTTAGCCAGAATTGCAGTGATGACTGTCATTATGAAAATAATGACATACGCATGTGGCATTTTAAAGCGTTTTTTCTTTTCCATTGTAAATTAAAATCCTCCTCAATCATAAGTGCTAAAAAACAGTTTTCATTTTAGCACTATTGGAGGAGGGTTACAATGAATTTTTTTACACAAATATGAATTTTTTTGCAATTTCTTTACACTTTTGCCTGAGTATAATTTCTATAATGTCAGATACTTATCAGAAAGTGCATATTTAGTCTTGAGGAACATTATGATAATCCCACACAGCCTGTAAATATTCTGGTTTAGAAAGCAACAATTTTGTACCTTCTGCCATACATCTGGCTGCATAAAGCATACCTTTATGCCCAATACTCATGCCGGCCTGTTCTCTGGCTGCCCAGTGGTGAAGTGCGGTGCCGTGGCACATAGTAGCAGCGCTGATGGTGATGAGGGGAACGGTATGGCTGACCTGGGAGGCATCGGTTCCAATGGAAAGTGGAACTGGCGTGTCCTCCAGCGGATAAAGTCCTGCAAAATATTTTCCATTGTTCATAAGTCCGGCCTTTTCTGAAATGTCTTTTGCAAAATCCAGTTCTGCATCTGTATATTCAGGTGTCGGGATATGAGTCATAGCTTCATAGTAAACTTCCACTAGCGGACGGTTGACTTTCATTTCCATGCAGCTTCCAACTAATTCGATATCGACAGTTGTTCCGGTCATCATAGCTGCACCTTTTGCACATGCATCCACGCGTTTGCTTGCATCTTCCGTGCGGCTTCTTTTGGTAGAGCGGATAAAATAATTCGTCTTTGCAAAGTCAGGTACAACATTTGCCGGAATACCATTATCCATGTAAGCATAATGCATGCGGACGTCATCTGTTACATGTTCGCGGAGATAATTCACGCCAATATTCATAAGCTCGGCAGCATCTAAGGCGCTGCGACCGCTTTCCGGTGAGCGGGAGGCATGTGCGCTGACTCCGTGAAATGTATAGTTTTTAATGTCCTGCGCCTGCCAGATGTCATTGCTGACACGGTTGCGGTCGAATGGATGCCAGGTCACTGCGATGGACAGGTCATCGAACACATTCTGTTCGTCCATAATAATTTTTCCGGACATGATCTCTTCCGCCGGGCAGCCGTAAACACGAATTACAATCGGTTCACCAGAGGATTCATAATCTGCTTTCAATGCACAGGCAGCTGCGCAGACTGCTGTTCCAAGAAGATTGTGTCCGCATGCGTGTCCGATTTCCGGAAGAGCATCATATTCAGCGAGAAAACCAATGATTGGAACTTCGTTAGAAGATGAAACGTTTTTCCCGGCTGGCTGGATTTTAGTAATATCGATGTCAGAATTGGTCCAGGCCGCAGTAAATGCAGTCTCGATTCCAGCAGTATTCCATTCTATTTGAAATCCCTGTGTTTCCAGGTAATCCGCAAGACATTTTGAAGAGAGTTTTTCTTTGTAAGCTGTTTCCGGATGTTCGAAGATATAGCATGATTTCTGAATAAGTTCATCTCTGTGGTTGTCAAGCCAGTTGGAGATAGTAGGGTATGTTGCGGTTGATGTCATAAGATGCCTCCTGTCGTATTTTTATAGTGGGGAGCTTTTATCCCAATATTTTTACAGATAACAGAACTAGTTGGTTCTGAAGTCAATTTTATACATTTTTCGTAGGATGTCAATTCCGAAGGCGTTCTTGAACGTATAATTTCCGGGGGATACAAATGGTCAGTCTTGATAGAAGTGGCTATGTCGCATATAATGATATTAGAGTCAAAAAAGTTTGAAACAATAGATTTGTGAAATAAAATAGGAGGATATATGTCAGATAGAGAAGAAAAGACCGGAAAAAATGATAACGGAAAGAAAAACAAGGGTGGTAAAAGAAATAAAATAGTAGCAATAGAAATGATTATTCTTGTACTGCTGATCATGGCAGCAGTGGCAATTTTTATTCAGAGAGATAAAAGTGTAAAAGAGGCTGCGAAGATTCATAATCAGAAGGCGAAAAAGACAGAGCAGACACCCCAAGCTGCGCAGAAAGAAAATGAGATAGAAGAAGAGACGGAGGGTACGGAAGAGGAGGCTGGTGATAGAGACGCGGCAGTTCCTGACCGTAGTAATTTTGCGGTGCAACCGGGAGTTTCAGTCGGAACGACAGAACAGTCCGATGAGAAAATCGTGTATCTGACATTGGATGACGGACCATCAGATAATACACAGGCAGTTCTGGATATTCTGGATAAATATAATGCAAAGGCAACATTTTTTGTGACAGGTGAGATGCCGGAATACAAAGATATGATAAAGGCTGCGTATGACAAGGGACATACAATTGGAATGCATACATATTCACATGATTATGCTAAGGTTTATGCATCGGTTGATGCGTATTTTCAGGATCTGGATCAGATTGGGCAGATGGTACAGGAAGAGATTGGCTATGTACCATGTTTTATCCGTTTCCCGGGTGGATCATCAAATACTGTATCAAAGAAATATACAGCAGGAATCATGTCCACGCTTGTGCAGGAAGTACAAAACCGTGGATATCAGTATTATGACTGGAATGGAAGTTCCGGCGATGGGTCTGTGAGAACGACCGAAGAACTGGTGGCGCAGGCAACGAGCTTTGATTCTAACAATATCATTTTACTTTGTCATGATTCCCATGGAAAACAGACGACCGTAGAGGCATTGCCACAGATTATAGAACATTATCAGTCACTGGGATATACATTTAAAGCACTGGATCGTGATAGCTTCGTAGCGCATCATGGAGTGAATAACTAATTGAGACATAAATCAGTCATAAATTGTAAATAATCGTAAGTATTGTAAATAAGATATTGTAAATAATCTGCGAGATAATCGGTGAATAATCGGTGGATTGTAAATAATCGCACGAGTCAGGGGTTGGGTAATCACAACTTCTGTGCTATAATAAACGATATATGGCATCTGACACATTTCTTTGTATAATAGGAAGGTGCATTTCCTATGCATGGCGTCAGAAGAAAGTATTTTTAAGACAGTAGAAGGAGTATTTGGTATGAATTTAATTGAAATTCGCGAATTATACAAGAACCAGGAAGCATACCTGGATAAAGAAATTACCGTTGGGGGATGGGTAAGAAGTATCCGAGACTCCAAAGCATTTGGCTTTATTGTCATCAATGATGGAACATTTTTCACACCACTTCAGGTCGTATATCATGATGATATGGAGAACTTTGAGGAGATTTCCAAACTCAATGTAGGAGCAGCTGTTGTTGTAACAGGTACACTGGTTGCAACACCACAGGCAAAACAGCCATTTGAGATTCAGGCGAAGACTGTAACAGTAGAAGGCGCTTCCGCGCCGGATTATCCGCTTCAGAAGAAGCGTCACAGCTTTGAGTACCTTCGTACTATCGCACATTTAAGACCGAGAACAAACACATTCCAGGCAGTATTCCGTGTTCGTTCCCTGACGGCATACGCACTTCACAAATTTTTCCAGGAGAGAGGATTCGTGTATGTACATACACCGATCATTACAGGAAGTGATTGTGAAGGAGCCGGAGAGATGTTCCGCGTAACAACGATGGACATGGAAAATGTACCGAAGACAGAGAATGGTGCAGTAGATTATACACAGGATTTCTTCGGAAAAGAGACAAGCCTTACCGTAAGCGGACAGTTAAATGCAGAGACATACGCACAGGCATTTGGAAATGTTTATACATTTGGACCTACATTCCGCGCAGAGAACTCCAACACAACAAGACATGCGGCAGAGTTCTGGATGTTAGAGCCTGAGATGGCATTTGCAGATCTGGAGGACGACATGGACCTTGCAGAAGACATGTTAAAATATGTCATCAATTATGTGATGGAAAACGCACCGGAAGAGATGAATTTCTTCAATTCATTTGTAGACAAAGGGCTGATCGATCGACTGACCAACGTTGCAACATCTGAATTTGCAAGAATCACATACACAGATGCAATTGAGATTCTAAAGAAGCACAACGATAAATTCGAGTTCAAAGTATCATGGGGAATCGATCTTCAGACAGAGCACGAGCGCTATCTGACAGAGGAAGTATACAAACGCCCAGTATTTGTAACAGATTATCCGAAAGATATCAAAGCATTCTACATGAAACAGAACCCAGATGGAAAGACCGTGGCAGCAGTCGATTGCCTCGTACCAGGAATCGGTGAGATCATCGGAGGAAGCCAGAGAGAAGACGATTACGAGAAGCTTGCAACACGCATGGAAGAACTCGGAATGAAGACAGAAGATTACGGATTCTACATGGACCTTAGAAAATACGGATCCACAAGACATGCCGGATTCGGACTTGGATTCGAGAGATGCATCATGTATCTGACAGGAATGGGCAATATCCGTGACGTAGTACCATTCCCAAGAACAGTAAATAACTGCGAGTTATAACAGAAAAATAGCCCCTGAAATTGTAGAAAATGTTTGACACAATCAGAAAGGGACAGGTTAAAGTTCAATTGGGGACGGGGTTTTTTTGAAAAAACCCC
>ERZ773204.2602-NODE-2602-length-12216-cov-4.627169_pt1 | contig 12216 bp, 11 predicted proteins | sample MGYA00581007_ERZ773204 | MGnify/ENA primary metagenome ERZ773204 (study PRJEB29015, sample SAMEA2737757) | human gut metagenome | biome: human gut; feature: human-associated habitat; material: faeces | place: China | collected 2012 ... | reverse complement strand
CTGATGTCCAAAGTGAACACCTGCTTCTAATAATTGTTTCATTGAAATAACACTCATGTTTTTTCCTCCATTGGTTTTTACTTCCGTATGCTTCTACTCCTTAAGACCGACTTTATCAGTTTAGGCACCGTTAAGGCTCACCACATACGTGTTTTTTTGCGACTATCATAGTATAGCATATGAATTTTACCGGTGCAAGAAGTTTTCTTTATATTTTACCTATATTTTCAATTCTTTCCTACCAATATCTTCTAATCGCTAAAATTGTTCTATATGTAGCTGTTCCTGTTTTTATTCCGCCTTGTGGATATGGTTTTGGGTTTGACGCGTGTACAATACGTCCTCCACCAATATAAATTGCCACATGACCGTCATAACAGATAATATCTCCCGGAAGGGCATTAGCCAATCCATTCACCGCTTTTCCGCCGTATCTTTGTTCTTTAGAATTTCTCGGCACTCCTGAAATACCACAAATCGCATGGATTTTAGATGTAAATCCGGAGCAGTCAATTCCATTATATAAGTCATTTCCGCCCCATACATATGGATTTCCCACATATTTCAAGCCTTCATTTGCAATCTGCTGTCCCTTAGATGCATTTGATGGTTTGTCTTCCGCTTCAGGCTCCGTCGGTTTTGACGGTTTATCCGGTTTTGACGGCTTTGACGGTTTATCCGGTTTTGGGGTTGATGGTTTGTCTTCCTCATCTTTGTCATTATTATCATTATTTGATGACGGTCTGTTTGTTTGTGGTTTTGACGGTTTTGTATCAGACAGTTCTGCTTCCATCTGTTGTGTCTGTTGTTCTAAACGTCTCGCTTCTTCTTCTGCCTGTCTCTGTGCATTTGCTAACTGTACATCAAAATCCGCAACCTGTGTTTTCATCGTCTCGATAGTTGTCTTCAACTCTTTTTCCTGCTGTTCATATGTAGTCGCCATAAACTCCATATCTGCTTTTCCGGATTCCAAATCCTGTTTAAGTGTTGCCACTTTTTCTTTTGATTTTTTATATTCATTCAACATTTTTCTATCGTAAGAATGAACATTTTTCATATATTCAACCTGATTGATAACTTCTCCAAAACTTTCCGCACCAAGCAGCGCAGAAATTTCATTACCGTCACCATTTTCATACATATATTTAATGCGAATCAGCATTTGTTTATACTGTTCTTCTTCTTTTTTCTTTGCTTCCTGTAAATCCTTGTCTGCCAATGTAATTTTCGCTTCCTGATTTCTAATATCACCCTTTAATACTTCAAAATCAGTCAATAATGTTACCAGTTTGCTGTTAGCATCTTCAAGTTTCTTTTCTGTTTCCTCCTTATTCTGTTCAATCTGATTTACATTTGGAGAAGCCAGTGCAGGAACTACAATCAATGAACTTGTAATAACCGTTGCAATAAATATTTTTTTAATCTTTTTCATCATATTCCTCCCAAATATGAACCCTTATTATCTACTTACATATAGTTTTAACATACTACACTTCTTTTTATCTTTCAACACTTTTTGACAAAATTTCACTAACACATTTTTCCAGCACAACGACAAAAGAGGAATTGCTCACACAATTCCTCTCATTTCTTTTACCAATATCTTTTAAACCACGGTGAACCGTATACTGATGCAACTTTAACAACATCGCCCGGCTTCGGCGCATGAATCATCTGTCCTCCACCGATGTAAATTCCAACATGTCCACTGTAACATACAAGGTCTCCCGGCAATGCACTTGCCATATTCGCAACTCTCTTTCCTCCGGCACCCTGTGCTCCTGAAGAATGTGACAGGTAAATACCTGCTGCCTGATGCGCTCTCATTGTTAAACCTGAACAGTCAATACCTGATTTGGATTCTCCACCCCATACATAAGGTGTTCCTAAATAACTGTATGCCGTACTTACAATAATAGATGCTTTGCTTGAGTCTGATGGTATATTAACAGCCTCATCGTTATTTGAAGAGCCGCCCTTGTTTCCACCGTTATTGCTTCTTTCAGCAGCCTTTCTTGCCGCTTCTTCTCTTGCTGCTTCAATCTGTGTATCGAAGTTTGCAATCTCACCCTGTTTTTCTTTGATTGTATCGTCTAATTTCTGTTTATCTTTTTCAAAGTCTTTCTGCATTTTCTCAATATCAGAAAGTTCTTTCTCTAAACCTGATTTTAACTTTGTAATCTGTTTCTTTGTCTTCTCATACTCTGTTAACATCTTTCTGTCATAATCATGTACGTTTTCAACGTATTCCGCTTCACTTAACACTTCGCCCATTCCATCTGATGATAACAGACCTTCCACGAAACTTGTATCTCCTGCTTCGTACATATATTTGATACGATACAGCATCTTTTCATACTGTTCTTTTTCTTTCTTTTCTGCCTCTTTTAATTTTGCAGTAGCCTCTGTTACTTCTTTTCCCTTAGTAACCAAATCCTCTTCCACTTTATTGATTTTATTCATTAAAGATGCCAATTCAGACTGAAGAGAATCCACTTCCTTCTGAGTTGCTTTTTTATTCTGCTCTAAATCATTTACGCTTGGTGTCGCCAATACAGGTGTGACTACCAATGAAGCCGCTAAAACGGATACGCCCAAAACTTTTCCAAATTTTTTCATGATTTAACCTTCCTATTACATTATTATTAAATTCAACAAGGTAAGTATACTTCATCTGTTTTGATTTTTCAATACTTTTTTAACATTTCTGTAACATTCTATTTTAAGTTTCCGTTTTCGCTTCTTTCTTAAACAGTTTTTGCATAAGTACAAAGAAACTAGATGCTGCCGCACCACATATAACCGTGACAATTCCAACGCGTATGACATTTCCAAATATCCATGTATACATTCCGCATTCTGTTCCAATTACACTTGTCAGATTTATGACTGTATGGAATAAAATCGATGCCTTTAAACTTCCGTATTTTTCATATATATATACTGCAAGGTATCCCAAAACAAAGCCATAAATTGCCTGCACAAGATTTCCATGATAAAGCCCAAACATTAAGGCACTAAAAAGCATCGCCTTTTCTCTTTTCATAATAAATGACAGACGTTTGTAAATAATCCCTCTAAACATAAATTCTTCTGCAATCGGAACGACAAGCCCCAGACCGATAAGTTGTATGAGAAAATTCTCTTTGTACAAGGCCGCTGTCGTTTCCTCATATGTTCCGCTGTATGCGGCAACATTTCCCAGTACAAGAAGATTGTTCAACCCAATGCAGGCCGTAATTCCCAGTCCGATTATGACTGCGTATTTCAGAATCGGCACCCGCTCTCTTTCTGCAATCCCAATCTCTTTTTCATATTTTGTATCTTTCCTGTACATCAGCCAAAAAAGCGGAATAACGCAAAGCGCCACCACAGATGTAATCAATGTTAAATGGGACATGAATACTTTCATTACAGCCGCCGTTGTTTCTTCAACATTTATAACTCCTCCCTTTTGTATTTCAGGAATCATGATAATGAGTGAAGCAATAATTTCCACAACAAGCGACACTGCATAATAAACCAAAAACGGAGAAATGATGGCAAATACTCCTATCCTTCTCTTTTTTTCCATATTTCTTTCCTCTCTTTCTTTATCACCTGCTTATTTTCCTAATACGCTGCAAGCGAAAAACTGATAAATCTCACTCTCCATTCCCTTTAATGACCCCTGTACCATTTCCGGCTTTCCGCCGCCTCTTCCCGAAAATGTTTCGTTTAGGCTTTTCGCTATCGGACGGGTGTCAACACTTCGGCTTCCCACTACATAGCGATAGCCCTCACTGTCGTTTCCAAAGAATACCCCACATATTTTTACATCTTTTTCTAACAGTAAATTCACTAATTCACGCGGAGCATTTCCGCTTAATTCCGAATCAAACAGACAGACTGTTTCCTGTCCCGGCTCAATCCGGCTCGCCTTGCTTCTCAATAATTTATCCTGCAATAAAGCAATCTCATTTTTCAATTGTGCTTTTTCCTCTTTTAATTGTTCTACCGCCTCATCAATCTCATTTTCTTTTGCTGACATCAAAACAGAAACTTTTCTCACACTCGCCTCTTTCTCATTGTAATCGGCCAGCGCTCTAAAACCGCAAAGCATGGTAATTCGCACTCCGCCTTTATAGTTCTGCACGTTTGTCAGTTTTATCAAACCGATTTCGCCCGTCTTTTTCACATGTGGCGCACAGCAGGCACATACATCATAGCCATCGATTGTCACAATACGAATTTGTCCCTCAATTTCAATTTTACTTCGATATTCTATTGTATGCAATTCTTCTTTTGTCGGATAATCAACTTGTATGTCCAGATTTTTTACAACCGCCCCATTAGCCAACAATTCTATTTCCCTTAACTGCTCTTTTGTCAACACTCCGTCAAAATCCATTGTGACGGTGTCCTGTCCCAGATGAAAGCCTACATTATTATAACCATACTTCCGATGAATCAGGCCGGAGACAATATGTTCCCCTGAATGCTGCTGCATTTTAGAAAATCTCTCTTCCCAGTCTATTTTTCCCGTCACCGTCTTTCCTTGTTCCAAAGGTTTCTCAGTCATATGATAAAGTATCCCGTCTTTCTCCTGCACATCAAATACTCTGACACCATCGAGAGTTCCTGTGTCCGCGCTCTGTCCGCCGCCCTCAGAAAAAAAGGCAGTCCTGTTAAGAACTACCTTGTAATATTTTTCTTCCTTCTCACAGGATTCTACACTTGCCGTAAACTCTGCCAAATGACTGTCTTTATAAAACAATTTTTCTGTCATCTTTACATCCTTTCCGGAGCCTCAAATCCCAGCATATCAACACACGCTTCAAACACTTCTTTTGTTAAAAGCAGCATAGAAATAAAACTTTTCTGTCTTTCTTCGTTTTCTTCCGCAAGAATCTTTGTCTCATGATAGAAACGGTTGAAAGCGTTTGCAAGTTCATATACATATGCACAAATCTTATGCGGCGCTTTTTCTTCATAAGCAGTTTCAATTACAGAATTAAATTTTGTAATTTCAAGCATGAGTGCTTTTTCGCTGTCGGATACCGCCTTCTTGACAGATGCTCTTGCCGGAGTTGTTTTCATCTCCGTATATTTTGCCAGAATAGATTTGATACGCACAATTGTATATAAAATGTATGGCCCTGTATTTCCCTCAAAAGAAGTAAATCTGTCTACGTCAAACACATAATCTTTTGATGCCTGATTAGATAAATCTCCATACTTAATCGCAGATAAACCGACGATTTTAGCAGTTTTGCGCGCTTCCTCTTCCTCGATGGCACGGTTTTCCATGATTTTTCCGTACATTCTTTCTTCAATGTCTCCGATAAGATTTTCAAGACGCATAACGCCCCCTTCTCTTGTCTTAAACGGCTTGCCATCTTTTCCATTCATTGTTCCAAATCCGATAAATGTAAGTTTTGTATCATCTTTTACAATATGTGCTTTTCTTGCGCTTCTGAACACCTGTACAAAATGTAATTCCTGGCGTTTATCTACTACATAAATCACCTCATCAGGATTGTACAGTTTTTCACGTTCGATTAAAGTTGCAAGATCTGTTGTTCCATATAATGACGCCCCGTCCGATTTCAAAATCATACATGGCGGGATTTCTTTTGTGTCTGTCTCTTCTTTTACATCAATCACCAAAGCACCGTCATCATATCTTGCATAACCTTCTTTTTTCAGGTATTCCACCATATCCGGAATATACGGTTGCGCGTCGGATTCCCCTTTCCAAAGGTCAAAATCCACATTCAGGTTTGCATAGTTCTTCTTTAAATCGGCAACAGATACACGCATAATGTGTTTCCATATTGCAGTATATCCTTTATGTCCGTTCTGCAATAAATATGTTGCGTGAAGCGCCTCTTCCTTATAATCGTCATGTTCTTTTGCATAAGCGCTGGCTGTCGGATAAATCTCCTCAAGTTCATCAATCGTAAATGGCGCTTCTTCCGGATATTCCCCTGCAAAATTTTCATCAAAATACGGCAGTTCCGGTTTACGTTTTTTCAATTCCGTAATGATCAGTCCCATCTGGTATCCCCAGTCTCCCAAATGAACGTCACCGATAACTTCATCTCCCATAAAACGTGCAATACGTTTAACACTCTCACCGATAATTGCTGTACGCAAATGTCCCACATGCAATGGTTTAGCCACATTTGCTCCGCCGTAGTCAATAACGATTGTCTTAGGTTCTTCATTCTGCTCAAGTCCTAAATGGTCGTCTTCACTCATTTTGTTCAGATAATCCGCAACGAATTCCTCACTCAATTTAATATTAATAAATCCCGGATTTACCGCTTCCACTTTAGAAATTGCTTCACTGTTCTGTAATTTTTCAACAACATCTCCCGCAATCATAATCGGCGCTTTTTTATATGCCTTTGCCGCAGCCATCGCACCGTTACACTGGTATTCACATAAATCAGGGCGGTTTGATAAAGTTACCTTCCCATACTTCGCCTCATAACCGGACTCTTCAAAAGCCTTCTCTAATTCTCCACTGATAATATCTGCTATCTTCTTCATAGTGCCTCCTTGTATATATAAATCCTATATCACATATAATAAGTAATATTTGTTATACTTTGTATATTTTATCATATGAGATAATGAACAACAACCATATATTTCAAAACCTTTCTTGCCTTTTTCTCGTATTCATGCTATTATATCAGTAACAATTACTATTATTAAGGAGGTTTATTATGAATAAAAATGTATTTCGCAACTTTTCGTACGGAGTTTATCTTATTTCTTCTTTAGATAAAGAAAGGCCATCCGGCTGCATTGCCAACAGCGCCATGCAGATTACTTCCGCACCTGCAACCATTGCCATCAGCATCAATCATGATAACTTTACAAATGAATGTATTCGCCAATCCGGGCAGTTTGCCATTTCCATTTTGTCAGAAAACACTTCTCCCGATCTAATTGGGCAGTTCGGTTTCCAATCAGGCAAAGATGTGAATAAGTTTGACACGATTCCATTCCAAACTGTATCAGGACTTCCAATACCTGATGACTGCTGCGGATATGTTACCTGCAAGGTTATTGACACAATGGAAACTTCTACTCACACCGTTTTTCTCGGCGAAGTAACAGATGGAGATATTTTAAAAGATGAACCTCCAATGACATATGCTTACTACCACAAAGTTGTCAAGGGAAAAAGTCCTAAAAATGCCCCTACCTACATTCCCGAAGACTCTTCCTCCTCAACGAAGCACTGGGTTTGCGGCGTATGTGGATATATTTATGACGGGGATACTCCTTTTGAGGAATTACCTGACACATATCAATGTCCAATTTGCAAAGTGACAAAAGATAAATTTGAATATAAATAAACAGACAGTTAAGAAAGGATACAATATGTTGAAATTAGGTTCTCATGTAGGAATGAGCGGAAAAGAAATGTTATTAGGCTCAGCCAAAGAGGCAGTTTCCTACGGCGCAAATACCTTTATGTTTTATACCGGCGCTCCACAAAACACAAAAAGAAAAGAGATTTCCGAGTTAAATATTGAACCGGCATGGGCATATATGAAAGAACACAACATCAACGAAATCGTTGTGCATGCTCCGTATATTATCAATCTTGCAAATACAGTCAGGCCGGAGACTTTTGAATTAGCGGTAGATTTTCTCCGCTTAGAACTGGAACGTGCCTCTGCCTGCAAAAGTAATACTTTAATTTTACACCCGGGTGCTCATGTGGGAGCGGGAACTGATGCGGGAATCGAACAGATTGCCAAAGGAATTAACGAAGTTCTGACAAAAGATACTACCTGCAATATCGCTCTTGAGACAATGGCGGGAAAAGGGACGGAAATCGGAAGAACTTTTGAAGAACTGGCACAGATTTATGACAAAGTTGTTTATAACGATAAACTACGCGTCTGTTTCGACACCTGTCATACAAACGACAGCGGATACGACATTGTCAACGATTTTGACGGTGTAATCGAAAAATTTGATAAATTAATCGGTAAAGACCAGATTGCTGTTTTTCACATCAATGACAGCAAAAATGTTCTCGGTGCAAAAAAGGACCGACACGCCAATTTAGGTTTTGGTGAAATTGGCTTTGATGCCATTTCTTATATTGTACACCACAAAGATTTTGAAGAAATCCCTAAAATTTTGGAGACACCTTATATCCCGTCGCCAACAAAGGCAAAGAAATCTTACGCACCTTATCGGTATGAGATAGAAATGCTACGTGCAAATGCTTTTCAGACGAACATTATAGATACCATTCTTCAAGACAATGAATAACACGAAACTCCTCTTTCACGGGGAGTTTTTTCTTGACTAATTTATATATGTGTTTTATTATTGTATTAGATATATAATACAATATGTTATTTTAAATAAAGGAGATGATAATTTTATGGCATGGGACTTGGACAACGACCGCCCTATTTATCTGCAAATCATGGAACGAATTTCTCATGATATTATTGCCGGCACTTACCACGCAGGCGATAAACTACCTTCTGTACGTGATTTAGCTCTGGAAGCGGCAGTTAATCCCAACACAATGCAGAAAGCACTATCAGAATTAGAGAGGCAGGGACTCGTATATTCTCAAAGGACAAGCGGACGTTTTATTACGGAGGATACAAAAATGTTAAACAAATTAAAGGCCGACATGGCTGAGGAGCATATTCGTGAATTTTTAGAAAAGATGAAACATTTAGGTTTTCCGAAAGAAGAAATTCTAGCATTAATTGAACAGACTATGAAGGAGGAACGTTAAATGAAACCAATAATAGAGTGCCGTTCACTCACAAAAAAGTATGGTGATTTCTATGCTTTAGATAATTTGAACCTCACACTGTCACGAGGAGAAATCATCGGCCTTTTAGGTCCAAACGGAAGCGGCAAAACAACTTTAATCAAATTACTGAACGGTTTGCTCACATTGACTTCCGGTGAAATCTATATTGATGGCGAGCCGCTCGGAATCAAAACAAAAAAAATCGTGGCTTATCTCCCTGAGAGAACTTATTTAAACGCCCACAGAAAAGTTAAGGATATCATCTCTTATTTCGAAGATTTCTATGACAACTTCGATTCCGAGAGAGCATACCGTATGTTAAAGCATTTGGAAATCAACCCTGACGCAAGACTTAAATCTCTCTCGAAAGGGACGAAGGAAAAGGTACAACTCATTCTCGTTATGAGCAGAGACGCTGATCTTTATATTTTAGATGAACCGATTGGTGCCGTTGATCCCGCTGCAAGAGATTATATTTTAAATACTATTCTTACGAACTATAATGAAAATGCTACCATTTTGTTATCGACTCATTTGATTCACGATATCGAAAATATTTTGGACAGAGTTATCTTTATACAAAACGGACACGTTATTCTTAACTCGACTGTAGATGAGATCCGAACGGAAAAGAGACAATCTGTAGACACATTATTCAGGGAGGTATTCAAATGTTAACAAAACTAATTAAATACGACTTAAAATCACTTTCCCGTGTCCTGATTCCGGCAAATATACTTCTGCTTATTTATTCTTTTTTGGCGCGGTGCGTAATTACTTCGGAATTATATAACGACCTTCCATACTTTGTTATCGGACTCGGAATCACAACGTACATCATTCTTCTTGTACTAATCAATTATATAACACTTTTTGCGGTTCTTTATCGTTTTTACAAAAACCTTTTTACTGATGAAGGCTATTTAACACTGACACTGCCGGTAACACCTTCCCAGCATTTACTTGCCAAAACAATCAGTGGTACATTTTGGGTTGTTTTAAGTTATGCAGTTATAACCATATCCATTCTGATGCTTGTTCTTGTTCCGGACGTAATAAAGCATTCTGACATGATTATGAGTGAATTGACGAAGAGTCTTGAAATGCCTGCTTCTTTCTTTTTCATTTCAACTTTTATGGTTGGACTTATTTCATGTTTTTTTGCTTTACCGTTTTATTATGTCTGCATTGCGTTGGGACAGTTATTTAACAAACACCGTATACTTGCCGCTGTCATTCTCTTCTTCGCTCTTTCCAGCGTAGTGAGCGTGATAAGTCTTATTATACTGTTTGTAGTGGGAGCATTTCCGCTTCTCTTCGGACCTGCCTCCAACCTTTCAGAAATGACAAATGTCTCGCATCTGCTGTCAACTTCTTATGGAGTCAGCTGCATCATTATGGTTATTCAGGGAGTTCTTTCTTATGTAGTAACATTGTACATTATGAAGAAAAAAATTAATTTAGAATAGGTCAAGGGACTGTTGCAAAAGTAGATGAACACTCTGCCGGAGCAACAGTTCCTTTTTTCCACTTAATACTGTATCAAAAGAAAAAGACAATCCATTTCTTAATTGAACTGTCTTTTCCGTTTCTCTATTCGGTTTTCATTTCTTTTTTATTTATCTCTGAGCGAGTTCATACATTGCCGTAGCGACAATCTGGAATGATTTCATTAATTTATCAATTTCCGCATATTCATTTGGCTGATGAATCACATCGTCGTCTCCCGGGAAGATAGGACCAAATGCTACCATGTTATCAAATGCTTTTGCGTATGTACCACCGCCAATCGCAATCGGCTCTTCTGTGCTTCCTGTGTATTCACGGTACACGCCCATCAATTTCTGTACCAATTCAGATTCTTTAGATACATACAGAAGTTTTCCTGTCTGTTCTACCTCCGCATCTAAACCATATTCTTTTGCCTTTTCTTTGATTGTCTCTGTTATCTTTACGTTGTCCGCATTGTTTGGATAACGCACATCTAATGTAAAGAATAATTTATCCTCTGTACAGTTTACCACTCCGAAACATACTGAAGTTTCTCCTGTCTCTTCATCGTTGGCGTATACGCCTAATGTTTCTCCTTTTGTTTCCGTATTGATTTTATCCAATACGAAATCAATCATCTTCTGTAAATCTCCGCCTAAATCAATTCCATTTTCTTTCAATGCAGTAAATAACTGAATTGCCGCATTCTGTCCTAAGTGAGGGAGACTTCCGTGTGCTCCTCTTCCTGAAGATACAATCACTGTCTTTCCATCTTCTTTTGTTACGGAAATATGGTCTGTTGCAGGAAAATCAAAATCTCCCTCCACTACCATTGTACATTTTGGTGTAACAACATTCTTTGCCGTACCTCCCGTGATTGAAATTACTTTGACCGTTGAAGGATTCTCCACTTTCTTTGTCACTTCCCAGAAAATCTGCCCCTTCTCACAGAAGATTACAGGATATTCCGCATCAGGAGTAAATCCAATCGTCGGCTTTTCTCCTCCCACTTTAATATAATGCTGTACGCATGACGAGCCGTTCTCCTCATCTGTTCCAATCATTACACGGATTCTTCTGTCTATTGGAAGTCCTAAATCTTTGATGGCTTTCATCGCATAAATTGCTCCGATTGTAGGTCCTTTATCATCTAACACACCGCGTCCGTACATCTTTCCATCATGTACTTCGCAGCCAAGCGGATCATAATCCCAGCCTTCTCCCAATGGTACAATATCAACGTGTCCTAAAACACCTACCATCTCTTCACCTTCACCGTATTCAATCCAACCTACTCTGTTGTCAACATTTCCTGTCCTGAATCCTAATTTTTCTCCCAATGCGAGCAAATGATCTAATGCAGCCTTTGGCCCCTCACCATAAGGCGCTCCCTCTTTTGCTTCGCTTTTCACACTTTCAATTGCAACACTTTCACGGATTGACGCAAAAATGTCCTCTTTTAATTCCAGCATTCTTTCATCTAGTTTTTCATTTCTCATGTTGTCATGCCCTCTCTTCCTACTTAAATTAATTATCTCTAGTTTATCTGAAATGTCACAATAAAGCAAGCACTCTTTCACTTTAATTTCATAAAATTTAATCAAAGTTGATTTTCAGATATACAAAAAGATTGCATTAAAAAAGGATTCTTATGTTTCACCATAAAAATCCTTCTGCGTTCATAAAAATATTTTGTTAAAATAATGATAAGATACACATCTAGGCGGATTCGAACCGCCGCTCATGCCTCCGGAGGGCATTGCTCTATCCCCTGAGCTATAGATGCATACTTGCATTTGCCATTTTCTCCAAATGCCCTATTAGTTTAACACATTTTTCTTCAAAAGTAAAGAATCAACTCATCTTCTTCGCCCGAATATATAAACCATTTTTGATAAAGTCCTTATATATCACTTTTGATTATGTCCCAAGTG
>ERZ773204.2579-NODE-2579-length-12299-cov-4.566073_pt1 | contig 12299 bp, 10 predicted proteins | sample MGYA00581007_ERZ773204 | MGnify/ENA primary metagenome ERZ773204 (study PRJEB29015, sample SAMEA2737757) | human gut metagenome | biome: human gut; feature: human-associated habitat; material: faeces | place: China | collected 2012 ... | reverse complement strand
TTATTAGATATCCATCTTCCTTTTTTTGATGGTTATTATTGGTGTCAAGAAATTCGGAAAATTTCACAAGTCCCTATTGTTTTTATTTCTTCCGCTAATGAAAATATGAATATTGTTTTAGCAATGAATATGGGTGGTGATGATTTTATTAATAAACCTTTTGATTTACAGGTTGTACAAGCTAAATTACAAGCGATTCTTAGAAGAACTTATAGTTTTTCTAAAGATTTTCATTTGTTAACTTATCAAGATGTTCATTTAGATATCTTAGCTGGAAAAATCACTTATCAACAAAAGGAACTTATTCTAACTAAAAATGAATTAAAAATCTTAGAATATTTATTTGAACATGCGGAAGTGATTGTTTCTCGTATTGATTTAATGAATCATTTATGGGATGATCACCAATTTATTGATGATAATACTTTAAGTGTTAATATGAATCGTTTAAGAAAGAAATTAGAAGATATTGGTTTACATGATTTTATTCATACTAAGAAAGGCTTAGGTTATTTATTATGTTTAAAGACTATTTAAAGAAAACATATTCCGTCTATCTTCTTTATTTGTTGTTTGTCTTATGTACTTTTGTTGTTTTAATGATATGTCAAATGATTTCAGATTTAATTATTTATATGTTAAGTCTCTATTTTTTTATCATCCTTCTTTATTTTTTACTTGATTATAGAAAATACAAACAACATCATCAATATTTGATTTATTTAAAAGACAATCCTGAATTGTTTGATAATTTACCTCAAGAAAGCTATCTTGAAGAAAAAACATATCAAGAAATGCTTCAAATATTACAAAAAAAGATATCTCAACTTAAACAAGAAAATCAACAAAAATACAATAACACGATAGATTATTATACAAAATGGGTCCATCAAATCAAAACTCCTATTGCTGGATTAAAACTCATCATTCAAAATGATTACCCAGATAAAAAAATGCTTGTAGAACTTTTAAAAATAGAACAATATGTCAATATGGCTTTACAATATGTACGTTTAGATTCTATTCACCACGATCTTTCTTTTCAAAAAGTTTCTTTAGATCATCTTGTTAGTCAAGAAATCAAAAAACAATCACTCTTTTTCTTTCAAAAAAATTTAAAAGTAGATTATCAAATTAAAGACTTACAAATCTTAACAGATGAAAAATGGAGTGGTTTTGTCATTGAACAAGTTCTTTCTAATGCTTTAAAATATACGAAAGAAGGAAGTATTTCTTTTTATAATGAAGGTGAAAAACTTTATATTCAAGACAGTGGTATTGGTATTAAAGAAAGTGATCTGCCACGTGTTTTTGAAAAAGGATTTACAGGTTTTCAAGGAAGAAATGATAAAAAAGCTAGTGGTTTAGGTCTTTATTTATGTAAGAATATTTTTAATCAATTGGGTCATTTGATTTCTATTGAGTCAAAAGTAGGTCAAGGAACAACTGTTTGTCTTGATTTTAGTAAAAAAGAAATATTTATTGAATAATCTTACAAAAATGTAAGATTATTTTACTTACTTGTAAGGTAAATCGATAGGTCATATTTTAGAAGTAGAATACAATAAGTGTGTAAAAAGGAGGACACAAAAATGTCATTATTAAACGTTAAACATTTACAAAAAATTTATTCAACGCGTTTTTCAAGTCAAAAGGTAGAAGCTTTAAAAGATGTTTCTTTTGATGTTGAAGAAGGAGAATATATCGCCATTATGGGTGAATCTGGAAGTGGAAAAACAACACTCTTAAATATTCTTGCTTCATTAGATAAACCAACAAATGGAGAAGTTTTATTAGATGGAAAAGATCTTACAAAAATCTCTGATAAACATATTTCCGCTTTTAGACGAGATAATCTTGGCTTTGTTTTTCAAGATTTTAACTTATTAGATACTTTTAATGTCGCTGACAATATCTATTTACCTCTTGTTTTATCAAAAGAACCCTATGCTTTAATGAAACCAAAATTAGAAAAACTTGCGAGACCATTAGGAATTGATCATTTATTAGAAAAATATCCTTACGAAATATCTGGTGGTCAAAAACAAAGAGTTGCGGTTGCAAGAGCCTTAATTACCCATCCTAAAATTATTTTAGCCGATGAACCAACAGGTGCTCTTGATTCAAAATCAACCGATCAACTTTTATCTATTTTTGATCAAATTCATCAAAGTGGACAAACAATTTTAATGGTTACTCATAGTAGTAAAGCTGCAAGTTATGCCAGTCGTGTCTTATTTATTAAAGACGGACAAATCTTCCATCAACTTTATAAAGGAGATATGTCTAATCAAGAAATGTATCAAGCCATTAGTGATACTCTAACAATGCTTCTTTCGGGAGGTCAATAAAATGAGATTTTATTTAAAATTGGCTTTAGGAAATATTAAAAAGAATAAGAAGCTTTATAGTTCTTACTTTATTTCTACTATCTTCTCTATCACCCTTTATTTCATTATTAAAACTGTAGGAAACAGTCCTACTTTAAAGGGTCAGGATTCAATTACTATGTTTTTAAATCTAGGAGGCTATGTGATTGCCCTCTTCTCTTTGATTTTCTTACTTTATACCAATAGTTTTGTGATAAAGAATCGAAAAAAAGAAATCAGTCTTTATCATATATTGGGAATGGAAAAAAGAAATGTGCGTTCTATGATGTTATTAGAAACTATCGTTATTGCTCTCATTTCTCTTGTAAGTGGTATTGTTATTGGAATGTTTCTTTCGCAAATTACATCTGTTATTATTTTAAGAATCATTCATAAAAGTATTCATTTTTCTCTTATTTTTTCAATGGATGCTTTTATAAAAACGATTATTATTTTCAGTATTATTTTCTTTTTATCACTTATTTATAATATTTCTGTTGTTGTTAGAAGTAATCCCATTGAACTTTTAAAAGGACAGAACATTGGTGAAAAAGAACCTAAAACAAAAATCTTTTTAACACTTTTAGGAATTATTGCTTTAGGTGCAGGTTATTATATTGCTTTGTCCATTACTGATCCTATGCAAGCTATGGTTTTATTCTTTGTTGCAGTTATTTTAGTCATGATTGGTACGTATTGTTTATTTACAGCAGGAAGTATTGCTTTATTAAAGTTCTTAAAATCAAGAAGAAACTTTTATTATCAACCAACACACTTTACCTCTATTTCAGGTCTTTTATATCGTATGAAACAAAATGCTGTTGGTCTTGCTAATATTTGTATTTTGTGTACTTGTGTTTTAGTGACACTTTCTTCAACAATTTGTTTATATAAGGGTATTCAAGATAGTATCAAAAGACAATATTACATGGATGGAACTATTACTGTAACTAATTCGGATTATCCAGATCAAGTCTATGAAGATGTTAAAGGATTATTAAAAAATAAAAAATATGATTCTCTTTACACTCTTTCTTATTATAAATACACAGGAAGTTTAAAGAAAAATAAAGTACATCTAAATGATTATGACTATAATCATTTAGCTTCTATTAATCTTATTTCTTTGGAGGATTATAATCATTATTTTAATCAAAATTTATCTTTAAAAAATAATGAAGCTTATCTTTATAGTTATGAAAGTTATAATGACCCTACCATTTCATTAGAGAATATTCCTTATACTATAAAAGGACAAATTAAAAATCGTCAACTTCAAGCAAATAATTGTTTTGCTCCAAATAATATCTCAATAGTAATCAATCAAAGTGCTTTAAATAACTATAAGCTTAAATCAAAAAGTTATTTCATAGGTTTTAATGCAAGTAAAAAAGTTGTAGATGAAGTAACTACTGCTATTATTCATAAAGATTATAATCACTTAGGAAATAAATATTATTTAAGTATACAAAATCGTTATGAAGATATTGATGTTATTTATGAATTATATGGTTCATTATTATTTATTGGAATTTTTCTATCCATGATGTTTTTAGTAGCAGCAATCGTAATTATTTATAATAAACAAATTTCCGAAGGATTTGAAGATCAAAATAAATTTGAAATCTTACAAAATGTTGGTATGTCACAAAAAGAAGTTAAACAAACGATTCAATTCCAAGTATTGATTTTCTTCTTTGTTCCATTGATTGTTGCCATCATTCATTTAGCCTTTGCCTATCCTTTAATCCTTCGTATTTTTAAAGGATTACTACAATGTAATGAGAACATTTATCTTATCTCAACTGCTGGTTGCATTGCAGGTCTCATTATTATTTATACGATTGTTTATTTGATGACTTCTAAAGCCTATTATCGTATTGTTAAAAGATAAATCTAAAGCGAACTTAACAGGTTCGCTTTTATAATAAAAAAACAGAGAAAATTTCTCTGTTTAACTAAGGCTCTGGTTCTCCGATTTATGTCCAACTAAAGCATGGCCTTTCTACAAGAACTATAACATATCGTGTACTTATACACAATAATCCTATAATTCATTAACAATATTATTGACCCATATTCCTTTTCTTACAAGAATAAGACCAAGTGTTGCCTTAGGAATATCAACACATTGAACAAGTATATAAATTATAAGAATTGGTAGACTTGTAAGTCTTGTTAGTAATAGAGCTGTCGTAAAAGTAAAGACAAATGTATAACCACTATCAAATAAGAACGTTAAAAACGTTTTTCCCCCTGCACGCATAGTAAAATAACTACTATAATAAATAGAAATAACCGGTAGCATACATGCTGCTACTTTAAGTAAAGATGTTGCAAGATTTTTTACTTCTACAGATGTGTTATAAATTTGTGGAATATAAATAGAAACATTAAATAAAACAATAGCCAACGTAAAACACATGATAAAGTTCATAAACACCATTTTCAAATCATAATCTTTCGCTCTTTCAATTTCACCTGCACCAAGTTGTTGTCCCACAACAATTGAAATAGAATTTCCCATGGCATAACAAACAATCATAAAGAAATTAGTAACGGTTGTGGTAATATTAATCGCTGCAACGGCAACAAGTCCTCTTGTGGAATAGCTTTGAGAAATCAAAGCAATAGAAATAGACCATAAGATTTCATTACATAAAAGAGGTAATCCTCTTTTCAACATTTCTTTAGTTGTATCAAAAGGAACTTTCTTCATCTTAATAGCATTTTTTAAGTAAAGATTTCGAGAACCTCCTATAATATTAATACTCATTTCAATCACACGAGAAACAACCGTTCCAATCGCCGCTCCTGAAACCCCTAATTGTGGAAATCCAAAATGTCCAAAGATCAAAATATAATTAATACAGAAATTGACAATCACGGCGACCACACTGGCAATCATTGGTAAAACCGTATTTCCTGTTTCTCTAAGTGACGATGAATAAACTTGTGTAATTACAAAAGGAATCAGTCCAATGAGCATAATTTTTAAATAATCCATTCCATAATTTAAAGTTTTTAAACTATCAGTAGGATTATCATTGAGATATAAAGAAATCAATTGTTGTCCAAATGTATAGAATAAAAAAATAGCTAGCAGTGCAATTATAATTCCTATAATCAATTTGATCCTAAAACAATTCTCCACTCCTTCTTTATTTTTCTTTCCATAAAACTGTGCCATAAAGATTCCTGGGCCTGACATAGCTCCAAAAATCGTGACATTAAATACTTGTAATAATTGATTGGTAATAGAAACTCCTGACATAGAAAGTGTTCCTAATTGTCCAATCATAATATTATCTAATAAACTTGCAAGATTTGTAAAACCATTTTGAATAACAATGGGTATACAAATCGCAAGAACCATTTTATAAAATCCTTTACTTCCAATTAGTTTTTTCATATTCCCTCCTATGTGTAAAAGATATTATAATCGATTATGCATTTAAAAAAAAGAGCTTTCGCTCTTTTGACTACTTATTATCTCCTAATAATTGAAGAATATCTAAGAAGATATTAACAAAGTCTAAATAAAGATTAAATGCTCCATAAATACTTAATTTTTCTAACATTTCTGGATTAGATGAAGCATAATTATAAAGTTGTAATGATTTTTGCATATCATATGCTGTAATTCCTGCAAATAATACAAGTGAAATCAGTGGCATAATAAGTGTTCCCACACCTAAATGAAAAATCATCACAATAACTGAAAAAATAATATAAACAAATAATCCTGCTAGACAGATTGTGCCAATTCTTGTTAGATCCATTTTAATCACTGTTCCTAGTACAACAAGCACACCAAAGTAGATGGCTGCAACTAAAAAAGCAAGTGCAACACTAAAGGAAGTATAGCTTGCAATAACATAAGAAAATGTCACACCAGTAATGACTGAATAAATCATATAAAGAACTTTTGCCGTAATTGGTTTCATTGTCATTAAACGTCTTGATAAACCAATAACAACCGCAAATTGAAAAATAATTAAAATGAAAGGAAGCATTCCTGCATAAGACATAAATGATGATTTTTCTAAAGCAAAAGCTGTCACAAAAGTTGTTAAAACACCTATAATCATCCATTTAAAAATATTGTTAATGTATTGTTGTATCGTCATTGAACGATCTTCAACATATTCATAAGTTTTGTTATCCATATTCATTCTCCTATCCTTGAATAATACGATTTTCTAAAATTTTCTTTTCAGGTAAAGCTTTTTCAACATATCCTAAAATACAACAACCAACACCAACATAATCTTCTAAATGCCATTTTTGAAGGTATTGTTGTCCCTTTTCTAACTCAAACATTTCTTTACAACGATTGATCCAACAAGAACCTATATTTAAAGCATAGGCTCCTGTTTGCATAGCACCAATCACTAATGAACCATCTTTTATACCATTACTTTCATCTTTTGGGACAAAGATAAAACATACTGTTGGTGCCCCATAGAAAGGATCTGCTTCTTTACCCCAAATGAAAGCATTTAACTTAGATAATTCTTTGATTTCTTCTTGATTTTGAACAACCACGATTTTACTTGATTGTTTGTTCATTCCACTAGGGGCATTTAAACCACAATCAAGGATGATTTTTAATTCTTCATCTTTGATTTGTTCTTGTTTAAAACTACGACAACTTCTTCTAGTTGTAAGTGCTTCAATTGCATCCATTTTTATCTCTCCAATCCTAAAATATAGTTAATAAATTGTTGAGCAGTTCTTCCTGAAGTTCCACCATGAGATAATTCCCATTTATTTGCTTCTAATAATAGTTCTTTTTCATCCATTTCTATATTATTTTTATGTGCTAATTCTAAAACAATATGATTAAATTCTTTTTTCATTGGTTTAGAATAATTGATTTTAACTCCAAAACGATTAACTAATGAAAGTTTTTCTTCCATGGTATCTGATTGATGCATTCCATTTTCTTGAACAACATCATTACGATCAGACCAGTTTTCTTTAATAAGATGTCTTCTATTACTTGTTGCATAAATAAGAATATTTTCAGGTTTTGTTTCAACCCCACCTTCAATTACTGCTTTTAAGAATTTATATTCAATTTCAAATTCTTCAAATGATAAATCATCCATATAGATAATAAAACGATAATTTCTATTTTTAATCATCGCAATAATATTTGATAAATCTTTAAACTGATGTTTATAGATTTCAATCATTCTTAAACCTTGATCATAAAATTCATTTACAATTGCTTTAATACTTGTTGATTTACCTGTTCCACTATCCCCATAAAGTAAAACATTATTTGCTTTTCTTCCTTCTACAAAAGCTACAGTATTATCTAATAACTTTTTCTTTTGAATTTCATAACCAACTAAATCATTTAAAACAACTTCATTCATATTATTAATTGGTTTTAATTCTACATAGTTTTCATGACTTGTCGCAATTCTAAAGGCTTTATTTAAGCCAAACATACCTACTCCATAATCTTTATAGAATTGTGTTACAACATCAAAGAATTCTTGTTCATTCTTTGTTTCTTCTAGTTTTTTAGAAAGTTCTTGGACTTTTAAAGAAACATTCTTGTTGTACATCAATTCTGGTTTAGATAAAGCTTTATAATCAGCAAGTGTTGAAAAACAATCAATATTTAATTCTTTTTCAATACTCCTAAAATCATAATGGAAAAGATCATAAAATACTTTAAAATCATTTAAAGCAAAATGATTGACAGTTCCTTCTCTTGCTCCTTGTTTTTCACAAGTCATACTAAATGGATTTTCATTTGTCATTAATAAATAAGTTAAATAATTATGCCATAAATTATCATTAAATCCATATTGAGTTGCAAGTTCTAATAATCTTTTTATCTGACCATAAATTTCTTGACGAAGTTCATGATTTGATTTTTCATCATCTGATAACAACTTAGCAAGTTGTACTAAAATTTCATCCTCTGGTAAATTCCCATAAAGAATTAAGTTTGATATTAATTCATACATATATAATCCCCCTAATTTCCTTTATTTTACCGCATCTTTTAGGAAAATGAAATAAAATGATGTATAATAGTTTCAATGAGGTGAAAAAAATGGAAAATGGTGTTTTATTACAAGGGTTTCATTGGTATATAAAACCTGAAGAGAAACTTTGGAAAAAACTTCAAGAAAAAGTAAAATCTTATAAAGAAATGGGTTTTTCAGCTATTTGGTTACCACCTGCTTATAAAGGCGTTGGCGGTATTCATGATAATGGTTATGGTGTTTATGATCTTTATGATTTAGGAGAATTTAATCAAAAAGGAAGTATTGAAACAAAATATGGAACAAAAGAAGATTATTTAGCGTGTATTCAAGCTTTTCAAAAAGCAGGAATTGATGTTTATGGAGATATTGTCTTAAATCATAAAATGGGGGCTGACGGTACTGAAATTGTTAATGCAAAAGAAGTCAATCGTCAAAATACTAATGAAATCATTTCTGGTGATGAACAAATTAAAGTCTATACTCTTTTTACTTTTCCTGGTAGAAATAAAAAATATTCTGATTTTATTTGGCATTGGTATCATTTTGATGGGATTGATTATGATGAAAAGACCCATCGTAATACCATTTTCCTTTTTGATCAAAAAAGTTGGGATCAAGAAGTCGATGATGAAAATGGCAATTATGATTATTTAATGGGAGCGGATTTAGATTTTGGAAATGAAGAAACCGTTCAAGAAGTTACCTCATGGCTTTATTGGTATATAAATTTTACTAAAATCAACGGCTTACGTCTCGATGCCGTTAAACATATTCCCGCTTCTTTTTATAAAAACCTCTTGCCAAAAATATATCACGATTTTAATAAAGAATTATTTACGGTTGGTGAGTATTGGCACGGAGATGTGTATCATTTAGAAAAGTATTTAAAAGAAGTCAATTTTGAAATGTCTTTATTTGATGTTCCTCTTCACTATCATTTTTATGATGCAAGTCATAATGAAAATTATGATTTTTCTCATATTTTTGATCAAACGCTTGTTTCCATGTATCCTTCAAATGCAGTTACTTTTGTCGATAATCATGATACGGAACCAAGTCAATCATTAGCTTCTTTCATTCCTGATTGGTTTAAAGGACATGCTTATTGTTTAACTCTTTTAAGAAAAGCAGGGTATCCTTGTGTTTTCTATGGTGATTTAGAAGGTATTGATTATGAAAATGTTTCTTCAAAAAAAGAAATGCTTCAACAACTCCTTTCTTTAAGAAAACAATATAACGAAGGAAATCAAGAAGATTATTTTGATCATCCTCATTTAATTGGTTGGACAAGACATACTGAAACAAAAGCAATGGCAATTATTATGACGAATTCAAATGGTGGTATTAAATCAATGTATGTTGGTAAAGAAGATCGTCATTGTTATTATGTCAATGTCTTTAATGGTTATCAAAGAGTTCTTATTAATGAAGATGGTTATGGTGATTTTTATTGTGAGGATAAAAATTTTGCTGTATACGTAAAAGAGTAATGATTCAGTTTTTACTGATTCATTACTCTTTTTTATTGTCATCTAATCCAGTTAAATTTAATTCAATCTTTACAACAGTTTCTTTTATATCGATATTTTCAAAATGAGCTCTTGGAATCTCTTCATTATCTTCCATTCTTCCTTTAATACATAATTCTAAACATTCTTTTGCCATCTCAACAGCATTTTCAAAATCATACCCACATGTTATTGCTTCTGGAACATCAGGAAATGAAACTGAATATCTTCCATCATCTTCTTTTAAGAAAATGGCAGGATAATATAATTTCATACTCTTTCTCCTTTTTAATATTACGTATTTATACTTGAAGCATGATTATTTTTTTAATCAACACATTTAATTTATTTTAAATATCAAATAATCTGACAAGCCTTACATACTTCTTTGACCCAACGAGAAGCATCCAACAACAATTCTTCATGTCTTAAATCAAATTCAATGATATCAGGTTGTTTGAAATATTTTTCATAACGTTTTCGATACTTTTCACCCATCTTTTTTGAATAGAATACATGAATTGTTGTATGAGGTACTTGGATTTGTTGACCCACTTTTGTATATAAGTCACTACAAAATTGATTTTTCATTGATTCTTTAGAAATAAAAGAAAAATCAATGCCACTTCCTATACCCATGAGTTCCATGAATTTCTTTCGATAATTTGCATTTTCATCTTGAGTATTCATTCTTTTAGAAATAAATTTTTTAGCTAGTCTACTTCCTTTGCCTGTAATTAAAGGATAAATAATGGACATTACAAGTGCAGTTTGTAGTTTTGCAAGAAGCTTAGAAGTTTGATCCATATCACTTGAACCAATAATCGCATGATCGATATGAATGTTTTCTCTACTTACCAGTAAAGATACAAAAGATCCGCCAAGTGAACAACCGTAAGCAGCAAAAATATGACCATTAAAATATTCTTGAATATATTGTTCAATCTTTTTTGTTTCATCTAATTCAGAGATAAAAGTAGAGTGTTCTGTTTCATCAAAACCACTATAACTGACAATTGCGACATAAAAATATTCTTTTAACCCTTCTATAACATGTCCAAAATTATTTTTCCAATAACAACACGTTCCTGGAAACAACATCATTACTGGCTTTGATTGATCTCCAAATGTATAAACTTTCATAGAAACCTCCGTTAGCTTTAGCTAACATAATGCTAACATACTTTATGCTAAAAAAAGAAGGATTTCTCCTTCTAATATTATAAAGCTCTATATTTAAAATCAAAAATATCGTTGTGCTAGATGTATCGTTCTTGTTATTATTACTATCTTTTACCCAATTTACCTAACTAATAATTTATTTTGTGTATTCTTTAATTAATGAATTAATCCATGAATTAATATTTGAAAATCTAAAACCTAATTTTTTAGCAAGAGCAGTATTTATTTGGTAACTTTCTACATCATTGTACGGAGCAATTTCTGTAGTCTTTTTTAAAAATAACTCAGAAATATTTTTATCAAGAACATTTTTATTCGGCTCTAGTATTGATAAAATCTCATACATTGATAAAACCCCATCGCTAGCAGCATTAATACATCCCTTAAAATTATTTACATCTTTTAAAAATGCTAGAAATTTCCCAGCTTCTTTAGAATCTACGAAACTCATCTTATTTTTTATATTATTTACATATAAATTTTTCTTTTCTCTATAACATTTTATATACTTAATCAATCTTCCTGTATAATCATCTTTTCCTATAACAAATGGGAATCTAACACAAATATAGTTTATATCATTAAATTTTTGTAATATTGCAGCCTCAACAAGACGTTTCCCTTCTGCATATTCAACTTCATTTCGTTTACAATTAATATATGGATAAGTTATTGAATCAAAATCAGTTTCTTTTACATCTCCTTTTAAAGGATTGTAAACAGATGTAGAAGACGTAACAATATATTTTCCACAATGAATATGTGGTAATAATATTTCTATATCATTGGAACAATATGCCAAGTTATCATATATTACATCAAAATATTTGTCACTAAGGTTATTAATTATACTTAATTCGTCATGTCTATCCAATCTAATTCTTTTAACTTTATTTCCAAAAGAATCACTAGTTAACCCTCTAGTTGCTATTGTTATATCACAATTACTTTTTAATAATTCATCAACCAAATGAATACCAAAGAATCTCGTACCACCTAAAACTAAAACTTTCATCACGCTTTCTCCTTTATATAAAAATATAGAGTTAATGTTTTTGAATATACGTATATAATTTTTAAATTGTATTTCTAGTACTTAATTTCTTAATTATTTCTATTTCACGAAATAAAGTCTCATCCAAGGAACAACAATTATTTAACATTTGATCATAATCATCAATATTCTAACTATCACGTAGAAAAAATCGCCTTTAATTATGGAAAGA
>ERZ773204.2566-NODE-2566-length-12341-cov-8.794319_pt1 | contig 12341 bp, 8 predicted proteins | sample MGYA00581007_ERZ773204 | MGnify/ENA primary metagenome ERZ773204 (study PRJEB29015, sample SAMEA2737757) | human gut metagenome | biome: human gut; feature: human-associated habitat; material: faeces | place: China | collected 2012 ... | reverse complement strand
CGTGGCGGCCGTCGGCCAGCTTCTCGTACTCAAAGTCCTTGGCACCGCCGTTGGAAGTGCGGCAGAGCACGAACATACCCTTGCCCTGCTTTTCGGCGTAGGGCAGATAGGGGCTGATGGAGTCCAGACCCATGTAGGGTGCCAGCGTAACGAAATCGCTCTCAAAATCGCCGGTGAAGTGACCCATGGCGTACATCTCGGCGGTCTTGGCAATGTCACCGCGCTTGATATCCGCGATCACCGGCACACCGGCCTCGCGCACAGCCTTCAGGGTGTCGGCGTAGGCCTTCATGCCCTCCATGCCCAGCGACTCATAATAAGCGATCTGCACCTTGTAGCAGCCGGCCACAGCCTTGGTGGCATCAATGAGCTTCTTGTTGAAGCGCACGATGTTCTCGCCCTTGGTCAAGGTGCTGTCCACAAAATCGGCAGGCAGGTAGCTGAAGTCGGTGTCCAGACCCACGCACACCGGGCCGCGAGCTTCCACAGCTTCGTACAGTTTGTCCATGTTCGTCATTTGGGTGTCCTCCTGTATAAGTCGTATTTATAGAAAATGAATTGTAACTATGGGTTTTACTCCTCGGCCTGATAGGTGATCTTACCGGCCTTGATGGTGGCAAACACCTTGCCGTAAAGCTGCGCACCGTCAAAGGGGGTGTTATGGCTCTTGGAGTGCAGCTTTTCCTTTTCCACCGTGTAGGGGGTGTCCAGATCCACCAGCACAAAATCGGCATCGAAGCCCGGCTCCAGCTGACCCTTGGCAAGGCCCAGGATCTCGGCGGGACGGGTGCTCATCAGATGCACCAGCAGCTCCAGCGGCAGACCCTCCTGCTTGCAGAGCTTGGTGTAGCACACGCCAAAGGCGGTCTCGCTGCCCACCATACCGGCCATGCCCTTCAGCTTATCTTCCTCAGAGTGGGGTGCATGGTCGGTGGCAATGGCGTCCACGATGCCGGTGCGGATGCCCTCCACCAGCGCCTCCACGTCGTCGGCGGTGCGGATGGGCGGGTTGACCCGGTAGTCGCAGGTGTCGTTGGTGAACCACAGGTGGTGGGGGGTCACCTCACAGGTGACGGGTGCGCCCCGCAGCTTTGCCGTGCGGATGGCGTCCAACGCGCCCCGGGTGGACACATGGCACATGTGCAGCCGGGTCTGGTAGTACTCGCTCAGCCAGCAGTTGCGCACCGTCTCGATATCCTCGGCCAGACGGTAGTCCCACGGGCTGATCTCCATATCCTCGGCGTGGCTCATGACCGTGATATCCTTCTGGGTGCAGATGGCAAAGGCCCGCGCCATGGTGGCGTTGTCCTGCACGCCGTGGCCATCCTCGGTGATGAACTTCACGCTGGCGGGCAGGGTCTTGAGGTGGTCGATGCTCACACCGTCAAAGTTCTCGGTGATGGAGACGGTCTGGTTTGCATCGCACAGCCCCACCTCGGCAGCTTTCTGCTCCACCATCACAGCCTGTGCGGCAGAGGAGCAGACGGGCTTTGTGTTGGGCATCAGGTTTACAAAGGTGTAGCCACCGGCGGCAGCGGCGCGGCTGCCGGTCTCGATGTCCTCCTTGTACTCAAAGCCCGGGGTGCGCCAGTGGCAGTGCAGGTCCACAAATGCGGGCAGCACCGTCAGCCCACCGGCATCCACCACCGTCTCGTTCTCGGCGGCAAGGGCAGAAAGATCCTGCCCTACGGCAGCGATCTTGCCATCCTTTACATAGATCTCGAGCGGCCGTCCCTCGGTGTTCACAGCGTTTGTCAGCAGCATCGCGGTTCCCTCCTGTAATGATATTTTTGGGTGTCAGGTGCCCGAAAACGGGCAAAAAAAAACTTTTCCCCGCAAAGGGAAAAGCTCATTGCGCAAAAAAAGGAAACAACGAAGCCACGGCAAAACCGGACGCGAACTGCTTGTTCAGTTTCGGGTTCTGGGCGCTGCACAGCATGGTGTTTCTCCTTTTTATGATGGTTGCGTTTTCATTCGTATTATTTTATCATAGAACCGCAAAATATGTCAATGGCTGCGCGCAAAAACAGGTGCTAAAAGGTTTCTGGTATCTCTCGCCGAATTTTGGATACTCTACCCAAAACCCGGGCCATGCGGCAAAATAAATGCCATTTTGTTCCACAATCCCTAGCGCGGCACTGTACTTTCGTCTCCTGCTGTGCTATTATAATACGGTAAAAGGGAGAGCCCCGCCGCGTGGGCGGGTGTTTATGGGAAAGAGAGGTTTTCCGCATGGGTTTACTTGAGGACGCGCGGAACATCCAGCGTAAGGACCCCGCCGCACGCAGCGTGCTGGAGGTAATGCTGCTGTACCCGGGATTCCACATTCTGGTGTACCACCGCATTGCGCACTGGCTGTACGAGCACAAGCACTTTTTTCTGGCACGATGGGTCAGCCAGCATGGCCGCCACCGCACCGGCATCGAGATCCACCCGGGTGCTACCATCGGCAAGTGTCTGTTCATCGACCACGGCATGGGCATCGTGTTCGGCGAGACCTGTGAGATCGGGGATAACTGCACCATCTACCACGGGGTAACGCTGGGCGGCACCGGCAAAGATACCGGCAAACGCCACCCCACCTTGGGCAACAACGTGCTTATCGGCGCGGGCACCAAGGTGCTGGGCCCGGTGTTCATCGGAGATAACGCCCGCATCGGTGCGGGCAGCGTGGTGTTGCGCAACCTGCCCGCCAACTGCACCGCCGTGGGCGTGCCCGCCGAGGTGGTGCGCATCAACAACAAGGCGGTGAACCCGGCCGACGATCTGGACCAGCAGGATCTGCCGGACATCGTCTCGCAGCGGCTCACCGATCTGGATCGCCGTCTGGGTCAGTTGGAAAAGGCCGCACAGGGCGATATCCCGCCCACTGCCGCGCAGATCGCCGCCCGGCAGCGGAAATAAAAGATTTCTTTGATAAAAAGAGGAGACAGGCTTCCCGGAAAGGGTCGCCTGTCTCTTTTTTGTTGTCAGCTACGGTTATAACACCTGCTCACCGTTTTCTTTATTGCAGTACATCCGGGCATCGGCCTGCCGGATAGCCTCGGTCAGGGGCTGCACATTGCACACGCCGCCAATGCTTACCGAAAGCCGAATCTCCGGGTGGCTGGGCACCCGTGCCGCCTGCACAGCGTTCTACACCCGCCGGATGACGCTTTCTACGCCGTCAGGGCAGTTCTGGGGCATCAGCAGCAAAAATTCATCGCCGCCGTAGCGGATCAGGATATCGGTCTGGCGCAGGCAGCTTTGCATGGCTGCGGCCACGGTTTGCAGCGCCTCGTCCCCTACCAGATGCCCAAAGCTGTCGTTGACCGACTTGAACTGGTTCACATCGATCATCGCCACGCCGCCGTGCATCTCGCCCCCGGCAAGGAACTTATCAAAATAGCGGCGGGTGTAGGCCCCGGTCAGGGGGTCTACGAAGGCACTGCGTTCCATGCCGTCGCAGCGGTCCAGCAGCAGACGGTGGCCGCCCATATCCAGCCAGCGGCCATCCGTCAGCCGGGTGACCATTTCCAGCATACAGCCCCTGCCGCCTACCTCGATGTACTTGGAGATGACAAAGTAGGCTTCCTCGTCCTTGAACTCGATCTTATTCAGAATGGTCTTGCGGGCGTAGGCTTTGGCCGAGATGCAGTTTTCGCACCGGGTATCCCGGTTCCATACCATGTGGCAGTGGCCGGGCTTTTCGGTCAGGATGCCGTCACTGTCCAGCGCAAGCACCTTGCGGTGCTCCGGGTCCACCAGACGCACCACATCAAAGATGCCCCGCAGCCGCTGCAGGAACTGGGCGGGATCTTCCTCCGGGTCGGTCGCAGTCAGCAGCTCTGCCTGATGCTCCATGCGGTGCTGTTCATCGGTGAGCTGCCCCAGCACGTTCACGCAGCGGCGCACCCCGGCACCGCTCCAGATGGTGTGCAGCGCCATCCGGTGCAGGTGCGGCTTCCCATCTCGCTCCACCATGACCGGCAGCACCACGTCCGGTGCTTCCGGCGTGGCGCGGCTGATGGCCTTGGAAAGCTTGCGCCGATCCTGCTCGTTCAAAAAGCTGAGCCCCCTGCCCTGTGCAAAATCGGTCACCGTTTTTTGCTGCAAGGGCTCGGCATGGTAGTCATACACGGTCACGCTGCCTGCCAGCAGGTCGTAGTCGAACCGGATGCCGCCGCACTGGGCGGCGTAGAAATCCGTGCGTTCCTTTTCCTGTTCCAGCAGCAGCTGGGAGTGGTTTTCCCGGGGCAGCGCCTCCCGGTGCAAAATCTCCTCAGAAAGGCGGTGGGTCTCCTGCCGGAAGCCGCGGTCCCACTCCGAGCGGGTCAGCTCGGTGCGCAGCTGCTCCGAGGACTTTTGCAGGCAGTCCAGCAGCAGCGGGTTAAAAGCGCCGCACTCGCCGTTCAATATCATGCGCAGCGCGGTGTCGTGGTCGTAAGCGTGCTTATAGCAGCGCTCGCTGGTCAGGGCGTCGTACACGTCTGCCAGCGCCACCACCTGCGCCGCAATGGGGATCTCGTCCCCTTTCAGCCGGTCAGGGTAGCCATTGCCGTCCCAGCGCTCGTGATGCCAGCGGCAGATGGCGTGCGCCACCTGCAACAGCGGCTCGTCCCGGGCAATGGACTGTCCCAGATCCTGCAGCATCTGTGCGCCCGCCACGGTATGGTTCTTGATAATGGCAAACTCTTCGGCGGTCAGACGTCCGGGCTTGTTCAGGATCTCCTCCGGAATGACGATCTTGCCGATATCGTGCAGCGCCGAGGCGGTGCTGATGCGGGCGATATCGCTTTCGTCCAGCTGATAACGATCGGTCTTTTGCACCAGCCGGTGCAAAAGCAAGTCGGTCAGGGTGCGGATGTGCAGGACATGCAGCCCGCTCTCGCTGTTGCGGAACTCCACCACATGGCTCAGGATGCTGATCATCAGCACGCTGTTGTGCTCTTTTTCGTACACCTGATCGGTGACAAGGCGGGTGAGCCGCTTTTGCTTGGCGTACAGCATGAGGATATTCTTCACCCGGCGCAGGATCATGATCCGCTCGAAGGGGCGGCGGATATAGTCTGCCACACCCAGATCATAGGCACGCTCAATGTTGGCGGTATCCTCTGCCGCCGAGATGACGATGACCGGGATCTCGTCCAGCCATGCATGATACTTCATCACCCGCAGCACGTCAAAGCCATCCATGCCCGGCATCATCAGGTCCAGCAGCAGCAGGGAGATATCCGTGCGCTGCCGCATCAGTTCCACTGCCGCTGCGCCATCCTCCGCCTCCAGATAGTCATAGCCATCGCCCAGTATCTCCTTGAGCAGGGCACGGTTGATCTCGGAATCATCCGCGATCAGGATCTTCGGTTTCTCGTTCATGGCCATGTTTCTCCTTTTGCGGCGCATCCTTCTGCCCCGGCTTTGTTCCGGGCACACCGTCCGCACTGACTGGATGTAATAGGTTTTCCCTGGCATCCGCTTTATTGCATTCATTTATACTTTACTGGATTTTACAGCAAAATGCAAGACTGAGCGCAGCATTTTCTGCCATTTTCCGGTATTTTCTGCAAACGTTTTCATTCCCGGTTGTATAAATGCAATCCAATTTTTACAGTACCCTTTGCAAACGTTGTTCGAAAGCAAGCCGTTTGTCGTTACAGCCCTTCCTGTGAAAATGCGGTTGCCGCGCTCCGCAGAGCGCGGCAACCGCGAAATATAAACCTTATTTCCGCTGACGATGCGCAAAGCAAAGCGGAGCGCATTTTAAATCGTTCCACTCTGAAAGAAAAAGGACTGCTGCGCAAAAAAACGCAACAGTCCTTTTAAGATTCATTCTTGGGGCATCATGGCATCAAACCATCCAATCAGCTCCGCAGCCATCTGTTCCAGCCGGGTCTCCGGCTGCCATGCAGGCTGTGCAGGCTCCGGGGGCAGTGCCTGTTCCGGGGCGCAGAGGCATTCTTCCGTTTCCGGTGCAGGCTGTTCCGGTGCAGCCTCGCACTGCGGCACAGCCTCGGGGGCGGTGTCCGGCTGCGCAGGTGTTTCCGGGGCGGTCTGCTGCATGGCGGCAAGAGCAGCCTCGGCTCTGCGGCAGGCGGCTTCGGCCTTTTCTGCCCGGGCATTGGCCTGTTCCAGCTGCTCCCACGCCTGCTCACAGGCGGCTTCCAGCTCTGCATTATCGTGCTTGAGGGCAAGCAGGGTGCGCTCAAAGGCGAACATCCGGGTCTGATACCGGCGCACCTCGGCGCGTGCCGCAGCCAGCTTGCGGCTCAACTGCTCTGCCTGTGCCCGGGCGCTTTCCGCCTGTGCTGCGGCAGATGCCTGTACAGCGACCTGCCGGGCAAATTGTCCGCGCAGGGCACCGGTCTCCCGCTCTGTCTGCACCATGATGCCCTCCCATGCACACCTTGCACGGGGCTTTCGCTGACCGCATGGGCGCAGCTGCCAGCCCCATTGTAGCCTGTAATTACTTCCGCTTGTTCAGGATGGCCAGCAGCTCGTCGTAGTAACGATTGTCGCTGCTTTCCTCTTCCACGGCCTTCTTTTCAGCCGGAGCAGCAGCCGGGGCGGCATTGGATGCCGGGGCTGCGCTTGCGCCGGTATCGCTGCTGAACACCGCAGACGGCACAGACTGTGCACCGCCCATGGCGTTGTTGATGCTGTTGCGCAGATCACTGGCGCTCTTGTTGTCGAAGCCGGTGGCCACAACGGTCACGCGCATCTCGTCGGACAGGTTCTCATCAAAGGCAGTACCCCAGATGATGTTTGCATCGGGATGTGCGCTCTGGGTGATGAGGCCTGCGGCGGTCTCCACATCCTCCAGACCGATGTCCGGGCTGGAAGTGATGTTGATGATAACGCCGTGTGCACCGGCGATGCTGGTCTCCAGCAGCGGGCTGGAGATAGCAGCCTTGGCGGCGTTCTCGGCCTTGCCGGCACCCTTGGCGCTGCCCACGCCCATGTGGGCGTAGCCGGCATCCTTCATGATGGAGCGCACGTCGGCAAAGTCCAGGTTGATGAAAGCGGGCACGTTGATCAGGGCAGAGATGGACTCAACGCCCTGACGCAGCACGTTATCGGCAGCCTGGAAGGCATTCATCAGGGTGATCTTTTCCTGGCTGATCATCTTCAGGCGCTCGTTGGGGATGACGATCAGGCTGTCAACGTGCATCAGCAGGTTGGCAATGCCCTGCTCGGCCAAACCCATCTTGCGCTTGCCCTCAAAGGAGAAGGGCTTGGTAACGATGCCGACGGTCAGGATGCCCAAATCGTGTGCCACCTCGGCCACAACGGGTGCCGCACCGGTGCCGGTGCCGCCGCCCATACCGGCGGTGATAAAGACCATCTGGGAGCCCTTGAGGGCGTTTGCGATCTCGTCCTTGCTTTCTTCAGCGGCACGCTGGCCGATCTCAGGGTCGGCACCTGCGCCGCGGCCCTTGGTGAGCTTGGAGCCCAGCTGGACCTTGACGGTGGCATGGTTCTTGGCCAGCGCCTGCTGGTCCGTGTTCATCGCAATGAACTCCACGCCCTGCAGACCATCGCTGACCATGCGGTTCACGGCGTTGCCGCCGCCGCCGCCAACACCGATCACCTTGATCGTCGTAACATTTTCGTCCATTTCTTCATCGAGCATCAATGCCATAACTTTGTCCTCCATCCGGATTTTATCGTAGAACTGTGCAGAACGCACAGAAATATCAACCTACACTTATATAACTGTATCGTATCATCTTTTTGCCGTGAATGCAAGTCAAATTTACGTTTTTGAAGTTCTTTTTTTCGGGCAGTCTGCCCCGTGCGGGGTTTCTCGTGCAATTTGCCCACCCAGAGCCGTCAGTTTCTGTGCAAAATCGGCATAGCCGCGGTCAATGAACTCCGTATGGGTGATGCGGCTGCTGCCCTGTGCCGCCAGCGCCGCGATCACCAGCGCTGCCCCGCCCCGCAGGTCGGGCGCTTCCAGCACCGTTCCCTGCAGGGTGCCGCCGGGTTCCGCGTACAGGGTGCGGCCCTCCACCCGCACCCGGCCGCCCAGCGCCGCAAAGCCTGCCGCGCAGCCGAACCGCCGCTCAAAGATCACATCCTCGATGCTGCCGGGTCCCTCCGCGCAGAGCAGCACCGCCGCCAGCAGCGGGGCGGCGTCCGTGGCAAGGCCCGGGTAGGGTGCTGTGTGCACGTTTCCCGCGCCGCGCAGTGCCCCGAACCGCGAAATGGCGGCAGCATCGCGTGCCCGCTCTACGGTGCAGCCCATTTGTTCCAGAATTTCCAGCAGCGGGGCATACAGCCCGGGTGCGCAGCCCGCCAGTTCTACCCTGCCGCCCGCCGTTGCCGCCGCGCAAGCCAGCGTGGAGGCGATGATGCGGTCTGCCACCGGCATGAAGGTGCAGCCCGCAAGGCAGCGCCTTCCCTGCACCCGGATGGTGTCGGTGCCCGCGCCCTCCACGCAGCCGCCGCAGGCGTTGAGAAAGGCGGCAAGATCCGCGATCTCCGGCTCTTTTGCAGCGCCATGCAACACGGTCTGTCCCTGCGCCGTGGCGGCGGCCAGCAGCAGCGTCTCGGTAGCGCCCACACTGGGGAAGGCAAGACAGATCTCCGCGCCCCGCAGCCCCGCCGGGGCGTACAGTGTAAGCCGTCCGGGCGCTGCGGGCAGCTGCCGCACCCCCATCTGCGCCAGCCCCTGCAAATGCAGGTCGATGGGTCTTGCCCCGATACGGCAGCCCCCGGGCAGTACAGTGCTTACCCGCCCCAGCCGCGCCAGCAGTGGCGCACAGAACAGGATGGACGCCCGCATCCGGCCTGCGGCCTCCGGTGCAAGGTCGGTGCGCATGGGCTGCCCCTGCACCACCAGTTCTGCGCCCTGCCAGCCCGCCGTGCAGCCCACGCCCCGCAGCAGGGCAAGACAGTCCTCCACATCGGTCAGGCGCGGCACATTTTGCAGCCGCACCGGCCCGCTGCACAGCAGCGAAGCTGCCAGCAGCGGCAGCACACTGTTTTTGGCCGCAGGCACTTCCACCCTGCCCTGCAAAGGCCGCCCGCCCGTAATGATCCAATCCCCAGCCATGCCAAGACCCCCGTTCTGCAAAAGATACCCCATGGTATGCAAAACGAGGGTCTTTGGTCAACAAAATGCGCCGGAAACAGCTTTCCCGCAGTCTGCGGGATTTGTCCGGTCATTTGTCCTTTTTTTTTCGCATTTCCGCGCCGCTCCTGCCCTGCCGCGGCAGGAAATGCAGCCTTTCATCAGCTTTCGCCCCGGGACACCGAAAGCACGATGCCCATCTCGCCCAAAAGCATCATCAGGCTGGTGCCGCCGGAGGAGAAAAAGGGCAGGCTGATGCCGGTGTTTGGGATGGTGTTGGTGACCACCGCGATGTTCAACACTGCCTGCAGCGCCACCTGCACCACAAAGCCCACCACCAGCAGTGCGCCAAAGCGGTCCGGCGCGTGCGCCGCCAGCGTGATGCCCCGCCACAGCAGCGCGCTGAACAGCAATATCACCGCACACGCGCCCAGAAAGCCCAGTTCCTCGCAGAGGATGGAAAAGATGAAGTCGTTCTGCGGCTCGGGCACGAACAGATGCTTCTGGCGGCTGTTGCCCAGCCCTAGCCCTGCTGCCCCGCCGCTGCCGATGGCATACAGGCTCTGGATGGTCTGGTGGCCGTCACCCAGCGGGTCGGCAAAGGGGTCCAGCCATGAATTGAGCCGGTCGGCGGCGTAGGGCACCAGCTCCGGCATCAGCACGATAGCCGTGCCGATGCCGGCAGCGCCGCCTGCTCCTGCCAGCATGAACCACCGCAGCCCGGTACCACCCACGAACATGAGCACCGCGCCAATGCTCAAAATCAGCACCGTGCCGGAAAGGTGGGGTTCCAGCAGCATAAGCACCGCCACCACCCCCAGCACTAGCGCAAAGGGCACTACCCCTACTGCAAAGCTGCCCATGCGGTCGTGGTTCAAAGCGATGATGTGAGCAAATACCAGTACCACCGCAAATTTGGCGATTTCGCTGGGCTGTAATGTGCCCAGCCCCGGCAGCACAAGCCAGCGCTTACAGCCGTTATATTCCGGCATGAACAGCACCGCCGTCAGCAGCACCAGCGAGAGCGCCAACAGCGGCCACGCAAGCTTGTGATAGATATGGTAGTCCACCCGGCTGGCCATCCACATGGCCCCCAGCCCCATGGCGGCGTACAGCAGCTGCGGCCGCACATAAGCAAAGGCGTCCTGCCGCCGGTACAGCGCCACCGCGCTGCTGGCGCTGCACAGCATCATCAGCCCAAAGGCTACCAGTGTGAGCACCAGCACCAGAAAGGGCAGGTCCATGGGCGGCAGCGGCCGCAGCAGCCCTTTGCGGGCAGCAGTTCTGTGCAATCCCGGTCACCTCCGTTTCTGTTATTGTACGCGGATGCGGGGGCGGTTAGTCATACGCACCGCCCCCGGGTGCATAAACTGCCCGCAAAGGGGGTGCTGCCATGCGCGGTTCAAAACCCATGGACGCCCTGCGCACCCTGCCGGAGCGGGCGTTCCGTCTGCGGGCACGGCTTATTGCGGTGGGGCTGTGCGCCGTCTGCTTTGCAGGGCTCATCGGGCGGCTGTTCTGGCTGCAATTATGCACCGGCGGCTGGTACACCCAGCGGGCGCTGGGGCAGCAGCTGCGAGACACCGTTGTGCCCGCCGACCGGGGCAAAATATACAGCGCCGACGGTGCGCTGCTCGCCGCCAACAGCAGCTGCTGGACCCTGCGCGCCAGCCCCCGGGAGATGCCGGAGGATAAGCTTGCCCTTGCCGCCAAGGAGCTTGCGGAGATTCTGGAACTGGACGAGGCAAAGCTGCTGGAAAAGTTCAGCGACCGGCGCGCGAACGACTGCCTTTTGCGCTACCGGGTGGAGCGGGAAACTGCCGATGCCGTGCGGGATTTCTGCGCAGAGAACGGCATTACCGGCGTGCGCATCAATCAGGACTCCAAGCGCTGGTACCCGCAGGGAGAGTTTTTGGCCTCGGTGCTGGGGTTCACCAACGTAGACAACGCCGGGGTCAGCGGGCTGGAGCTCGAATACAACGACACCCTTACCGGGCAAAACGGAGTGGTGCTGACCGCCGTGAACGCTTGGGGCTACACGCTGGCGCAAAGCTACGAAACCGAACTTGCCCCCGTGGAGGGCAGCGGGCTGCGGCTGACCATCGATGCAAATATTCAACATTATCTTGAAAATGCGTTGAATTATGCGGTGCAGGAGCACCATGTAGCCGCCCGCAGCGTGGGCATCGTGATGGAGGTGAACACCGGGGCAGTGCTGGCCATGGCTACCACCCCGGCCTACGACCCCAACCAGCCCCGGGTCATCGCCGATAAGGCCGCACGCGCTGCCGTGGACGCCCTTTCCGGCAAAGAGCGCGCCGCCGCCCTGCAGCTGGCGCAGCAGACCCAGTGGCGCAACAAGGCGGTGAGTGACTTATACGAGCCGGGCAGCGTGTTTAAGCTCATCACCTGCGCGGCGGCGCTGGATGCCGGAGCCATTACCCGGCACTCCACCTTTTACTGCGGAGACTCTATCTCGGTGGCGGGCACGCGGTTCCACTGCGCCAACCACAAGCGCCACGGCAGCCAGACCGTGACACAGGCACTGGAAAACTCCTGCAACCAGAGCTTTATCCAGATCGGGGCGCGGCTGGGCAAGCAGGCTTTCTGCGATTATTTTGCCGCCTTCGGCCTGCGGGAGCCCACCGGCATCGACCTGCCCGCCGAGCCGAAAAAGAGCCTGTACTACACCGCCGACCGCATGGGGCCGGTAGAGCTGGCCTCCTGCGCCTTCGGGCAGAGCAGTAAGATTTCCTATCTGGAAATGGCCTCCGCCGTCTGTGCGGTGGTGAACGGCGGCAAGCTGATGCAGCCGTATCTGGTCTCGGATATTCTTGCGCCGGACGGCAGCGTTTTGCAGCACAACCAACCGGTCTGCAGGCGGCAGGTCATCCAGCCCGCCACCTCTGCCACCATGCGGGAGATGATGGAGGCAGTGGTGCTGTACGGCGGCGGGCGCAACGCGCAGATCGCGGGCTACCGGGTGGGCGGCAAAAGCGGCACCAGCCAAAAGCTGGACAGCGCCGACGAGAAGGCGCGCATTGCCAGCTTTGTGGCGGTAGCGCCCATCGATGACCCGCAGTTTTTGTGTCTGGTCTGTCTGGATGAGCCACACAGCTGGACCACCGCCGGCGGCAGTCTTTCAGCACCGGTCTGTGCCGAGGTGCTGGAGCAGACGCTGGTGTACAAAGGCGTCCCCCGGGCAGCAGACACCGGCAGCGCAGACGCGCAAGCCGCTGCCCTGCCCGCTGTTCAGGACATGATATGCTTCGGTTGCCCCGTCGTTGAA
>ERZ773204.2562-NODE-2562-length-12351-cov-9.281067_pt1 | contig 12351 bp, 10 predicted proteins | sample MGYA00581007_ERZ773204 | MGnify/ENA primary metagenome ERZ773204 (study PRJEB29015, sample SAMEA2737757) | human gut metagenome | biome: human gut; feature: human-associated habitat; material: faeces | place: China | collected 2012 ... | reverse complement strand
CCATCAAGACCATTGTGGAGGACCCCGAGATCGGTGCCATCTACAAGGGCAAGGTGACCCGCCTGATGAACTTTGGTGCTTTTGTGGAGATTGCCCCGGGCAAGGAAGGCCTTGTGCACATCTCCAAGCTGGACACCAAGCGCGTGGAGCGGGTAGAGGACGTGGTTGCCGTGGGCGATGCCATCGTGGTCAAGGTGACCGACATCGACCAGCAGGGCCGCATCAACCTGAGCCGCCGCGACGCCATTCTGGCACTGGAGGCCAAAAAGGCCGCCCAGCAGCAGTAAGACATAAACAAACTGCATAAAACAAGAGCCGCTGTACAAATTGTACAGCGGCTCTTTTGCGTGTACCCCCTCAGGCTCACTGCGTTCGCCAGCTCCACCCAAAAAGCTCCCCCTTCGGGGGAGCTGGCATCGAGCAAAGCGAGATGCCTGAGAGGGTTCGTGCCCAAACCCCACCCGTGAAAAGGCAATTCTGGAAAATCCGCAGATTTTCCAGAATTGCAAATTAAAAAATATATTTTCCGCTGATTATGCGCAGAGCAACGCGGAGCGCATTCAAAATCGTGCTGCGCCCGGCAGGGGAAAGGGCACAAAAAATGCTCCCCCTTGCGGGGGAGCAAATTCGGCAATGCCACGCCAAGCTATACCGAAAAGAAAGGAGCGCAAAGTCAGTTTTCCTTTTTGCCCTGACGGTTCAACACCCAGCCTGCGGCAAACAGCAGCACGCCGCTGCAGGCCAGCACCGGCACGGGCCAGTTCAACTGGCCCGTCTGGGGCAGAACAGGCTTATCGGGGTTGGAAGGGGAGACCGGGTTATCCGGATTCTCGGGGCTTACCGGGTTGTCCGGGCTGTCGGGACTTACCGGGTTATCCGGTGTGCCGGGGCTCACCGGCGTATCCGGGGTGTCCGGCTGCTCCGGGAGATCGGGGGTGTCCGGTGTGTCGGGCGTATCCGGCGGCGTGTCAGGCACATCCGGGGTGTCAGGGGTGTCCGGCGTTTCCGGGATGGTAGCGCCTACCTTGGGGGTGGCGTCCACATCGTAGATCCAGTTGTCGCCATCGGGCATGGGAATGGACACAAGGAAGGGTTTGATGGCCTCGTAGCCGTGGGAGGCCTTGGTCTGCACCACCAGATACAGCCCCTGCGGCAGCTTGGCAAAATCGGCGTAGCCCTTCTCAGTCACGTTCTGCTGGGCGGCAATGGCGGGCACGGCGGGCAGGTACTTAGCCAGCCGGTCTGCCAGCGTGCTGTCGGAAAGATCGCCCAGCACGACACCGCAGCCCGTAAAATCGCCGGTATAGTCAAAGTACAGGTTGCCGTTGGTGCACTTGACGGTGGCCACCTGATACAGGGTAAGCTCGCCGCCGCGCAGGGGCACATCGTTGTGGGTGTCGTACAGACGGACGTGGAGCGAGCCCAGACGCCCCAGTACAATGTTGGCACTGGTGGCAAACGCCGGCAGGGCGCAGCATACCACAAGGCACATAGCCAGCAGAACAGCCGCCAGACGATGACGCAAATCAATGCTTTTCATGTTCTTCACCTCTCGTTTTCTTGGGTTTGCGTGTGGAAATCAGCATACCGATCAGCAAGATCAGCAGCATGGGCAGCGCCATGATGGGCGCAACGATGATAGGTTCAATTTTAAGCGCTTCGGCGGTAACGCGGAGGTGCTTGTACTGATCCGGGGTCTCTACGCGGCGGCCGCGCACCAGCAGGCGGTGGGTGTTGATGCCGTAGGGGGTACAGGTCATCAGGGTGACGTAATCCTTGCCTTCGGCGATCTTCAGCTCATCGGTCTCGGTGGGCAGCACGATGGAGATTTTGTCCACCTCGTAGGTGAGCACCCGGTCCAGCACGGTGATGGTAAAGGTATCGCCCATCTCCAGCTGGTCGAGGTTGGTAAACAGCTTAGCGCTGGGCAGGCCGCGGTGCGCCGAGATGACCGCGTGGGTAGAAGCGCCGCCCACCGGCAGGCTGGTGCCTTCCAGATGACCTGCCGCCACCTGCAGCACGCTGTCGTCGGTGCCGTGGTAGATGGGCAGCTCCACGCCGATCTTTTCAATGGTGATGTAGCCCATAATGCCCGTGCCGGTAATATCCAGCGTTTCGTTGTAGCCGGAAAGCTGATCCGGACGGAAGAGGGCGTTTTCGTTGGCGGCCACCTGTGCGTTAAAGGCATCGGCGGCGTCAAAGTAGGCGCTGTAATCCGCATTGGTCATGGTGTCCACGTCCTGCGCGTAGCTTGCCACCGCGCGGGACTGGTTGCGCTGGTTGACGTAATCGCTGATAGTGGGGTATAACATCACGGATAGACCCACGAAAAAGACGAGGATCAATATTATGGTGCTTTTGTTCTTTTTCATGGGCTACTCCCTAACGTTATAGTTTCAGGATCAGAGCAGGGGGCCTTGCGGCCCCGCTCTGTGCCGGGGAAAAGGAGAACTTAGTGGTTCTCCATGCGCTTCTTGGTGACCAGCAGAACGATGGCCGCAACCATCAGGCCGCCGCCGACCACATAGAACAGGGTAGTGCCGATACCGCCGGTGGAGGGCAGGGTAATGCCGCCGGCTTTGTTGTTGATGATGGTGGTGTACAGTTTGGAGCTTTCAAGATTAACTCTGTTTCCGTCGTGCGTTGCAGAAATGACGATTTCAGTTTTGTCACAGGCACTGTAACCGGCAGGAGGGGTGGTCTCCTTCAGGTAGTAAGTACCGGCGTCCAGACCCTTGACATTGAACTGACCCTTGTCGTCAGAGAACATTTCTTCGCCATCTTCAGCGCCAAAGTAGCGAGAGTAAGTGTCATCGGCATTCTTTTTGAGCTTGATCTCATTATTGCAAGCTTCATCGCTGTACAGACGGAAGCCTGCGTCCTTCAGCTCGTAGCCCGCTTCAGCTTTATCATGATACTTGGTGTTGTTCAGCTGGTAGGTGAACACATAGACTTCGCTTTCGGGAGCGGATTCGGGAGTGAAGCCCCAGTATGCGCTGTTTCTGGGGTTATTAGAGTACTGGAGCCGTACGCTGTTTTTGTTATCGGTAGAGCCACTTGTAGTATTGACAGCGGCTTTGTCGTTCAGGTGTGCAGTATAGGTGACCGTAATCGTAGCGCCGTCATTCAAATTGAGCCCTGATGCACAGGTCTTGACATCAGGAATGCCTACCACAAAATAGTTATCACTTTCAAGACGGCTAATATCAACGTTATACTTCGAAGAATCGCCGGTGATATCATAGGTAGTGCCCTTGGATTCAATGACTACACTATCGAGTCTGTCATAAGTAATGCCCTTGGACAAGGTATCATTGAACAAAACAGTGTACTTATCATAGTAATCGTAAGCACGGCCATTGTCTCTGCTTGCGGGCAAGGTAGCAATCAGCTTGAACTGGAACTCTTCGTTGATCGCATGGTCAGCGCTGGAACCAAAACCTGCTTCGTTGCTGGTGCCATCCGGATTGTCATAAACTTTCTTCTTAACAGAGGGCTTTACAACCTTATGATTAATAAGAACGACATAGGGTGCTTGGGGAACATTCAGCAGGAAGAAGGAATTGTAGGCATGATAGAAATCGCCAAGGTTAAAGTAGGTAGTATCAACGATCAGATAATAACCTGGCTCTGGAATGTTGATGCCACCGGTGTGATCTGTAATGACGGGTTTCGGGTCTGCATTGGCATCCGAGTAGAGATAGCTGCATACAAAACGCGCGAAAGCGATGCTGTCATCATCGGAATCATGCCATGTGCTGATAACCGCAAGAACATCCTGAACAGTGGCAGCATTTTTAAAATTATTGCCGATGGTAGTATCTGCCTTCAATTTGGCCAGAAAATCATCAGAATTAGGGATGTTGCTGCCCCACTCAACGTTGGAAATCTTATTGTCCTTACTAATAACACCCTTGAAGATCTGGAAAGCGCTGTAACCGTGGAGTTTGTTGAGGTCCTCCTCAGTGTTGTCTGCAAACACCGGGATCGCCATGGCGCACACCATGGCAACTGCCAGCAGAGCAGCCATGAGTTTCTTCATTACTTTTTTCATGGAAAAAGCCCCTTTCTTTTTTTTGCCCCTTGCCACCCCCCTGCATTTTTGTGCGGGGGGTGTTTTTTGTTCGGTTTATCGCGTAAACTTTGCGCTTGGCGGGCGGGGTATCAGCCCCGGCCAGCCGGCAGGGAAGTTCAGTTTAGTCATCTGCCCTCCCTTCGCGTCTGCGCTTGTGGTGGATAAAGCTGTATGCCAGCGCGGTCAGCATCATAGTGCCGCCCACGGCTGTAAACGGTAGTGTACCGGTGCCACCGGTAGAGGGGAGAACGTAGCCGGAGCTTTCGGTCTCCTTGTTGGTCGGCGTGAACTGACTGCCAGAAACCGAAATACGATCTTCAAACTTAGTCGTCCACCGCTTCCAATCATTTTCGTTGTTGGAACGGGCACGGTTCTGGAACTCAGAATGACCGGCATCTGTAGCAGTGTTTTTGGTTATCTTAACGCGATAGGTCAGCCGATAACTTTCGCCGGAGTCTAATTTTTTCAGCTCTGTAATATGGAAGCTATCAGCGCTAAAAAAGTTGTTGTAGTCCGTTACCTCGCTCTCAGAGTTGCTTGCATCGATCTTGACCAGCTTAAAGCTGTCGGTTACATATTCGCCGGCGATCGTTTCAGTGTTTTGGAGCTCGTCCAGAATTTCAATGGGCTGAGACCAGCCATCCATAGAGGAAACGATGACGGTGTAATCAATACAGGTAGTGCCGTCACTATCCACAACGGGGGCAGAGCCCTTCTTTTCAATAGCCAGATCGCGCGGCAGCGTGACGATAAGCTCCAGCCCGGTCGGGAAGCGGATCGTGTTGCTTTCCTGAGTGCCGACTGTGGAAGCTTCTGCCTCAAAATCAAAGTGTCCGGTAAAAAGCTTTGAAGTATCAAACTCTTCATTGAAAGTAAGTTGGACAACACCATCCGTATCAACTACACCGGTACCAACTTCCAGATTGGTGCTTTGGTCGACCAATGGGAACGACTTATTTTCAGATAGCTCAATCCCAGCGGGAAGCTGATAGGTCAGGGTTTTTGTGGTAAGATCCTTAAGGGCATCTTCAGGGATATTAAAGGTGTAGTTCAGACTAAGCTTATCGCCATCATTCAACTCGATCTGATCTCCCGGGTTAAGAACTTTTGTACCTTGCATTACGGTGATATCGGTAATGCCGCCCTTATTCGTGCCCTCAGACGTTTCTACAAAGTAATCAAGATAGGTCGTCCCCGCCGCCAGTGCAGGCACACGGTTCGGGCGGCTGGGGGAGATGGTAGGCAGCTGGCTGGCGTACTGGGCGGCGGCAACATCCACCACGGCCAGTACATCAGCATCATACAGTGCAACCTCGGCTACCTTTCCGTCCACGTCGCCGGAAATAACGGTAAGCGTACCGGCATCGCTGTCCACCTCACTGACAATGCCCACGGTCTCCACGGGCAGTGCGTCGGTCACGGTGGTGGTCTGCGGCTCGGTAGCGGGGGATACCACGCTGGGCGTAAAGGTTTCAGTGCCGGGTGCAGAGTACGCGGTGCTGGGGATGATATCCGGCGCAGAAACGTCATATTCCGCAAGCTCTGCGCTGTTTTCGAACTCAGCGTCCACGCTGAAGGAATCGTCCACGGTGTCAGTGGGCTCAGCGTCCACGCTGGAGGAACTGTCTACGCTGTCGGCAGGCTTAGTGTCCACGCTGAACAGATCGTCCAGATCAGGATCCACACCATCGGCGCTGCTGTCCACAGCCACGGTGCGGGTGACATACTTATTATAAATAACGATATCGCCGGGCTGGGCGGCACTGCCGTCCTTCTCCAGCAGCCAGTTCATGCCGCTCATGGAGCTGCGCAGGGCAAGCACGCTGGCCTCCTGCGGGATGGCGCTCTGAGGGATACCGGCGTACTTCAGGCAGTAGGAGAGGAACATCACATCCCACTCGCCGTAGGGATTGCCGTAAGACTGGCCGTAGCGGGAGTAGTAGCGCAGGGTCACGCCGTCCGCGGGGTCGATCTCAAAGTTTTTCTCGCTCTGCTCGTAGCCCAGCTGGGTCTTTGCCACGCTGAGCAGGTCCTCGTCCCAGTTGCCGGTCATCACGGCCTCGGCGTTGGCGGCCTGCCACTCTTCGGGGGTCTCAACGTCGGCGGAGGTGTCGCTCAGGCAGGCTACAGTGTGGTGATGCTCCGGCAGAGGGCAGGTAAGCACTTCCTCGTAGCAGGCGTCAGTGTGGTGGTGGTAGATGGGCTCCACGGTGTCCACCGTCGGCTCCAGTGCCACAGGCTCGGCCACAGCCATAGCCGCCAGCTCGGCGCTCTGGGTGGGCTCCACCACCTGCTCCACAAGCTCGCCCTCTTCCAGTCCACAGGTCAGCTCGTACTCGGTGGTATAGCAACTTTCGTCGTGGGTATGCTCAAATTTGTCGCAGATCAGGCTGCCATCCTCGGGGTCGAAGCAGTCGTCACCGTGGACGTGCTCTTCCTCCATGCAGGTCAGGGTCTGCACCTCGGTGTAGCAGTCCTCGGTGTGCTCGTGGGGCACAAACTCGATCTGCGGCTCCAGCGACAGCGGCGCGGGCTCAGCCTCAACGGTGGGCTGGCTGGTCGCAGCAGCGGCGGCCACCTCGTCCGCATTTTCAAGCTCGCCTTCCTCGTAACCGCAGGTGAGCACCTTGGTGTAGCAATCCGCGGTGTGGGTGTGCTCCTCCTCGCCGCACTGGTACTGCGCGGTCATCGAGATGCCCACGCCATGCAGCTGCCAGTTGACGAACAGGGTGGTGATCATGGCAAGTGCCAGCACAAATGCGGTGTAGCGCCGCAGGGTGTGCCGGTTCTCACGGAACCGCTCCATGTACGTTTTAAGAATGTCGTTCATAACGAAATACCTCCTCCCGGGGTCAATGGATCAACGAGAAACTGGACAAGGGCCATATCCGCAGGAAAACCCTGCCCACGATCTGGCTTTTTTCAACGCAGCCTATCACGCTGCTGCGGCTGTCGATGGAGGTGGCACGGTGGTCGCCCAGCACGAAGTAACGGTTTTCCGGCACCTGATAGGGGAACCGGATGTCGCATTCGCCCACGGTCAGCGCGTCCACATAGGGTTCGTCCAGCGCCACGCCGTTTACCGAGACTACGCCGTTCACGTCCATATCGATCACATCACCGGGCTGCCCGATGATGCGCTTGAGCAGCAGCTTGTTCTGCCAGTAAAACCCGCATAACTCACCGTTTTCAATGTGGTTGGATTTTACCAGCAGGATAATGTCTTTATCATTTAATGTAGGGTACATGCTGTCGCCGGAGACCTGAAGCACCGGCAGAAACAGCGTAGCCAGCAGCACGGCTGCTGCGGCCACCACCACCAGAATATAGATCGTACTGCGCAGCACCCGCTGGTAGCGGCTCTGGTACGCAAGACGCTCACGTTCTGCGGCCACTTCCTCGGTGGAAGGGATGGAAGCGAACCGGATATCGCGTTTTTTCATGTTTCCTCCGAAGGCAGGCCGTCAGTGCTGCGGTATTGATCCAGCAGCTCGTTGGCCTTGTGGTCAAATGCCTGCCAGCGCTGCTGCACCTCCTGCTCGGCGCGCTCTACCATGGCCTTGCAGTCGGCCTCGGTCTGGGTGCGTTTTTGCGCGGCGGCGGCGGTCATGGCGTCGCATTCCTGCTGCGCCTGCGCTTTCAGGCTGTCGGCGTCTGCCTGTGCCTGCTCCAGAATGCGCTTGGCCTCGCTGCGCGCCTGCGAAAGGGTATTGGCGGCGGTGGCGTTGGTGTCCGCAAGACTGGCCTGCACCGAGTGCAGATAGTCATCGGCGGCGGCCTGCGCGGCGGCGAACACGTTGTTCAGCTCCAGCGCGGCCTGCGCGATGGAACCGGCGCTTTCCAGCCGCAGCTGCCGGTCCTGCAGCTGCGCGGTAAGCGCGGCGTTCTGCGCCTTGAGCTGGTCCTCGCTCTGCTTCAGCGCATAGATGATCTCTATCAGTTCAGCGCGGTGCATCCGCCGCAGTTCACGATCTGCCATTTGTGTACAAACTCCCGAATGTAAAGATAACGAAAATTTTTTCGAAAAAACCGAAACAACTTAAAGGAAATGCCTGATAATTCACTTGTTGCCACGCAATTTGCGCAGCTGGAGAGACCTTTTATAAACTATCTTATTTTAGCACATTCCATGTAACAACAATATAACAAATCAGACACAAAATCAAGAGATAAAGCCCAAAAAATATCGCATTTTTTTGCTTTTTATATAGAAAAAGCCCAAAAAACGACCACTGACCCCCCCAAAAGCTTAAAAAGTTTGTTCACAATTCTGGAACGTGAAGTGCTGCGCAGTAATGCACTGAATTACAGCGTGTACGAAAAACGGGAGCCGCACTTTTCGAAAAAAGCGCGGCTCCCGGATCTGAACTTTGGGGTGATGCTTTTACTTGCCGAAGCTGCCCAGCAGGCTGTTCAGCGATACAAAGGACTGGTAGATGACGTTAACGTTGTTGATGATGGAGCTTGCACCGGAGAAGATGCGGGCAATGTAGTTGAACACCTTGCCGATGTCCAGGAAGGACTGATAAGCGTTGCTGGCGCCGCCGTCCAGATAGGTCATCTCCTCGGCTTCGATAGCGGAATAGCTGGCGGGCATTTTCATGGTAGAAGTAGTCATGGTAAAATCCCTTTCTTCAATGGTGTCATTGCGTTTACAGCAGTGTTCAGAACATGGTGGCGACCAGCAGGGTAGTAAGCAGGGCACCGGCCACAAGGGCAGGCCCTACATACTTCTGCCACTGGGCGGCAGGCTGGGTGGTGGGCTGCGGCACGGTAGAAGTACCGACCTTGGCAGTCCAGTGGGCGTAGATGGTGGCGTCGGAGGTGAACACGGTGGAGGTGGTCACCTTGCTGCCGCCCACCGGCTCGGTGTACCAGCCGTCAAAGGTGTAGCCCGTCATGGTAGGCTGCTCGGGCGTGCTCTCCAGTTTGCCGGACAGGTTCGTGTAGGTTACCACGGTGGAGCAGATGCCGCCTTGGGCATCCATACCAATGGCGTACACGTTCTCTTCCTTTTTGCTCCCTGAAGTTTTGTCGGCGGCAAATGCAGCCGGCAGTGCGCAGCACAGCAGCGTGAACAGGCAAAGCCCGACCACCAGCGTTTTCAGGAATTTTTTCATGAGATCCCTCGCTTTCCTTCACAAAGATGGAGACACTGCCCCGCCCGGGGACAGCCCGGACATCGGCGTAGTTTCTTCAACTTATTTTTATCACATCCAGTGTACCAGAACCGCAACAAAAAATACAGTCTTTTGAGAAAATAATAAGAAAAATCAGGAAAAAAATAAATTTCACCTTTGCAATATGAATCTTGTGCCCCCTGCGGACTGTGTTTTTTGAAAAACGCGTCCCGCAAAACTTGCCTTTCGTAAAAACATGGAAGAATATGGAAAACGCAGGGGCCCGGCCGCAAAGCCCAAAAACCGACCCAAACCGCCGCAAGTGCGGCAGACAGCGCACAGAAAAAGCTGCAAAAATGCGGCGCACCTCTTGTGGAACAGCGGAAAATATGCTATACTGTTTTGCATGATGCGCCATCGCCAAGCGGTAAGGCAGGGGACTTTGACTCCCCCATCGTAGGTTCGACTCCTGCTGGCGCAACCAAACGCCCCGGAAGCTGGAAGGCTTCCGGGGCGTTTTTTGCTTATTCGAGATCCGGTCAGCGGCGGTGGATCTTCCGGGTGGGGCGGCGGTGGTTCCAGCGGTTGAGCAGCAGCCAAAGCCCGTAGATGGCGGCGCTGAGCACGCTCAGCACGATGACCACCTTCAGGTACAGACTGCCCAGAAATTCGCGGATCTTGGCCACGGTGAGCAGCAGGGCGTTCTGGTCCACATCCTGCCCGGCGATCAGGTTCACCACGCCAATGGTCTCGCCCGCCAGCTTCAGCTCCACGGTGCCCACCACGTCGCCCTGCCGGATGGGCGCACAGACGTAGTCCGGCAGGTGGAAATACTTCTGGGTCACGCTGCCGTCGCCGGTGGAGGGCAGCAGGGTCATCATGCTGTCGGCCGGGTACAGCTGCAGGGTGTCGGTGTCGGCGGAATACTTCACCGGGATCTCGGCCAGCGCCAGGTCGGTGTCCAGTGCGGCCTGGATGGAAAAGGTGTCGAACACCCAGTCGATCAGCCGCACCGTCTCATACAGGGCCGGGCGGCGGTTGGCGTAGCCGAAGGTGTCGCAGGTGTCGGGGCTTTGCATTACACAGAAGATATAGGTGGCACCGTCCTGATTGGCCCAGGAAACGTAACTCTGGTTTCCGCTGTCCTTCTTGTAAGCGGTCACGTCGCACATGCCGCCCTGCATGGCGCTGCGGTAGTAATTGCCGCCGCTGCTTTTGCTCAGGGCTGCATTCTGGCTGACCAGCACCGACGGAGACCGGTGCTTCTCCTTGGCCGGCATGGTAAAGGTGGGCACGCTGGAGATCTCCACAAAGGCGTCAAAGCTCATCAGGTAGCGCAGGATCAGGTACATGTCCACAGCGCATGTCACGTTGCCGCTGTCGATGCCGCAGGCGTCCGTCCAGGTGCTGTTCGTGGTACCGATGCGCTGAGACAGGGCGTTCATCTGGCTCACCCAGCCGTCCAGGTCTCCGCCCGACAGGGTATAGGCAAGGCCCATGGCAGCTTCGTTGGCGTTGCGGGTGACCATGGCGTACAGTGCTTCGCGGTAGGTGAAAGTCTCGTTGGAGCGCATGTCGGCGTTGCTGGTGTTGTGCACATAGTCCGAGATGGCAAACGGCATCTGGAAGGTGTTGTCCAGCTGGTCGGCATAGTTGGTCAGCACCAGCGCGATGGTCATATACTTGGTCAGGCCACCGGCGGACACCTGTTTGGTGCTGTCCTTTTCGTAGACGATGATGTTGGTGTCGGTGTTCACGATGTAGGCGCTCTGGGCCTGCACCTGATAGACGGGGGAGGGGTCGAACATGGCACCTGCCGGCAGCACCAGGCAGCTGAGCAGGAGTGCAAACGACAGGATCAGTGCAAAAATACGTTTCATGTGGACAATTCCTTCAAAAAGCGATAAACTATACGAAGCAATGCGCACCGGCAGCGGTACGCAGAAAACACAAATGGAACAGCGGACGCTGTATACTTTATAATAACAGGTTTGCCGGGACGTGACAAGGGCTTTGCGGCTTTTGGCTGCGGTTTTGCACGCTCCGGCACAGGAGGACGGGAATGGTATATCTGACAGGCGACACCCACGGCGATCTGGACCGGTTCCGGCACGGGCGGCTGCGCTGGCTGGGCAAACGGGACATCGTGGTGGTGCTGGGCGATTTCGGCTTTGTGTGGGACGGCAGCGCAGAGGAACAGAAAAAGCTGGACTGGCTGCGAAAGCGGCCGTATACCCTGCTGTTTCTGGACGGTTCCCACGAGAATTACGACCTGCTGGCCCAATATCCGGAAACAGAGCGGTTCGGCGGCCGGGTGCAGAGCCTGGGCGGCAATGTCTACCATGTGTGCCGCGGCAGCGTGCTGGAGCTGGAGGGCAAAAAGTACCTGTGCTTCGGCGGGGCCGAAAGCCCGGACCGGGAGGAACGGGAGCCGGGCGTGAACTGGTGGAAACAGGAGATGCCCTCCGATGAAGAATATGCGGCCTGCGAGCAGAACCTGGAAGCCTGCGGCTATCAGGTGGATTATGTGCTCACCCACGACGCGCCAAGCAGATTCCTGGATTTTACGGTGCTGGCCAGCGGCGAGACCAACCAGCTGCACCAGTTCCTGGACAAAATTCTGTTGAAGCTGACCTATGAAAAATGGTTCTTCGGCTGTTATCACCGGGATGTGCAGCTGTCCACCAAGAGTCGCTGCGTGTTCTGCGACGTGATCCCCATGGGGGACCGGCACGCAAAGCGGCTGTTTCGCCGATAGGAGGTATAAAATGCAGGTCACAGTAAAACTTGCCACCCGGGAGGGCGCTGCCCATATCAGCGGCATTCTGGCGGGCTTTACCCTGCTGGCAAAGCGCGGGGAACTGACTTTGCGGGTGTTGGACGCGCGGCAGGGCAGCCCCATTGCCCGGGAGGCGCTGCTGGAAACTGAAATTGACGGCCGCACGGTGGTGTTTGATCTGATGGACGGCTACTTCTACAACGACCCGGCGGCGGTGCAGGCGCTGTTCAGCCGGGCAGATGTGGTGTTCAAGCGCTCCTTTTCGGCTGAGAAGAACCGGCAGTTCCCAGGAGATATCTCCGCAAAGCTGCGGCCGCTGGGTCTGAACTACTACGTTACCTGTCCGGGCTCGCCGCTGGAAGCGGAGCGCGGCGCAA
>ERZ773204.2557-NODE-2557-length-12358-cov-13.858327_pt1 | contig 12358 bp, 11 predicted proteins | sample MGYA00581007_ERZ773204 | MGnify/ENA primary metagenome ERZ773204 (study PRJEB29015, sample SAMEA2737757) | human gut metagenome | biome: human gut; feature: human-associated habitat; material: faeces | place: China | collected 2012 ... | reverse complement strand
CAGGATAAAAGTATTGATAGAAAATTATATTCTAGACTATTTCCAAAGTATAGTATTATGCCATTAGAAGGATGTGCATCTGTTATACAAGCTACAAAAGCATACAACAAGTTACCGATGCTTCATTATAAGACAATAAAAGGTATTGTTGACAGGGATAGAAGAACGGAAGAAGAAATAGGCTCTCTGCTAAAAGAAAAAATATATGTTCCATTAGTTTCAGAGATAGAAAACTTGTTCTTGATTCCCAAAGTTATTGAATTAGTTGCAAAAAAACAAAATATTGAAAATGTGGATGATTTATTGGAACAAACAAAAGCAAAAACAATTGAATTTTTGCAGGAACATTTAGAGGAGCAATCATTACTATTCGCAAAGAAAAGATGTCAAAATACGATTAATAATATTTGTAATCAACCAACAAGCACGATAGAAGAGTATAAAGCATCTTTAGATGGGGTGGTAGATATTGTGAATCCACAAGAAGAATATAATAAAGTGAGAGAAGAATTACAAAAAATTATTGATGACAAAGATTACCTTGCAGCCTTGAAGGTGATAAATAATAAAGGACTTTTACCATCTACTAATTTACCAAATGTGTTTGGTTGGAAAAAGCAATATTACATTGAATATGTAATAAGGCTGCTTGAGTCTAAAGATAGTGCTTCTGAGGAGTTGTGTGATATATTTAGAGAATATGTTCCTGTTGAAATATAAAAATTCCTAGTAGTAAATATCTCTCATTTTACTACCAACTTTACTACTAACAGCCCATCACAACTTGCTCCATCTTGCCCTATTATGCCAAGAAGTCAGCCAATACACACATTTTACAAACCCCGGAACCCCTCGCAAAACAGGGCATTCCGGGGCAAAATAAGGAGAAATAAAATAATGATTAAAGTACTTTTCATCTGCCACGGCACTCCAGTTTTATGATAATGCATACTTTCGCAGACTGGGGCAGAGTACGGCATAATAGGGCGGAAAGCTTTGGAATTACTACGGTTTCGACTACTAAGGCTCATGGCAGAATCGGGGTAAATGCAAACGTGTTGGGAGAAATCCTTAGTAGTAGTGGACTACTTAGAGGCTGTATATGAATGATAAAAGCCACAATCGTTGGTAGGAGACTATCAGGATTGCGGCTTTTGGATTTATATAGAATTGTTTCGTAATTCTAAATACGACAAAAATTTAGGTGAAAGATAACAGGATGGTATTTTTTCAGTGTCTGTAATTTTATATAGAAATCTTTGATTTTTTTGGTCTGTGGTATTATACAAAATTGTACCATCTAAAGAAAATTGTATTATACTTTCATCAAAAAGCTTATGGTGATTTTGACAAAGCCACATACCATTATCGCCACTAACAGCGTGAGCAAATTTTTCGTCATATGATAATGCTTGTTTTTTTATAATGCTTACTGGCCCAATATGAGCACCTTGAATAATTTCCGGTATTTCACAACTGCATAGAGCACATTTTTTAGGACCAATTCTATCTAACAAATGGACAGTGTAAAGAGGAGAACGCAAATTATCTGTTTTTTGTTCGTTCTCTTTTTGAAATTCAATGTCGGTTGATATTATAGTTATATTTCCTAATAATGATAGCGTTTTCTTACAGGATTTAGGCATGTGCTTTAAATCTCCTTCAATTATCTCATAAAATGTGAGATTGTAATCAGTTGATCTTATAAGGCATGCAGCAGTATAACCCAACATGGCAGCGGCATATTTATTAGCCCCATATGTTTTTCCATATATCTCGATATCCTTTGAAGTCGATTTAGTTATATAGGAAGCTCTATTTCCTGTATTTTTTGAGGTGTTTATTTTTCTTGATGAAATAAGGTCATCGATGGAATTATATGAGGAAATAGGTGTGGTTAAGTTTTCTGGATTAAGAAATTTAAAGCCAATTGTCAACATTTGACGATAAGCTGAAATAAAATAGGGTGTTTCAAATTTGTTACCTTTGCCAAGAAAATAGTAGTAGAGTTCTTTGTTTTTTTCGTTGGATTGACAATAAATGTTATATGCGGGGGCTACTGTTTGAACAGCCGAGTCACGTCCTCTGGGAACTGTAAGTGAGAGACTAATATATGCAGTTTTGTTTGAATACTTAAGAATTATTACTCGTCCAACATTTTGTTTCTTGTCATATTGAACATCGTATTCATCATCTCCTGTTATTTTTTTACATATATCTTTTAAAATATCATCCGATAATGAATCATGCATGTATTTTCCTGTTCTTGAAGACTGGTTCATTAGATCGTTTATGAAAAACTTAGGTTTATTCATGTGTCTACTCCTTTATCTACGCAGAGGCATATCTTTTGTTTATATAATAAATGTAATGTGGTGTAATGAGCTGGGCAGGAAGTTTCTCAACCGTTGTAATTGAATCAATATATTCGATATCATCTTCGGTAAGATTATCCTTATATGAAACCGAGCCTGAAGAAGATAATAATAGAATATTAGAATCAAACATCTTGTGATGATTTTGGCACATCCATAAACCATTTTCGCCATCTGTAGCATAAGCTAATTTTTCATCAATAGATAATGCATTTGTTCTTTTTATATCTGACACAGGCCATATATGAGCACCTTGTATTATTTCGGATATACCGCAATTACACAGGACACAATGACGTTCTCCAAGACGGTCTAACAAACGAGCGTTAAATCTTGGAGAGCGCAAACTGTCATTTTCTTCTAATTCACGACGTTCAATTTCGTCATCAATATTTATTATTTCTATATTTCCCATTGAACGAATCACATCAAGACTTGCAGTAGGTAATTCTTTTAAATCTTTTTCATTATATTCATAAAGAACAATATGATCTTGAGGTTGGGCTAATTTGCTAATGGCATAACAAATTAGACTTGTATCATATTTGTTTGCACCGTAAGTTTTACCATATATTTCATATTCATGAGGAGCATTTTTTTCAATGTAAGTAGCATTATTTCCAGAATTACGTTCTCCGTTTTCTTTCCGCGCTCTTATTATATCATCAATAGAGTTAAAAGCAGTTATCTGTCCTGCGATTGTCGGCGGAACATTTAAAAAATCAAATCCCGCTGTTTTCATCAATCGATACATAAATAGGTAATAAGGAGTAGCATTATTACCGCTACATGGAAGAAAATAAAAATATAACTTTTTATTTGGGTAAGAATTGGAATAAAATCTATTAAAGGCTGTTGGAACACTTTGAATTCCAGAGTTTCTTCCTTCACATTTTTCATCCGAAAAACTGATATATGTTGCAGTGTTATGATACTGCAATATACCTAGGCGCCCTTGGTTGTACTTGGCATCAAGAAATTCATCGTGATAATCATTTTCAACAAATTCAACCTCATAATCTCTACGTCCTGTAACTTCGATACAAATTTGTCCCATAACAGGATCTGTTACAAGATAATCGAAATATACTCCTGTTTTGGCAGATTTTTGCATGTTTTTTTTGATTATAAATTTGGGGATTTCTCTATATATCATAATTTAATACCAAAATCTCCTTTCTGGGTTGACCGGATATGCCAATAATATCACCTAAAGGAATATAGGTATAATTATTACGGTTTATCCAATCTTCCAATGCTGTGTTTTTTTCACCTTTGTGTTCTAAAACATAGGAAAGCATGCATGGGATGTTTTGTGCAGTAAGATTATCAATAAATTGAAATAATTCTAACTCTAATTTATCATCCCAACCTTTAAATCCACGTTTTCCATCATTATAACTTCCGGTAGTTAATTTGTATGGAGGATCTAAGTAAACGAAACAATTGTTTGTAAGGTCAATAACTTTAGGCAATTTTATATAATCTAAACTTAAGAATGTTACATCACATTCTTTTATCATTCGACTGAAACTTATAAGTTTTGATAATATGCAGTCATTAAACCAACGTACTCCTACAGGATTGTTGTATTCAAAGTTGCTATTAAACCTAATCTGTTGCTGAAAACTGTAAAGAATTATTGTAAATAGCATTCGAATATCTTTTTTGTTATCTGGAAGGTTATTGTAATACGCTCTTGCTGCAATATATGTTTCTTTGTTACCTTTTTCCAAATCGTGTTTCTCAATAAATTTCTTTACATACATTATGTAATCATATGTATCATAGTCTCTAAAGGAACTAATCAATTCTTTTACAATAAAATTTATGTCGTTGTAAATTAGATGGTTATAATTTGAATTGATTCCTACATTAAAGCCTCCACCGAAAACATCAATAAAAGTGTTTGCAGGAATAAGGTTTTGCTTTATAGGAGGTATTATTTTTGCTTTGCTTCCAATATAGTTTAAAGGCGATTCATATATTACTTCGTTATTAGGTTTTTTTTCAATATAAAATAAGTATTCAAAATGTTCTTTTTTGTTTTTTGATTTCCAATTTTCATATTTTTTATAAGGAATGGTAATACACTCAAAGCTGCCGTCAACGGCATAGCGTTTCATAATGGCTTCAATAAAATCTTTGCTCATATCTCCATCGTTGTTGTAGCTTAAAAAGATATGGCGTGCAGTTGTTTTAGCTAGTACTCTATCAAATAGAATGTGCACCTTATATATTTTAGACCAGTCAGAACGCATTTCACGAGTACTCCTAGAGCCGGTTACTTTGCTCACTGATTCTGGCATGTCGTTTAAAACCAATGTTTCCAATAAATGGTATTGTGTACCATATTGATTTTGTGTATATGGTGGGTCAAGATAAAGAATATCACATGGAACATCCTCAATTATATTTTCAATTTTTTTTGTAGACATCTCTATTTGCCTGTTTGTGACTATTCCATCTGAGACATCGAGGAAAGTGATATTTTTTAATGCACGATCGTCCCATTTTTTGAGAAAAGCTCCATATACACCTGCAGTATTTGAAACAAAAGAAATTGATTCAACAAGGCAAGCTAGTAAATATGAATATTCTTCTTTCGTTAATTTCCCTTGAACGTTCCATTCTTCAATGGTTTGTCGGAAATAATCAACGCGTCCAGCGTTATATTTTGATAAATACATTCGTTGGGAGCCACCGGGAGAGTATGTTTTATAAAAGTAACCCTCGAGGGTTTCATCCGTCTTATTGAAATATTCAATTGGATTGAAACCAAGTTTGCTAAAAGTACATGAACTACTCATGATTCTTCCATATGAATAAGTAGTAGCGCAATGTAAATTATCGTTAATCCGCACATTGCATATATTTTTAAATGCGTTTGCAATTGAACCTGTTCCACAGAAAGCATCAAAGAAAATCATAGTTGGTTGAATATTAACTTTCTGAAGAATTATGTCCTGTATTATTTCTGTAAGGGAGTCTTTGTTTCCTAAATATCTCAAAGCCAAAAATTCCTTTCTATTTGGGGATAAAAATATGGTAAAGAATTCACAGGGGGCGTATTATCTCTGTGTCTTTCCATCCTAAAGACCGATGCCCCCTCATACACGTTTTTTCGCGAAATTGCATAGGGGGGATTCCGGTGTCTTTTAACATATTTTATATAATATCATAGCACATAATTGCATGTATCTGGCTGACATTAGATACAATAATCTATTTGCCTTTCCGCCAAATCATATAAATTAATGTGCTTTTTTCTTGATTTTTTGAGCCTTTTCAATGGCTTTTCGCTCACGATAGGCTTTTTGCTTTCTGGCATTCCGAGCCTTTTGGCATTCTTCGGTATCACAAAACTCCTGTCGGTTGCTCTTTCGTATTATGAATTTACCACAGTTTCGACAACGAATCATAATGCCTTCTGGACGATTATCTGATTTCCCTTTATCTTCTGGTGCAGGGTCTTCGGAAAGCATTCTTGCAAGTGTCAGCCATGCAATATCAAATACAGAATTAATATCGGTAGAAAATTCTAATCGGTTAGTGCGGGGATCTACCTTTAATTTCATGGTAAATTCCGGAATGATGTCAATAAGAGCATTCCGCAATTCATCGTAATCGTCATATGGTGTAGTAGCAAATTCTCCGGTTGGAGGATTTTCTGCCGGATGATTTTTAATGTACTCATTATCAATTCGCATTTCTTCTATGAGGTTTCCTTTTGCATCCCCATAATCTAAGTCATCCGGTATTGCAACGATAGGATGCTTATATTTATCAAAGAAAGAGTAGCCCTCAAAGTATTTTCCTTCTTTGGATAAATCATATGCAGCTTCGTCATCGGCAATACAGATACCTTCGAGAGCAACATAAAACATGACTGCATTATATAATTTTCCGAGGTCATCTAAGAAGTTGTTAATCTCGAATGTTCCGTCTTTTTCTACCATTTCTGCATCGAAGCTATTTATATCAAACGATTCATTCAATTCAGAATAAATGAAATCAATATTGTATGGATGCATATTATTTGTACACCATTCCATGATGAGCTGTGTATATGGAATTTTATTATCAAAGCTGTTTATCTGCATTGCCAGATTGCAAAGGCTGGTAAGCAGTCCCTGTCCGGAAAGAAAATCTTCTTTAGGAAAGATGGGTTCATATCCGGGGCGGCAAAATGGTGTTGCACAATAATCATCGCTTTTATCAATATCAAGTTCATATTTCTTGAATCGGAAAGGGTGGTAAATCAGTTGCCCGATACCACCGATTTCTTTAAATCCTAATATATCTGTTGTTTTATCTGCTTCTGATGGAATCGTTTCATCATTCCAGTTTAATGGCATATCATACCTCATTCCAATCGTTAATTCGTAACCGTTAGCGTTACCGTCAGTTTTTGGACTTCGGTTACATTATAGCTTAAAATATTCATGAAAACAATAAAAAGTTACACAAAATGCTGTAACGGATTTGTACCTTGACAATTTCATCCCGTTCTCAATGAACAAGCCTTTGTTACTGCGGGGACTGGTAGCCGCCATGAGCGGTAGCAGAGAAACGACCGTTGAAGAGACGGACGCAACAAAATCTACGAAAGGAGCAATATCATATGGAAAAAACAACTATGAGTGTACAGGAATTATCTGCACAGATGGGAATTAGCCTGCCAAAGGCATATGAACTTGTAAAGACACCGGGATTTCCAACAATACGAATCGGAGCAAGAATTTTAATTCCGATTGAATCCTATAAAGAATGGCTTGTAAGAACATCTATTAACCATTAAACAGGATTGCAGAAAAGGAGGAGGTGAGCAGGATGGGAGATATGACAGTGGATGAATTAAAGGATAAAAATCTGTGGTTTTTATGGTCAGCAAAACCCGGCAAGAATGGGAAAGTTACCAAAGTTCCATTCGCAGCAAATGGAGGAGCTACAGGAACAGATGATGCACATAAGGGTACATGGGTATCTTTTGATGATGCAGAATCAGCCAGAAATCAGTTTCGGGCATCGGGGCTTGGCTTGAAGATTCCGAAAGGCTTCTTCTTATTAGATATAGACCATAAGGATATTTCAGATCCATTTGCACAGCTTATGTTATCTCGGTTTTCTTCCTATGCAGAAGTATCTCCAAGTGGCAAAGGGATTCATATTATTGGTCAGTGTGATATTACAAAACTTCCGGTACATTTTGATGACAGAAGGAAGAGACTTGTGCTGGACAGTGAATATTATCAGAGATGCTCTGATATTGGATTGGAACTTTATATCGGTGATATTACAAACCGATATGGCACTTTTACAGGAAATACAATTAACAGTCTGCCGATAGCTGACTGTACACAGGCGGTTCTTACCACATTGGATAAGGAAATGAGGAAAAAGCCGAAAGCGAAGTACAGTGCAAAGCGTGATGGTGATAGGGCAGTATTTGATATTGTCTGTGATCTTCGTAAGCAGAAGAATGGAGATAAGTTCATCCGGCTTTATGATAAAGGTGATTTCAGTGAATATGGTTCCCAGTCTGAGGCGGATGCTGCCCTTTGTGCTTTGATAGCATTTAGGACAGGAGCAGACCCGGATGCGATTGATGAAGTGTTTCGCAGCTCTGCTTTATACCGAAGCAAATGGGAAAGGGACGATTACAGGGAAAACACAATCAATGCAGGAATTTCAGCCTGTAATGGTGTGTTTCACAGGTCAAAAATGGAACATCCTGATTTCATAAAGTTTAATGAACAGACAGGAGAACCATATGTGAGTGTACCGCTTCTTGCAAAATATGTAAAAGAACATCTGCCATATATTTTAGTCCGGGACAATGGTAAACAGGGACTTTTGAAATATGTATATGAAGGTGGATGTTACAGGCTTTATGCAGATAATATGCTGCTTGGAATCATAAAAAAGTATATTGCTGATTATGACGAGGAACTTGTAAAGATGAGTAAGGTCAATGAGGTGCTTTTGCATATTACCACAGACCTTACATATGTAAGTCAGGATTCGTTGAATGCAGATGAGGATATCATCAATTTTCAGAATGGAGTTTTGAAGATTACTGCAACAGATACAGAACTGATACCACATTCAGCAGATATACTTTCCACTATACAACTTCCTTGTGAATGGTCGGATGAGGATATTGATACACCTGTATTTGATTCTTATATGGACACGCTTACCAACGGAGATGAGATGGTAAAGCAGCTGCTGATGGAATTTATTGGTGTCTGCATTTCCAATGTGAAAGGCTGGCGGATGAAAAGAGCATTATTTCTTGTAGGGCAGGGAGATACAGGAAAGTCACAGCTTAAAAGTCTTGTGGAGCGTCTGCTTGGCAGGGGCAACTTTATAGGCATTGATCTGAAAGAAATTGAATCCCGGTTTGGAACAGGGGCAGTGTATGGGACAAGGCTTGCAGGAAGTTCGGATATGAGTTTTTTGTCTGTGGATGAACTGAAAACATTCAAGAAAATGACAGGCGGGGACAGCCTTTTTGCAGAATTTAAAGGACAGCAGGCGTTTGAATTTACATTTAATGGATTGCTGTGGTTCTGTATGAACCGACTGCCGAAGTTCGGAGGAGATGACGGCAAATGGGTATATGACCGCATCATGGTGGTGGATTGCCCGAATGTGATACCGAAAGAACAGCAGGACAAGCAGCTTTTAGAAAAAATGTTTGCAGAGCGCAGAGGCATTGTGAAAAAAGCTGTGAAAGCGTTGCAGACTGTTATAGCAAATGGATATCGATTTACAGAGCCGGACAGCATTGCAGAGGCAAGAAGAGATTACCAGAGCGCAAACAGTACAGTGATTTCTTTTTATGAAGAATGTATGTGCCCTTGGGAGAATGGCAAGATTGTCAGACATTGTACCACAGGGAGAATATACAAGGTATATCAGGCATGGTGCAGGGAGAACAATCATGGTTATGCCAGAACTGCAAAAGAGTTCAGAGAACAGCTTGCAGGATATCTTGGTGGCACATTTGCAGATGTGACAACAAGACAGAAGGGTAATACCTATTATAAAGATTTCACGATAACAGAGGAAACTAAGGAACTTTATGCCAAGGAATACGGATATGAGGAAACAGAGTTCCTGGCCTGGTAGCAGAGGTAGCAGTACGGGTAGCAGTGATTTTAGGTACTGCTACCCGTGAAAAGTCAGTAAACACAAGGCATTGAGTATATTGGTAGCAATGGGTAGCAGAGTTTTTAACTTCTTAGCTGAAAAACAAAAAGTTTAATGTAGAAATAAAACGGCATATAAAAAGAGTAATTGTGATTATAAAACCGTGAGAACTGCTACCTTCTGCTACCGAATAGCCGGAAACCCTTGGTAAACAAGGGATAAGCCGGGTAGCAGTTACAAGAATTGCTGCTACCTGTACTGCTACCTCGGAAGATAGAACTGCTACCCACAGATAAAAGGAAGGAGAGAAGAAAATGTCGAAACGAGACACAATGATCCGAGCATTATGTAAGAGTCTCGGAGTTGATTACAGAGTAACAACTATAGATCTTGAAAGAGTAATTTACAGAGATTTTGGAAATGGATTTAACGTAGAAATCAGTGGAATGCATACGTCCAGCATGAAGAAAAAGGCAACAATATATCTCTGGTATGGAGACAATGACCGAATGCATCATCGTAAAAACTGTCAGAGATATTCCAAGAGAGCTGATTGGCGAGAATGTTGAAGAACTGATGAAATATAGTAATTTGCTGATTGCACAAGGCTATGACAGCTACGATAAGTTATTCCGCTTAAAATATGGAAAAACAATAAATTACGCAGGAGGAGTGAAGAACATGACACACAGAATATTTTATGGAACAGACTTCAAGTTGACAGATTCTGATAAGAAGATGTTTTCAAGAGAGGGCTATGAATGCAAGGATTTATTGCAGGGAAGGGTAGGATTGCCTGTGGTGGTATCTCAGAAACAGGACAAGGATTTTCCAATATGGAAAGTGCAGTATGGATTTTCGTGTCTGGTGTTCCCTACTTATGAAGATGCAATGGATTTCTGCAGAGACAGATTTACAAGATTAGATGGAAAGGCGGTGTAGTGGATGCAGATGATAAGATACCATCCTCTGATTGATGGAGATACAGATGGACTGGAAAAGGTACCGATGTTTTTATCAACAGACAAGGAAACAGTACGGCAGAACAGTAGAATGTACCTGTCGGAGATTATTTCCAATTATTACAGGCTTTATTCAAAAGAGCCGATGAGCCAGAATGCTACTGACAGCATAGAAATTCACTGTCCTTTGTGCGGTGCGGTATTAAGGCAGATGGCTCAAAACCATGATGCAAATAAACTTGGTCTGTACACCTGTGACAGGTGCAGACGATAGAAAGAAGGAGGATTTTACTATGGTATTTCCATTAACAAAGCTGAATAAGGAAGGAACATTGCTGAATGCGTCCCATTCTTATTATACTGAAGAATATGCACAGAGAATGTGCAGCTTGTATTTGACGGATGAACTGAGCCGGGATGAGACAGGAAAGATAAAGAAAACGTACAGACTTCATGCGAGCAATGATCATACAGAGGAAATGGCATTTGTGTATGAAATTCATTGCCCGAAGTGTGGCAATCATTTGAAACAGATTGGAAGACAGCTGACATTAAATACACTTGGACTTTATAAATGTCCTGTGTGTGATAGAAATTAAGGAGGAGAAAAGCATGATTAGCAATACACAGATTACGGCACAGCCAGAATATGATATTCAGTTCTGGAATGCGATGAGAAACAAAGAGGCGAGAGAGGATATTCTTGCAAAGGGTAGGGATATTAGTACAGGAACTTACAGTATGCCGACTGTTGCAGCCGGAAAGGTTATGAATGAAATTGAAAAGGAATCTGATTTCAGAAAGATAGCGACAGTTATTCGTGCATATAAAAATGGTTATAGAATCTTTGCGAAGGATTGTAAGGATAAAGCGGAATTTGTAGCGGAGGGAGCTGCAATTCCAGTATATGAAAGTGTAGGAGATTTCAATGAAAAAACGATTGAAAGCTATAAGCTGGCATCTATCGTTACTTTGGATGAGGATTTTGTAAATGATGCAGGATTTGATATTGAAAAGTATCTGACACAAAAGCTTGGGAAGTCATTTGGAAAAGCAGAGGATAACGCATTTATTAATGGAACCGGAGCAGATGAGCCTACAGGTATACTTCATCATACAGATGGAGCCAAAACAGCACTGACAGTAGAAACGCTGACTTATGATGATGTGATTTCTTTATATTTTAGTGTTGATAAGGAATACAGAAAAAATGGCATCTGGCTTATGAATGATAAAACAGCACTTGCACTCAGAAAGCTGAAGGATAACGATGGCAATTATTTGTGGAATCAGGCAAATGATACAATTCTTGGCAAACAGGTTATTATTTCGGAATATATGCCGGATATCGAAATAGGTACTAAGCCGATTGCATTTGGTGACTTTTCTTATTACTGGATTGTGGGAAGAAAGCCTGTGACGGTAAGAACATTGTTGGAAAAATTTGTACTGTATGATCAGATTGGATATCTTGCATTTGAGTTCCTTGACGGAAAACTTGTAAGAAATGAAGCAATCAAGGTTATCCAGATGGCAGATGCAGGGAAATAATCATAGAATTGTTTGATTTTATTTCTATCATCTTGAATGGGATATATGCCCCTTGTATGGTATTTAGCTGTATTGGGGGTTAATACCCCGTTTAAATTCGCAGTTTTTGTGCGTGAAGGGGCGGCACCGTTGCCCTGCATAAAAGGTGACAGAGATTCAGACCGCCCCTGGGGGGCAAATATCACAGAATCAGAGTAAAAATGACAAAAAAGGAAAAATAGTACAAAGGAGTCAGCTGTGTGACCACCTTGTCGGAAGGAGAGATACTATGAATGCAGAAAGCAATGAAGCGCTTCCTGTTAGTGAGAAGTA
>ERZ773204.2548-NODE-2548-length-12392-cov-6.516333_pt1 | contig 12392 bp, 6 predicted proteins | sample MGYA00581007_ERZ773204 | MGnify/ENA primary metagenome ERZ773204 (study PRJEB29015, sample SAMEA2737757) | human gut metagenome | biome: human gut; feature: human-associated habitat; material: faeces | place: China | collected 2012 ... | reverse complement strand
AATAAAGAGCCTGATATCGATCTTAACTTTTCTAATGAATACCAGAGTAAAGCACATGCATATACAGAGGTTATATTTGGAAAAGGACAGACATTTAAAGCCGGAACAATTGGTACTGTTGCTGAAAAGACGGCGCAGGGTTTTGTATACAAATATTTTGAAGAAAAGAGTGAAAAGCTTGGAAGACCTATTGTAAAGAGAAGACACGAGATAGAAAGGATTGCCGAAGGCTGCGTAGATATAAGAAGAACCACAGGACAGCATCCGGGAGGAATTGTCGTACTGCCGATAGGAGATGAGATAGATACATTTACACCGGTGCAGCATCCTGCCAATGACATGTCAACATCTATTGTTACAACACATTTCGATTATCACAGCATTGACCACAACCTGTTAAAGCTTGATATTCTTGGACATCTTGACCCGACAATGATACGAATGTTACAGGATCTTACAGGAATTGACCCGCTTGAGATTCCTCTCGATTCAAAGGAGGTAATGTCATTGTTTAAGGATACATCGGCACTTGGAATTAAACCTGATGATATCGGCGGATGTAAGCTTGGAGCATTAGGAATACCTGAATTTGGTACAGACTTTGCGATGCAGATGCTTATTGATACCAAACCACAATATTTTTCCGACCTCGTCCGTATAGCAGGACTTTCGCATGGTACGGATGTATGGCTTGGTAATGCGCAGGAGTTGTTAAGAACGGGTCAGGCGACTATTTCAACGGCGATATGTACACGAGATGATATTATGATATACCTCATCCAGAAGGGACTTGACAGTGAGCTTGCATTTACAATTATGGAGAAAGTAAGAAAGGGTAAGGGACTTACGCCTGAATATGAAAAGACTATGAAGGAGCATGGAGTCCCCGACTGGTATATATGGTCATGTAAAAAGATTAAATATATGTTCCCGAAAGCACATGCGGCGGCATATGTTATGATGGCATGGCGTGTGGCATATTGTAAGGTATTTTATCCGCTTGCTTATTACTGTGCTTATTTTAGTATCAGGGCAAATGCATTTGACTACGAGAAGATGGCAATGGGGCAGGATAAATTAAAATATTTTATCAATGACTATAGAAAAAGAAGAAGTGAATCACCTACAGGAAAGTTATCTAATACTGAGGAGGATGAACTTAAGGATATGAGAATCGTTGAAGAGATGTATGCAAGAGGCTTTGATTTTACACCGATTGATATATACAAAGCGAAGGCAAGGTCTTTTCAGGTAATAGATGGAAAGATAATGCCATCCTTTAAGGTTATAAGTAAAGTCGGTGAATCAGCCGGAGAATCTATTGAGATAGCAGCAGCAAAGGGTGAATTTTTATCGAAGGATGACTTAAGACAGCGTGCAAAAATCGGTCAGACAGTTATAGATAAGCTTACGGATATCGGTCTGTTAAATGATATGGCTGAAAGTAACCAGTTATCCTTATTCGACTTATAATACTAATTGAAGCAGATGTAAATTGGCAGGATGTGTTTATATGCATATTAAAAATATTAAAAAAGCCTGCAATCTGCAGCATATTAAAAATAATAAAATTCAGTATATTAAAAAATAATAAAATTCTTGATTTTGTTGTTTTTTTTCAGTATAGTTAAAGAGCTTGTATTTTTACAGGTGGGTAATTCTTTTATTAATTATTTTATTAAGTATTTTATGGTAAGCAGGATTATGACTTTGCCATAAAGCTGTGAAATGGAGGATTAGGATGTTACAGCATTACATTGCAATATTTATAGTATCGATGATACCATTAATTGAATTAAGAGGAGCCATTGTAATCTCACAAGGATGGCAGATGCCTTTACTTACATCATATATAGTATGTGTAATTGGCAATATGCTTCCTGTTCCTGTCATATACCTTTTTGCCAGAAAGGTGCTTGAATGGGGCAGGGATAAGAAGTATATAGGAAAGTTCTTTACATTCTGTATTGAAAAAGGCCATAAAGGCGGAGCCAAGCTTAAGGAGAAAGCAGGAAGAGGTGTATTCCTTGCGCTGCTTTTATTCGTTGGTATTCCTGTTCCGGGAACAGGTGCATGGACAGGAACTCTTGCAGCGAGCTTTCTTGATATAGGCTTTAAGAAGAGCGTTATTGCTGTATTATTAGGAGTACTGCTTGCAGGTATAATTATGGGTGCTGTAAGTGCCGGATTATTTACGGCGATATTCTCGTTTTAAAATGTAATATATAAAGGCTGAAACTTTTGTAAAGTTATTATACAAAAGTTTCAGCCTTTTTCTTTAAATTAACCATGTATAGTTTCAGGTTTTTTTATTATGCTTCCGGTATAAGATATAAAAATAAAATTTTGTTATACCATTTGAATAAAATATCTGATATAATAAACTCAAATTGCTGCAATTAACAGATAATTATAAGTGATTAGTCAAAATAGACTAAGTTTTAATGGTTGATTTTTAATATAAGATAAAGGATGGTGCGGATATTATGAAGACAATAACATTTAATAACAAAGTTAAGATTCCACAGGTAGGTCTTGGAGTATTCAGAACAGAGAATGGTGAGGACACAGTCAATGCGGTAAAGTGGGCAATAGATGCAGGATATCGTCATATAGATACGGCTAAGGCATATGGTAATGAGAAAAGTGTAGGAGATGCCATAAGGACATGTGGTATTAAAAGAGAAGAGTTATTTATAACTACCAAGTTGTGGAATGAAGATACACGTAATGGAAGAGCTTTGCAAGCTTTTGATGAAAGTCTTGAAAAACTTCAGACAGATTATATAGACCTGTATCTTATCCATTGGCCTGCCGATGGGTTTGAAAAGGCATGGAAAGATATGGAGCAGATATATAAGAGTGGCAGGGTAAAGGCAATTGGTGTAAGTAATTTTAATATCCACCATCTTGAAGCATTGAGTAAGGTATGGGAGATTGTACCCGCAGTTAATCAGATTGAAGTTCATCCATATTATTCTAATGTGGCAAATGTCGAATATGGACAGAAGCTTGGAATTACCATAGAAGCATATAGTCCTCTCGGAGGCAATGGTGCGGGAACGCTTAGCGATCCTGTAATAAATGAAATAGCAAAAAAGCATAAAAAGACACCTGCACAGGTTGTACTCCGCTGGAATATGCAGAGGAATATAGTAGTGCTTCCAAAGTCGACACATAAAGAAAGAATAGAATCCAATTACGATGTGTTCGATTTTGAATTAGATAATGATGACATGAATATGATTAATGCATTAAATAAAGATGATAAATTTGGTTCAGATCCTGATAATTTTAAATTTTAACTGTTGATAGAAATGGGGATAATGTGGGAAATAAGCCTGATAGCTTATTTCCCGCACGGCTATTTGTTTTTGGGCAAAGCAAATAGCCCTTGATGGCAGAAGAAAAATCGCCTGCGCGAATTTTTCTTAGCCTCTTCGCAACAAAGCTGCTCAGGAATGGGGATAGTTATGTCTGATGGGATAATAAGGCTGAAAGATTTTTGTAATATGAAAAAATTGCATAATATAATAGATAACTGGACAAAGAGTACAGGTATGCCGGTAGTTGTCAAAGACATTGACGGTACGTTTTTAAATGTTCCATTTGAAAATGCTGACTGTGAAAATATCAGATATTCTAAAGAAGGACTATGCTATTGTCAGGAATGTGTTGATAATTACGATGGGACATTTATGTGCCATAACGGAATATTATGGACGGCTATACCAATTGTAATCTCGGATGAAGGATTGAGAATGGGAAGTGTTCTCATAGGAGTTGTTACTGATAATGTCAATAATATGGGCTGCCTTTATATGACAGCAGATGACTCAAGTGTTAAGAGAATTAAGACTGAGGAAGAAAAGGAAGCGGCATATGAACTTCTTGGAGACACACTGTCATTTTTTATAGGGAAAAGTTATCTTATATGGAAAGCAAAACAAAATGAACAGGATATGAAGCGGCATATGATGCTAAAAGAACAGCAGTATGTTAGTGTTACGGCGTTGCTTAGTGAAGAATATATGTCTATTCACTATGTTAATCTTGAAGAGGATACAATTACATTTTATAAGCTCAATGAAAGATTTAAGCTGTTATTATCCGGTATGCGTTATGGCAAAGATATATTTTCGCATATTATGACAATGTATATAGACAGAATGGTTGAGGAAACAGATAAAGAAAGAATGTATAAGCTGACTTCCAATCGGGCAATAAAGAAAAGACTGTCAGTGGAAAGAGATTTTATAATAAGATATAAGCTCAAAGACAATGATTATGATGAAAAAAACATTGAGATGCATATTGTCAGGGTATCAGAAGAAACTGATAACAGCAGCGTGGTTATTGGATTCAGATGTATTGATAAACTGATAAAGGACGAAAATGACTACCGTAAAGCGTTAGCGACGGCTAACCAGCGTGCAATTATGCAAAGAGAAACAGTAAGAGCTAATGCAATACTTAAGCGGGAACGTAAAAGATATAGGGATGCACTTATTGCACAGGCGGAATTTTGTTATGATTTTGATGTAACGAATGATACGATGAATAAGACATTTGTTACAAAGAGTGGAATTGATATGTTTGAGGTTATGGGAATTACAGCACCTGTAAGTTATACGGATTTCTGCACCAGACGTTCAAAAATGTTAAAAGAAAGATTGCTTGATATTGACAAAGAAAAATACTGGACAAGTAAAGGACTTCTTGAAGAATATAACAATGGAAAACGTAATGTAGAGATAGAGTTTTTCTCAGGTCTTGAAGAAAAATATTTCCGTATTAATTTTCTGTTATCCAAAGATGACAGTAATGACCATGTTATAGCAGTTGTAGTTGGAATTGATATTACAAACCAGAAGGTGGCAGAAGAAAAAAATAAGAAAAAGATTATTGATGCATACAGGGAAGCCGAACGTGCTAATAGTGCAAAGACACGTTTTTTATCGAGAATGTCACATGATATCAGAACACCTATGAATGGTATACTTGGAATGTCGAAAATAGCAAGGGACAGCATTGGTACAGATAATAATAAAGCCATTGATGCACTTGATAAGGTAGACAGGGCAGGAAGACAGCTTGAATTATTATTAAATGACGTGCTTGATATGAGTAAGCTGGAAAGCGGAAAGATAGAGTTGTCGCATGATATTTTTAATATAAATAACCTTATAACAGGTATTAATGAGATATTTGCAGGAGATATGAGTGAGAAAAATGTATTATTAAAAGGCTGTCATTTTAATAATATACATAGTGATGTTATAGGAAGTACAATACATTTTCATAGAATTGTGCAGAATATAATAAGTAATGCAGTTAAGTATAATAAGACTGGTGGAAGTATTGAAGTGTGGCTCGATGAGCTGCCTATTGATAAAGGTAATTCAGTATTCAGATTAAAGGTTGAGGATACGGGGATTGGAATGTCTGCAGATTATATGAAGCAGATGTTTGAACCGTTTTCAAGGGGGGTTAATGATGCCGGTACAACCTATCAGGGAACCGGACTTGGCATGGCAATTACAAAAGAGCTTATTGAGTTAATGAATGGAAGTATTGAGGTTAAAAGCAGAATTAATAAAGGCACAACTTTTATTGTCAAGCTGCCTTTTGAATTATCTGATAAGGCAGCAGAAAAGCAGTTGAAAAACGAAGCTGATATGTATATTCTTAAGGGAAAGCACTTTCTGCTTGCAGAAGACAATGATATTAACAGAGAAATTGCACAATATATATTAAAAAAAGCAAGGGCAGAAGTTATGTGTGCAGAAAATGGAAAGCAGGCGGTTGATATATTTTCAGCTAATCCTGTCGGAACTTTTGATGCAATTCTTATGGATATTATGATGCCGGTTATGGATGGATATAATGCTACACATCTTATAAGAACAATGAAAAGAAGTGATGCAGGAAGGATTCCTATTATAGCCATGACGGCAAATGCATTTATTGAAGATATAAAAAAGGCCAAAGATGCAGGAATGACAGCACATATTGCAAAACCACTTGATATAGATAAGGTTGCACAAGTAATAGCAGATTGTATACAGAAATGAGGATTATATGGGACATATTTATTTTACAAGACATGGTCAGACTGTATGGAATGTTGAGAATAAGATATGTGGTATGACAGATATTGAATTAACAGAACTTGGACATAGACAGGCGGAAAGGCTTGGACTTATGATTAAAGAGAAGAATATTCATATTGATGAGATTTTATATTCTCCGCTTGTCAGAGCGGCAGATACAGCGAAGCATATCTCAAAGGAATCAGGCATTGTATGCAGGGAAGAAGTAAGACTTATAGAACAAAATTTTGGACGATATGAATCAACACCACGTGACGGAGAGGAATTTGCTATTGCAAAAACTCATTTTCTGGATCATTATGGAAGTGGCGAGACGATGTTTCATGTTGCACAGAGAGTTTATAATCTGCTTGATGAATTAAAGGAACAGTCACATGATAAGACATACCTTTTAGTTGCACATGGAGGTATAGGAAGAGTTGTTAATTCATATTTCCGGGATATGTCAAATGAAGAGTTTGCACAATTCAGCATAAAAAACTGCCAGTTGGTGGAATATACTTTCTGAATTGTTATAAAATAGTCGGTACAAGTGACAATTAATAAAAATAGCAGAGCCAGTTTTATGTCTGACTCTGCTGATAATGACTTAATATTATTCACTTGTTTTAATGATTTCACCCATTTTATATAGTCATTCCGGATATGTATGTTTTAAATTATTAATTTTTAATACCCTCCATCAGGGTTTCTGTTATGGATTCTTTGGTATTACCATGACTTCTCAGGTATGTAACAAGAGAGTCAATACTGCGTTTCATAATCTCATAAGCTTTGCGTGTCTTTTCAAAATAACTTAAAGCCAGTTCGGTATCACCATTCTGCATAGCTGTAAATGAGCTTGTTGCGGCATCGTGATATTTATAATGGGCTTCCTTAATCTGTTCAAATTCAGGAGTTGAGACAATAATATCATCATTCATATTAGAAAGCCATTTTCCCAGTTTACAGTTATCCGGTCGATTGACCTGTTTGATAACAAGTTTTTCAAGACCTATGATATTACCATATATTCTCCATAGAAGAATGTAATGATCTGTACTAAAGATATGGAGATTATCAATAAGTGTAACGCTTGAGAAACCTTTAATCATATGGCTCCTTGTTCTGTCAATATAGCGGCTGTCTTTATAAATATGAGAACTGAAATCAATACATTGCCGGTAAAGAGAGGTATAACTGTCTGAAAGAGTATCAACCTGACCGGTAAATTGTCTTGTTATAGATGACTGTGTCTCAACATCAGTACATATATCTTTTACTGAATCATTAAGTTCTGATAACTGTGTATAGATATTCTGCATATCATTAAGGGAAGAACCAACCATGTCAGTTCCTTTATTAAGGTCTAAGCAGGTATCATTCATAGACTTTGCAAGTACATTAATATCTTCCTTTAATTGAGAAACATAAGAAACGATATCACTTGCTGAATCAGTTGTATTCTGTGACAGGTTACGGACTTCATCAGCTACGACGGCAAATCCCTTACCGGCTTCACCGGCGTGTGCAGCTTCAATAGAGGCATTGATAGCAAGCAGGTTACTCTGCTGTGCAATACGTTTAACCATATCAATGATATCACTTATCTTATCAATCTTATCCTGAAAATTCTGAATTGCAGAATTAATCTCGGTAATCTGTTCAGTAGAATTATTAACAAGCCTGATACTTGAATTCATATTTTCAGAGCTTGTCTGTGAGGATAAAAGCATCTCATTAGTATTATGCTGTACAGATTCTATTAATTGGAAAATGTGTTCAATAGAGGAGCCCAGGTTATTGCCGGCAGTCTTCATGGAATCAATAGATTCAGATTGTGCATCCATGTTTTCTATCATATTCTTGATAATAGTAAAATCTGCAAGGTCACCAAGTACGGAATTAAGACGCATAATATAGTCGTTATTATTTTCTTTAAGTGAATTAACAAGATTATTAAGTTTATCTGCACATATTCTGTTAGAAAAAAGACCTTCATCAACTGGGGAATAATCACCGGATGCAAGACGGTCTATTTCGTTGAGGATAATTTTCAAATCGTGATTCATAGTAGGTATATTTCTTTTAGTATACATAAAAACCCTCCAATATATAATTTGTCTTATAAATAAGCAAAAATTTGTATTAATTGTAACATATATAGGAATAAAATGCCACAATATTAGTAATATTAAACTGAAATGTTAGTTATTTAAAATAAATGGTACAAAATATCACGCTATTTATACTAAAGTCAGACATTAATCGACTGTTAAAAAAGAAGCAGAGTTCAATGAAGAGCCGGAAAAAGGATATGCAGCCAGGATGTGACATAGGTAATCAGGTAAAAACTCCTCACAAAGCAGTAAATGATATTATTTAAAGCAGTGCAGAAAAAGTGCTATAAACCTTGTAAAATAAAGAAAAAATTTTTTTGAGAAATTAGCACTCACCTCTTGACAGTGCTAACAATCAATGCTATAACATATATAAAGTTAAGAAACAGTAAGGTTATAGACGGTCAGGAATGTTTATAGTAATGTGATAATCTGGTATATGGACATTCTCATTTATACATGAAATGACTGATATAATTACTGTATTCAATAACTTTTATACATAGATTTAGAAAATGAGAACAGAATTTAGAATAGGAGGTTATGTTATGAACATTAACAAATTCACACAGAAGTCGATTGAAGCAGTTAATAATTGTGAGAAGATAGCTTATGATTATGGCAATCAGGAAATTGACCAGGAACATTTTCTTTATAGTCTTATGACGATAGAGGATAGTCTGATAGCTAACCTCATTGAGAAAATGGATATTAATAAGGATACATTTATTGATAATATTAAGACATTGTTAAATGCCAAGACGAAGGTATCAGGAAATGTCAAGCTGTATATCAGCAATGATTTGAATAAGGTTCTTATTAATGCAGAGGACGAAGCTAAGAGAATGGGGGATACTTATGTATCAGTTGAACATCTTATGCTTGCGATGATTTCATCGCCTAACAAAGCTATAAAACAGTTGTTTAAGACATATGGAATAACGAGGGATAAGTTCCTGTCAGTGCTTGCAACAGTAAGGGGTAATCAGTCCGTAACATCTGATAATCCTGAGGCTACTTATGATACACTTAATAAATATGGACAGGACCTGGTAGAAAAGGCTAAAGATGGCAAGTTAGACCCTGTAATCGGCAGAGATAACGAGATAAGAAATGTAATCCGTATTCTTTCAAGAAAGACTAAGAACAATCCGGTACTTATAGGTGAACCGGGTGTTGGTAAGACAGCAGTTGTTGAAGGACTTGCACAAAGAATTGTAAGAGGAGATGTTCCTGAAACACTTAAGAATAAGAAGATATTTGCCCTTGATATGGGTGCATTAGTTGCAGGTGCCAAATACAGAGGCGAATTTGAGGAAAGATTAAAGGCTGTACTGGATGAAGTTAAGAAGAGTGAAGGTCAGATAATTCTTTTCATTGATGAGATTCATACTATTGTCGGTGCAGGTAAGACAGAAGGCTCAATGGATGCCGGCAATATGTTAAAGCCAATGCTTGCAAGAGGTGAACTTCATTGTATAGGTGCGACAACACTTGATGAGCATAGAGAATATATTGAAAAAGACCCTGCACTTGAAAGACGTTTCCAGCCGGTTATGGTAGACGAACCTACGGTAGAGGATACTATTTCAATACTAAGAGGTTTAAAAGACAGATATGAAGTGTTCCACGGTGTAAAGATTGCTGATAGTGCACTTGTATCGGCTGCTACACTTTCAGACAGATATATATCAGACAGATTTCTTCCTGATAAGGCAATTGACCTTGTGGATGAAGCTTGTGCAATGATTAAGACTGAGCTGGATTCACTTCCAGCAGAACTTGATGAACTTCAAAGAAAGATAATGCAGTTAGAGATTGAAGAGGCTGCACTTAAGAAAGAAACAGATAATTTAAGTAAGGAAAGACTTGAAGCTTTACAGAAAGAATTGTCAGAATTACGTTCTAATTTCAAGCAGCAGAAAGCAAAATGGGATAATGAAAAGGCAAGCGTTGACCAGATTAGCAGGCTGAAAGAAGAGTTAGAACAGGTAAATAATGAAATAGCACAGGCTAAGAGAGATTATGACCTTGAAAAGGCAGCAGAACTTCAGTATGGCAGACTCCCTGATATCCAGAAGCGTTTAAATGAGGCTGAAGAAAAGGTTAAGAATAAGGATATGGATCTTGTCCATGAGAGTGTAACAGAAGAAGAGATTGCAAAGATTATTTCAAGATGGACAGGTATACCGGTTGCTAAATTAAGCGAGACAGAAAGAGAGAAGACTCTTAACCTCGAAGAATTACTTCATAAGAGAGTTGTAGGTCAGGATGAAGGTGTTACAAAGGTTACAGAAGCCATCATAAGGTCTAAGGCAGGTATCAAAGACCCTACTAAGCCAATTGGTTCATTCTTATTCTTAGGACCAACAGGTGTAGGTAAGACAGAGCTTGCCAAGGCATTAGCCGAAAGTCTGTTTGATGATGAAAGTAATATTGTAAGGCTTGATATGTCCGAGTACATGGAGAAATATTCAGTGTCACGTCTTATAGGAGCGCCTCCAGGATATGTTGGATATGATGAGGGTGGCCAGCTTACGGAAGCAGTAAGAAGAAAACCATATTCAGTCGTATTATTTGATGAGATTGAAAAGGCACATCCTGATGTATTTAACGTACTCTTACAGGTACTTGATGATGGACGTATAACTGATTCACAGGGAAGAACTGTGGACTTTAAGAATACTATTATCATTATGACAAGTAATATTGGTTCATCATATCTGCTTGATGGAATACATGAAGATGGCAGTATTAAGCCTGAGGCAGAAGAAATGGTAATGAATGACTTAAGAGCTCATTTCAGACCTGAATTTCTTAACAGGCTTGATGAGATTATCATGTTCAAGCCATTGACAAAGGATAATATTGAAAGAATAGTAGACCTTCTTATCAAAGATGTCAACAAACGTCTGGCTGATAAAGAGCTTAAGATTAAACTGACTGACAGTGCAAAACAGTTCATAGTGGATAATGGTTTCGACCCAATGTATGGTGCAAGACCATTAAAGAGATACGTTCAAAAGACAGTAGAAACTCTGGCAGCTAAGTTAATCTTAAAAGGCGATATCAATGTAGGTGATGACATTGTAATAGATGTTGCCGGTGATAAATTAGAGGCGAGGGCGGTTCACAATGCTGAATAATAGTCTGTTGTAATGTAATAAATATAAAAAATACAGAATTAAATTTATGAAAAAGTCGTGTGGATAATCAGTATATAAATCTGATTGTCCACGCGACTTATATTTTTTATGCCATTAAAGAAGTGCAGTATTATGAGATAAAAAATCTGATTACTAGATAAAATTATAATTACTATATTGATTGACTGTTATTTTAACAAACTCAAAATAAAATCCTGAATATAACATTTTAACAATCAAAACCTATACACTTTACCTGACAAATTTAAAAATTAAATATTTTTATTAATTTCTTCCATAGCTTGATTGTATTCATCTTTAGAATATCTTGTTAATATATCATCTTTTGGTATATTAAATTCAATCATTGTTATAATTGCTCTGATATTAGCCTTTTCAGTGGCTTCTTTTTCAGCCTTTTCAGCAGCAATTTTTTCATATCTTTCCATTACTTCACACACGGCATTCAATCCTCCTTCAGCATTTTTTAAGAAGTCCATTCTGTTTGAGAATATAGGAAACTTTGAGTTATTTACCTGTTTTTGTTTAAAGCAGGACATTAGTTCTGAAACATCAGTACCGTCATTTATTTCGGTATTTACAAATATCCTTGCTAAACCATCGTCAACTATATCAGATGTTTCACGGATTACACTGTCTACATGATATAAAGTATGCCCCTTTTTAAATATATCAAATTCAGAAATATATACAACATATAAGTTATCTATAGAATTGAATTTATCCCTTTTTTGAGAGTCAGTAACAATTATGCTGGAAGCGTTGAAACGGACTCTTTTAAGGTGGTCATCATTATCAGCTCTTTGTACTTCTATATTACATTTGGTTCCATCACCCAAAGTGCATAAAGCATCGAGCCTGACAGAACGACCATAGATATTCCTTTGACTGCTTTGGACAATTACATCTTCGACAGTCAGCTTATCGTCATTTAGAATAACTCTTAATATTTCTTCACAAAAGGCTGTATCATCAGCAAGTGTTTCAAAAAAAGCATCATCAATAGGGCGGAA
>ERZ773204.2543-NODE-2543-length-12425-cov-3.492967_pt1 | contig 12425 bp, 9 predicted proteins | sample MGYA00581007_ERZ773204 | MGnify/ENA primary metagenome ERZ773204 (study PRJEB29015, sample SAMEA2737757) | human gut metagenome | biome: human gut; feature: human-associated habitat; material: faeces | place: China | collected 2012 ... | reverse complement strand
ATCAAAGGACCGGAGGGAAATATTGAATATCTGATTCATCTGAAAAAATGGCCGCATCCGGTGGAGGATGCACTCTTGGAAGATTTGAGTCTGGTTGTGGATAGGGCATTTGAGACACTTGCAAAATAAGAGGTGTGGTATGGAGCGTTTTTATATTATTACAAATCTGATGAAAGATCCGGATTATGGGATTACAAAGGAGATTCAGAAATATATAGAACAGCATGGCAGAGAGTGTATTCTGGCAAAAGAAGATGAGCAGGGGTTTATTTTTCCCGGAACTGTGCCGGAGAATGTGGACTGCGGGATCGTGCTGGGCGGTGACGGAACACTGATCCGTGCGGCAAGAGAGCTTGCAGAATATGAATTTCCGCTGATCGGGATCAATCTGGGGACGCTTGGATTTCTGGCAGAAGTGGAACGGTCGGATTTTTCATATGCGCTGGAGCGATTGTTTAAAAATCAAGTGGGATTTGAGGAGCGGATGATGCTTTCCGGTGAGGTTTCCGGCAACAGCAGTTATCAGAATGTAGCAGTCAACGACATCGTGATCACCAGAGATGGAAGTCTTCGGATCGTTCACTTTGATGTTTATGTAAATGGAACGTTGCTCAACAGCTATATGGCTGACGGTGTGATCATCTCCACTCCGACAGGAACGACAGGCTATAATCTGTCAGCAGGCGGACCGGTTGTAGAACCGACAGCCAGTATGTTTGTGATTACGCCGATCTGTTCTCATGCGCTGAATACCAGCAGTATCGTGCTTTCGGCGGAAGATACGATCGAGATTGTGATCAGCCAGGGACGATATGGAAAAGACGAGCAGGCACTGGTGACGTTTGACGGGGCAGATATGCTCCGCCTTGGTACCGGAGACCGTGTCACGATCAAAAGATCAGATCATGTGACAAGACTTGCAAAACTCAGTGAAGAGAGCTTTATGAAGACAATGAGAAAAAAGATGAAAGGAAACTAATACAATGAAAGTAAGCCGTCATGCAAAAATTATTGAACTGATCGCACAACATGACATTGAAACACAGGAAGAACTGGCAGAATATTTGAACAGAGAGGGATTTAAGGTGACTCAGGCTACCGTATCCAGAGATATCCGTGATCTGCGGCTTACAAAAGTGGCAGTGGACGGCTCCAGACAGAAATATGTGGTACTGGCACCGGAAAAGGATGAGATGAATGAAAAATATATCCGTGTGCTCAGAGACGGATATATTTCCATGGATATGGCGCAGAATATTCTGGTGATCAAGACCGTTTCCGGAATGGCAATGGCGGTAGCGGCCGCAGTAGATGCCATGAAATGGAAAGAAGTAGTAGGGTGTATCGCAGGGGACGATACGATCATGTGCGCGATCAGAAGCGTACAGGATACGGAACATGTGATGGATAAGATTCGAAAGATTGTGTCAAAAGGGATATAGGAAAAAATATGCTTCAAAATTTACATGTAAAAAATCTGGCGCTGATCGACGAGGTGGAGGTGGATTTTGGACCGGGACTCAATATTCTCACAGGAGAGACAGGAGCCGGTAAATCCATTATCTTAGGTTCCGTAAATCTGGCACTCGGCGGAAGATACAATGCGGATATGCTTCGAAAGGGCGCCAGGTTCGGACTTGTGGAACTGATGTTTTCAATTGAAAATCAGGAGTTGATCCGTCAGCTGGAAGAAATGGATATCTTTCCGGAAGACGGGATGCTGATCTTAAGCCGGAAATTGATGGAAGGCAGAAGTGTCAGCAAGATCAATGGAGAGACGGTGACGATGGGAGTACTGCGGGATGTGGCAAGTCTCCTGATTGATATTCACGAGCAGCATGAACATCAGCGTTTGTTAAATAAGCGCAATCACCTGACGTTTCTGGATGTATATGCCAAAGAGCAGGTGGAAAAGCCAAAACAGAAGATGGCCCTGGCTTACCGGGCATATCAGGAGTACAGCCGCAGGCTGGAAGCATCTGGAATGGAAGAGAAGGAGCGGCGCAAAGAGATTGATCTGACGGAGTATGAACTGCATGAGATTGAAAGAGCGCATTTACGCATGGGGGAAGACGAAGATCTGGAAAGTATCTATCAGAGGATGACGCAGAGTAAAGACCTGACCAGTGCGGTGGCCCAGACATACCAGTACACCAGTGAAGATGACCGAAACAACGCCAGCGACCTCTTAAGCCGTGCAATCCGTTCCCTTCAGGAAGTGGAAAATTTCGATGAAAAAGGAACTGCACTGTATGGACAGCTGGTGGAGATTGACAGTCTGCTCAATGATTTTAACCGGGAACTCTCGGAGTATGCCAAAAGCTTTGAATTTTCAGAAGAAGAGTTTTATGAGACAGAGAACCGCCTCAATGAGATTAATCGATTAAAGGCAAAATATGGGAATACAGTCAATGAAATTCTGGAATACGCAGAGGAAAAACGGCAGAGACTAAATGAACTGGAGCATTATGAGACTTATATTGAAAATCTGCGGTCTCAAACCGAAGCGGCGCAAAAGGAAATGCAAAGCTGTGCCGAAAAGTTGAGTAAGATTCGAAAAAAAGCAGCTATTTCCTTTACAAAAGAGATCAAAGCAGGGCTTGAGGATCTTAATTTTCTGGATGTACAGCTGGAAATGCGTTTCTTACAAGAGGCAAAAATGTCTGCTCTGGGAATGGATGACGCGGAATTTTTTATTTCTGTGAATCCGGGAGAACCGCCAAAGCCGCTTGGAACTACGGTTTCAGGAGGTGAACTCTCAAGAATCCTTCTGGCGATCAAGACTGTGCTGGCAGATAAAGAAGACACGGCAACACTGATTTTTGATGAGATCGACTCCGGCATCAGTGGAATCACAGCTGGAAAGGTGGCGGAAAAACTGCATATCATCGGACAGAAGCGTCAGGTGATCTGTATCACCCATCTTCCGCAGATTGCGGCAGCTGCCGATGCTCACTATCTGATTCAAAAGCAGACGGATCAGACAACGACAAAAACAGGCATTTTTCCGTTGGATGAGGATGCTTCTGTGGGCGAGCTGGCGCGTCTGCTTGGCGGCGCCCAGGTAACGAAAAATATTCTGGACAGTGCAAAAGAAATGAAAGAAATGGCAAAGAGAGTATAGAATTCCAGTGTGAAAATAAAAAAATGTCACATACTAAAACGGATACCTTTTGGTGTCCGTTTTTTACGTTTGGCAGAGAGGATGTGACAAAGATGAAAAGAAAGTATAGGCAACTGGCAGCTGTTCTTATGTTCCTTGTGTGTCTCTCCGGCTGTGCGATGTCTCCCAAAAAGGAGACACACAAGGTCAGAGAAGCCAGTACCCAGGCAGTCATGGAGGAAGGCGTCATACCAGGCGGCATGCCGGTCGGAATTTACATGGAGACGGATGGTGTTATGGTACTTGGTACAGACCAGATCACCGGCGCAGACGGAAAACAGTATCAGCCTGCAGAGAATCTGGTGCGGCCGGGAGATTACATTGTGGCATGGAATGATGAAAAGATTGAAAATAAAAAAGAACTGTTCCAGAAATTATCCGATCTGGACGAAGATCAGGTGGCGCTGACACTGCGAAGAGGGCAGCAGGAGCTGACAGTTGCGGTCAAACCCGTAGAAACGAAACCAGACGAATATAAGCTGGGAATCTGGGTGAGAGACAATGTGCAGGGACTTGGGACGATTACCTTTATGACCAGAGACGGAGCTTTTGGAGCGCTGGGGCATGGGATTCATGATATGGATACAAGCGCGCTTTTGTCGATTCGGCAGGGGACTCTTTATAAGACCAGTATTCATTCGATTCAAAAGGGACAGAACGGAATTCCGGGGAGTATGGAAGGAATGATCGTGTACAGTCATTATAATCGTCTTGGAATCATAGATAAAAATACGGAGGCGGGGATTTACGGGACGATTGAATCCGCAGAAAAACTGTTTTTGCAGCAGGAGATGGTTCCGGTGGCAGAGCGGGGAGAAATACAAAAAGGAAAAGCTGTGATTCGCTGTTATGTTAACGGAGAAGTAGAAAATTACGACATTTTGGTGACAGATATCGACGATTCCGGACAGGAAATCAACAAAGGGCTGGTGATCGAGATCACAGATCAGAGACTGCTTGATGCGACCGGCGGCATCATACAGGGGATGAGCGGAAGCCCGATTTTACAGAACGGAAAGCTGATCGGAGCGGTTACGCATGTGTTTGTACAGGATTCGGCAAAAGGCTACGGTATTTTTATTGAGAATATGTTGTCGAATCTTTCTGCCTAGTTTTGTCGAATAAGGTCTCCCTGATTTTCTTGCATTTTGGCAGATAGGGCAGATATAATGAAAAGCGTGGCGTTTAAAAGTTCAGGCAGTGAACAGAGGGAGAGGAACTATGGAACAGGTAAACGTGGCGATTGCTGACGATAATGAGCGGATTTTGGATCTTCTGGAGGAAATCATCAACATGGACAAAGAACTTCATGTTGTAGGAAAAGCAAAAAATGGGGAAGAAATGTGTCAGATCATCCGAAATAAGCAGCCGGATGTCGTATTATTGGACCTGATCATGCCGAAAATGGATGGTCTGACTGTGATGGAGAAGATCAATCAGGATAAAAATGTACAGAAGCGTCCGGACTTTATCGTAGTGACAGCAGTCGGCCAGGAGCGGATTACAGAAGATGCATTCAATCGAGGCGCAAATTACTATATCATGAAGCCGTTTAACAACGAAATGCTGTTAAATCGGATAAAAACAGTCAGAAGACCAGTGAGAAGCTGCGAAAAGAGGAATGATGAACTGTCATCACAGGTTCCATACATCAGAGAAGGGGATTTGGAGAACAGAGTGACAAACCTGCTCCATGAGATCGGAATTCCGGCACATATTAAGGGGTATCATTATCTGCGGGATTCGATCATCATGGCAGTGCAGGATATGGATGTGTTAAATGCGATCACAAAGGTGTTGTATCCAACCGTAGCAAAACGGTATCAGACGACATCCAGCCGTGTGGAGCGGGCAATCCGTCATGCGATCGAGGTAGCATGGAATCGTGGAAAACTGGATACACTGGATGAGCTGTTCGGTTATACGGTCAGTACCGGAAAGGGGAAACCGACCAACTCAGAATTCGTGGCATTGATCGCAGATACGATCCAGTTGGAATACAAACACAGATAAACCACACAGAAACCTTTGCAATCTTCGGGAAATGGAGTATAATGTAGAAAAATACTGGCTTAGTAAAACGGAGGGAAATGGGAGGGAAAGCTATGAAGAACATTTTATTTGCAGCTTCAGAATGTGTGCCATTTATCAAAACAGGAGGACTGGCAGATGTTGTCGGTTCACTTCCAAAATATTTTGACAAAAAGAAATACGATGTGCGGGTGGTACTTCCGAAGTATTCCTGTATGAACCAGAAATGGAAGGACCAGCTGGAATATATGGATCATTTTTATATGAATCTGGCGGGAGAAGACCGTTATGTAGGAATTCTGAAATATGTGCAGGACGGGATCACATTTTATTTTATTGATAACGAGTATTATTTTAATGGATTTGCACCGTATGACGGAGATCCGAGATGGAATATCGAGAAATTCGCCTTTTTCTCAAAGGCTGTGCTGAGTATCCTGCCGGTGATCGACTTCCGTCCGGAGCTGATCCATTGTCACGACTGGCAGACAGGCTTGATTCCGGTTTATCTGGACAATTTTAGATTTCTGGGTGAATATTACAGAGGAATCAAGAGTGTCATGACGATCCACAATCTGAAATTCCAGGGCGTGTGGGACACCAGCACTGTACGTCAGATCACAGGGCTTCCGGAGTATTACTTTGCTCCGGATAAGCTGGAGGCATACCGGGATGCCAATCTGTTAAAAGGCGGTATCGTCTATGCGGATAAAGTGACAACGGTAAGTCAGACATACGCGCAGGAGATCAAGACACCGTTTTTTGGAGAAGGTCTCGATGGTCTGATGAGTGCAAGATCCAATGACCTTTGTGGAATTGTAAATGGACTGGATTATGATGAGTACTGTCCATTTAAGGATACACGGATCGCAAAACGTTTTACGGTCGATACATTCCGCAAGAACAAGGTTTCCAACAAGCTGTCTCTGCAGGAGGAGCTTGGACTGGACAAGGATCCGAAGGTGATGATGCTCGGTATTGTGTCCAGACTGACCGATCAGAAGGGATTTGATCTGATTGATTATGTGATGGATGAGCTCTGCCAGGATGCAGTACAGATTGTAGTACTGGGAACCGGGGAAGCAAAATATGAGAATATGTTCCGCCATTTTGCATGGAAATATTCGAATAAAGTATCGGCCAATATTTTCTATTCAGAGGATATGTCGCATAAGATCTATGCATCTGCAGATGCATTTCTGATGCCGTCTCTGTTTGAACCATGTGGATTGAGCCAGCTGATGAGTCTGCGTTACGGCACGCTTCCGATCGTGCGGGAGACAGGCGGGCTCAAGGATACGGTAGAGCCTTACAATGAGTTCGAGAAGACAGGTACGGGATTCAGCTTTTCCAATTACAACGCGCATGAGATGCTTGGCACGATCCGGTATGCAGAGCATATTTATTATGACAAAAAGCGGGACTGGAATAAGATTGTAGAGCGTGCGATGGAACAGGATTTCTCATGGAAGAATTCTGCAAAACAGTACGAGACATTGTACAAAGAGCTTATTGGAGAATAGACAAAATATACACAGGAGAAAAATGCATGAAGATTATTGACAGACTCAGAGAAGACGGGATACATATTTCCTTTGAGATTTTTCCGCCAAAGACAGATGCGGGATATGACAAAGTAATTCGGGCAGCAGAAAAAATGGCAGGCTTAAAGCCGGAATTTATCAGTGTGACTTACGGGGCAGGCGGCGGTACCAGCAAAAACACAGCAAAGATCGCATCCTATATCAAACATGATCTGCACGTAGAAAGCCTGGCACATCTGACGTGTGCTTCTTCCACAAAAGATGAGGTGCGCAGCGTTATTGCCAGCCTGAAAGAACAGGGGATTGAGAACATTCTGGCATTGCGGGGTGATATTTCAGAAGATATGGTATTTCCGAGCGAGGATCGTTTTCATTATGCCTATCAACTCGTAGAAGAGATCCGCAGACATGGAGATTTCTGTATCGGAGCTGCGTGTTATCCGGAAGGGCATGTGGAGAATGAGCATAAAGAAGATGATATCAAGTATCTGAAACAAAAGGTAGACAGTGGTGTGGATTTTCTGACAACACAGATGTTTTTTGACAATGATATCCACTATAATTTCCTGTACCGTATTCGTGAAGCAGGAATCACTGTTCCGGTATTGCCGGGGATCATGCCGATCACAAGCGCAAGACAGATGAAACGAAGCTGTGAGTTGTCCGGAACCGTATTTCCAAGGAGATTTCAGGCAATCCTGGATCGGTTCGGGGATTCGCCGAAGGCGATGGAACAGGCAGGAATTGCATACGCTACCGACCAGATCATTGACCTGCTGGCAAACGGAGTGAAGAATATCCACATTTATTCGATGAACAGACCGGAAGTGGCAGCAGCTATCATGCATAATATTTCAGAAATCATTCAGTGTTAGGAGACGGAGTAATGGATAGAATGACAAAAGAAGCTATCCGTTATCTGGGCTATGGAAGGAATGCGGTAGATGAACAGACACTTGCTTTGATCAAAGACTCTTTTGAGGGTCTGAGATCTGCAGTAAGTCCAAAATCCATCTGCCGTATTTTTGATTTACAGCATCAGAGCGAGGAGTGCTTTCAGATTGGAAATATCCGGATGAAGAGCAGAAGTCTGGGCAGAAATTTAAAACAATGTGAGAAGCTGATTCTCTTTGGAGCGACACTGGGAACAGGAGCAGACCGGCTGATTACGCGGGCATCTCTGACAGACATGGCAAAAGCAGTGGTGCTTCAGGCCTGCGCAGCGGCCATGCTGGAGGAATACTGTGATGCGTGTCAGAGAGAAATTGCGAAGCAGCAGGAAAAAGAAGGCTGGTATCTGCGTCCGAGGTTCAGTCCGGGATATGGAGATTTTGATATTCAGTATCAGAAGCCATTGATGCAGATGTTAGACTGCGCAAAAACGATCGGACTGACCATGACGGACAGTTTTATGATGACTCCGACAAAATCGGTGACAGCAGTGATCGGAATGAGCCGTATCAAAGAGCGGTGTCCGATACAGGGCTGCGAGATTTGTGAAAAAAAGGACTGTGAATATAGAAGGGATACGATATGATTTTAGAACGCTTGGGAAAAGAACTTTTATTTTTTGACGGTGGGATGGGAACCTTGCTTCAGGCAAAGGGGCTTCTTCCCGGAGAATTGCCGGAGACTTGGAATCTGACGCATGCAGAGGCAGTGCGTCAGATTCACCGCAGTTATTTTGAAGCCGGAAGTGATATTGTCCTGACCAATACATTCGGAGCAAATGCGTTGAAGTTTCACGATGAGAGCTGTTCCTTAAAAGAGATTATTTTCTCTGCGGTTTCTCATGTGAAGGAAGCGGCGAAACAGGGGGTGAGAGACAACCGGGAAGTGTATACCGCGTTGGATATCGGCCCTACCGGAAAGCTGTTAAAGCCCATGGGGGATCTGGAATTTGAGACCGCTTATGAAGCTTTCAAGGAAGTGATGATCTATGGAGAACAGGCCGGAGCAGATCTGATCCATATCGAGACCATGAGTGACACCTATGAATTGAAGGCAGCGGTACTTGCAGCGAAAGAGAATACAACCCTTCCGGTGTTTGTGACGACTATTTTTGATGAGAGAGGAAAGCTGCTCACCGGAGCGGATGTACCTTCTGTAGTTGCACTTCTGGAAGGACTGCGCGTGGATGCACTGGGGATCAACTGCGGGATGGGACCTGAGCAGATGATGCCGATCCTGCATGAGATTTTGGAATATACGTCTCTTCCGGTGATTGTCAAGCCAAATGCAGGACTTCCGAAACAGCGAGATGGTGAGACTTATTATGATGTAGAGCCGGAGCAGTTTGCAAAGACGATGGAAATGATCGTAGAAACAGGAGCCTGTGTGATCGGCGGATGCTGTGGTACGACACCGGATCACATCCGGGCAATGATCGCACAGTGTAAGGATCTTTTGATCAAAACACCGGAGAAAAAAGTTCATACGATCGTATCTTCTTACGGACAGGCAGTGATGCTTGGTACGGGATCCAGGATCATCGGAGAACGGATCAATCCGACGGGAAAGAAGAAGTTCAAACAGGCGCTCAAAGATCATGATCTGGATTATATCCTCAAAGAAGGGATCATGCAGCAGGATAATGGAGCGCATATTCTGGATGTGAATGTAGGATTGCCGGATATTGATGAAGTATCGATGATGAAAGAAGTCATTACAGAGCTTCAGAGTGTGACCAGTCTTCCGCTGCAGATCGATACCGTGGATATTCAGGCGATGGAACAGGCAATGCGGATCTACAACGGAAAACCGATGGTGAATTCAGTCAGTGGAAAACAGGAATCCATGGATGCGGTATTCCCGCTGATCCAAAAATACGGCGGTGTAGTGATCGGTCTGACGCTGGATGAAGACGGGATTCCAGAAACGGCAGACGGCCGTGTGGCAATCGCAGAGAAGATCATCCGTGAGGCGGCAAAGTATGGCATTGACAAGAAAGATCTTGTGATCGATGTACTTGCCATGACCGTCAGCTCAGAACCGGAAGGGGCAAAGATTACTCTGGAAGCACTGCACAGAGTCCGGTATGATCTTGGTGTGAATACGGTTCTTGGTGTTTCCAATATTTCATTTGGACTGCCGGGAAGACCGATCATCAATGCGAATTTTTATACGATGGCCATGTTCCAGGGATTAAGCGCCGGCATCATCAATCCTGCATCGGAAGATATGATGCGTTCCTATTATGCGTATCATGTACTGATGAATCTGGATCCGAACTGTGAAAATTACATTGGACGCTACGGAAGTGCTAATGTAGAGTTCGCTTCTGCGCCCGGAAGTATTACAACCGGCGCAGGGCGGACAGCAGGGGGGATGATGACACTGCAGGCTGCGATTGAAAAAGGCTTAAAAGAGGAAGCACATCAGATTACAAATGTGCTGATGCAGGAGAAAAAGCCGTTGGATATCATCAATGAACACTTGATTCCCGCGCTGGATACCGTGGGAAAGGGATTTGAAAAAGGAACGGTCTTTTTGCCTCAGCTTCTGATGAGCGCAGAGGCTGCAAAAACAGCATTTGCAGTTTTAAAAGAAGGGCTGGAGAACAGTGGAGACGTGCAGGAGAAAAAAGAAAAAATCGTGCTTGCGACAGTCAAAGGCGATATTCACGATATTGGCAAGAATATTGTAAAAGTTCTTCTGGAGAATTACAGTTTTGAGGTAGTGGATCTTGGAAAAGATGTGCCGCCGGAGACCATTGTAGATACTGTTGTTGCACAGCAGATTCGGCTTGTGGGATTGAGTGCGCTGATGACCACGACTGTTGTCAGTATGGAGGAGACGATCCGCCAGCTCAGAGAAAAAGCACCGTGGTGCAAAGTAATGGTAGGAGGCGCTGTCCTAAATCAGGAATATGCAGATATGATCGGTGCAGATTTTTATGGAAAAGATGCAATGCAGTCCGTGTATTACGCACAAGGACTGCTGCAGCAATAAAAAGTCACAGACAAAGGAGGAAATCAAAATGTCCAATATGAGAGGCCTGGATACCCAGGTGAGAGCAATTCGCAGACGTGTGTTCAAGGAAGTGGCAAAGCTTGGATTTGAAGCAAATTCAGAGACCCTGCTGGAAGATATGGAAGCCATTCCGTATGAGATTGTCAATGATGATACGGTAAAGTACAGAGAGAGTACGTATCGTTCCCGTGCGATCGTTCGGGAGCGACTTCGTCTTGCGATGGGACTTTCCCTGCGCCCGGAAGACAAGCCGGTACATCTGACGGCGGGAGTGCAGGAAAGTAATATTTCCGAAAAATATTATGAGCCGCCGCTGATGCAGGTGATTCCGTCTGCCTGTGAAAGCTGTGAGGAGAACAAATATGAAGTCAGCAATATGTGCAAGGGGTGTCTTGCACATCCGTGCAGTGAGGTCTGTCCGAAGGGTGCCATTTCCATGGTCAACGGAAAATCCTATATTGATCAGGAAAAATGCATCAAATGCGGAAAATGTAAGGCAGTCTGTCCGTATGATGCGATCGCGAAAAAAGAGCGCCCATGTAAAAATGCCTGTGGTGTGGGAGCGATTGTTTCTGACAAATACGGCCGTGCCTATATTGACACAGAAAAATGTGTGTCCTGCGGAATGTGTATGGTGAGTTGTCCGTTTGGAGCGATTTCGGATAAGTCCCAGATTTTCCAGCTCACAAGAGCACTACAGGAAGAGGGAAGCGAGATCATTGCGGAGATTGCACCGGCATTTGTCGGGCAGTTTGGAGAGAATATTAATCCAAGAAATATCAAGGCGGCATTGATTGAATTGGGATTCAAAGGCGTGCATGAGGTGGCGCTGGGAGCAGATATCGGTGCAGTTGCCGAGGCGCATCATTATGTAGAAAAAGTCGTGACCGGAGAGCTGCCGTTCCTTCTGACTTCCTGCTGTCCTTCCTGGGCAATGCTGGCGAAGAAATTCTTCCCGGATCTGATCGATCAGATTTCACAGGAACTGACACCAATGGTGGCAACAGCGAGAAGTATTAAAAAAGAGCATCCGAATGCCAAAGTAGTCTTTATCGGACCATGTGCGGCGAAAAAGCTGGAGGCTTCCAGAAGAAGTGTTCGAAGTGATGTGGATTTTGTAGTTACTTTTGAAGAACTGCAGGCGATGTTTGATGCCAAAGAGATTGATCTTTCCCAGTATGAAGCAGAGTCCTCTTTCCACGATGCGACAGGTGCCGGAAGAGGATATGCCTGTGCAGGCGGAGTAGCAGAAGCGATTGAAAAGTGTATCAATGAATACTATCCGGATGTGGAAGTCAGCATTGAGCATGCAGAAGGGCTTGCCGAGTGCAAAAAGACACTGACGCTTGCCAAAGCCGGAAGACTTAACGGCTGCCTGATTGAGGGGATGGGATGTCCCGGAGGATGTATTGCAGGAGCAGGAACGAATATTCCGGTATTGAAGGCGAAAAAGGATCTGGCAGCTTATGTAAAGAATTCAACTACGCCGATTCCGCCGAAAGAGCTGGAAGAAATTGAGCTAGAATAGGATTTACAAAAAAAATAAGCTGTGGTATGATAAATTAGACGTGGGTCTGCTGCAAAACGAATGTCTTGCGGCAGCCCCTTTTTGTGAGATTAGCGAATGAAACCGGAGGATAAGGTATGCAGCCATATGGAGTAAACCAATTAAGAAAAATGTTTTTGGAGTTCTTTGAAAGCAAGGGACATCTGGC
>ERZ773204.2541-NODE-2541-length-12434-cov-9.176347_pt1 | contig 12434 bp, 9 predicted proteins | sample MGYA00581007_ERZ773204 | MGnify/ENA primary metagenome ERZ773204 (study PRJEB29015, sample SAMEA2737757) | human gut metagenome | biome: human gut; feature: human-associated habitat; material: faeces | place: China | collected 2012 ... | reverse complement strand
CAACTGTAATTGATGCAAAATTGGCATTACTGATGCCCTCATTGAAACGAAACGCTGGATAAAATACCCGGGCAAGAATTTAAAAGTCCGGGAAGTCCGTACCCGAACGGGAAATATGCTGTCAGCTGCTATACTATAGACTGGGGACAATACGATATTGTTATTTCCATCAATATAAGTCTTCCCACACAATTGATATTGAAATATCCACAAACGCTTTTCGCTTATATGATAGGCGAGGCTAATATGGCTACCGGAAAAGCCAGGTTTGGATACGATGCCACTCTCAACCAAATGGCAAGGGGCAGAATATCGCATAAATGTGGCGCTATAGATTTTCCCTATACCTTTGTTGCAAAAGATACTTTAGAGAAAATTATGCAACAATACTTAGGCAGACCTTCTGCAAGAAAAGGTATCTTTATGGAAATCAATTCAACTACAGAACGACCGGTAACACGCATACCCGACCATTTTCAACCGCTGGCGGATGCCGGATATGAAATTATCCTGCATCAACAGAAAATAGCAGATAACCTGAAAAACATTTATGACGCCAAATATTTTGTCAAAATGGGAGGTCGGAGTATCCGAGGAAACTCCGTAGCCGAAGCCGTATCACTTGGCACACTCGCTATCATGAACCGTGATGAGGTAATTCACCACGAGCTGATTATTGATGAATGCAATGTGAAAACCATGGATGAAATGATATCACTCATCAACCGACTAGAAAATGACCCCGAATTATATCGGACTTTACAGCAGAAGCAACGTCAGGTACTGCACACTTACTTTTTTGACGCACCACTTCAATCACTCATCAACTGCCTAAAAGAAAAACGAGGATTATCCAAACCAAGGACTTATAGCCGATGGAACAGATTATTTGATAACTTATATTTCCTAAAACTCAGATAATATGATGTTAGCCCCCATTCTTCTATTTGTATATAACCGTCCTGCACATGCAAAACGTGCAATAGAAGCACTGTTGCACAATACTTTGGCTGCCGAAAGCGAGCTGTTTATTTACTCGGATGCGGCCCGTAGCCCCGAAGATTGCAAATCGGTAAACGAAGTGCGCAGTTTTATCCACTCCGTCAATGGATTTAAAAAGGTACACATCATAGAACGTGAAAAGAACTATGGTTTGGCACGAAGTATTATTGACGGAGTTACCACACAAGTCAATGCATACGGACGCACCATTGTATTGGAAGATGATCTGGTAACCGCCCCTTACTTCCTGCAATTTATGAACAGCGCACTGGAAATGTATAAAGACGAGCCCCGGATAGGACATATACAAGCTTGCGACTTTACTCAGGACCCATCGTTACCGGATACTTTTCTTATTAAATGGACCGGAAGCTGGGGCTGGGCAACCTGGGACCGCGCTTGGAAATATTTCAATCCTGACGGTAAAGCACTCTTAAATGAGCTGGAAAAACGAAAGTTAACCTATACCTTTGATTTCAATGGTAAATATGGTTATACCCGTATGCTTCGCCGGCAAACGGAAGGCAAAAATAATTCATGGGCTATTCGCTGGAATGCATCTTTATTTCTAAAAGACATTCTATCGTTAAATGTAGGCAAATCACTGATACAGAACAACGGATTTGACGGAAGCGGAACAAATTGTGGCGGAGGAAATCTTTACGCTTCCAATTTATATATGAAAGAATTACCTCTCGTTCCCATCACTCCGGTCGTTGAGAATTTACAGGCACGCCAGGCCTATGTCAACTATTATGCACGGACCAACTCATTTATGGCCAAAGCCATCCGGCGTATCAAACGAACTTTAAAAGGAGATTTCGGAGCATAAAAAGGCAAAAAGATACCAAACATTTCTTCTAAAAAACGTACCTTTGCATAAACGTTAATGCACATGAGAGTACTTATCATCAATACGTCTGAGCGAATAGGAGGAGCCGCCATTGCAGCCCACCGCCTGATGGAAGCCCTGAAGAACAATGGTATAAAAGCCAAGATGCTTGTCCGCGACAAGCAGACTGACCAAATCAGTGTGGTGCAACTGAAAAAATCGTGGTGGAAAGTATGGCAATTCATCTGGGAGCGCATCGTCATCTGGAAAGCAAACCGATTTAAAAAACATAATCTTTTTGCTGTCGACATTGCCAACACGGGTACAAACATTTCCGCACTCCCCGAGTTCAATCAGGCAGATGTGATTCATCTGCATTGGATTAACCAAGGTATGCTCTCACTGACAGATATACGCCGCATCATCGAGTCGGGAAAGCCCATCGTATGGACCATGCACGATATGTGGCCTTTTACAGGCATTTGCCATTACGCAAGTGATTGTGATAAATATACCCAAGAATGCCATTACTGCCCTTTGTTATTCAAAGGAGGAAAGAAAGACCTTTCCTATCGCACTTTCGAGAAAAAAAGAAAGCTTTTTGACGGGGCAAACATCACATTCGTGGCATGCAGCCGTTGGCTGGAAGGAATGGCCAAACAAAGTGAACTGCTGAAAGGACAGACCATTACCAATATTCCCAATGCCATCAACACCAACCTGTTCAAACCGCGCAACAAGAAACAGGCACGGGAGAAATGCCATCTTCCGCAAGACAAAAAATTATTGCTCTTCGGCTCGGTAAAAATCACAGATAAGCGAAAAGGCATTGACTATTTGGTGGAAGCATGTAAAATTCTAGCCTCACAAGACCCCGGATTAAGTAAACAATTGGGGGTCGTGGTGTTTGGCAAACAAGCCGAGCAGTATGCCTCCTTATTCCCTTTCCCTATTTACCCGATGAACTATGTAAGCAACGAAAAGGAACTGGTGGATATCTACAATGCTGTCGACCTATATGTCACTCCCTCCTTGCAGGACAATCTTCCCAACACCATTGTAGAAGCGATGGCATGTGGCATTCCCTGCGTAGGTTTCAATGTAGGAGGCATTCCCCAAATGATAGACCATCTGCACAATGGATACGTGGCCGAATATCAATCGGCTAAAGACCTCGCCAATGGCATCCGGTGGACATTGACCGAAGGCGAATACGATAACCTGAGTGAAGAAGCTTGCCGGAAAGCACTCTCCAGTTATTCCGAAAGTATTATCTCAATGAAATATATCGATATCTATAATAAGATTACAGGAAGCCATGCATAATATTCATCCTCATCCCAAGTTCTCCATCATCACCGTGACCTATAATGCGGAGAAAGTGCTGGAAGACACGATACAAAGCATTGTTACCCAATCTTATAAGAACGTGGAATATATCATTGTAGACGGAGGTTCCACCGATGGCACGTTGACCATTGTCAACAAATATAAAGAGCACATACATACCCTTGTCAGCGAACCCGACAAAGGCTTGTATGATGCCATGAATAAAGGCATCAAACTGGCAACAGGAGATTACCTTTGTTTTCTGAATGCAGGAGACGGACTTCATGAAGATGATACACTTTTACGAATCGTTCATTCCCTGACCGGAACAATACTGCCGGATGTGATTTATGGCGAAACGGACATAGTAGACGATGAAGGACATTTCCTTTACAAGCGACGTCTTTCTGCTCCCGAAACACTTCACTGGAAGAGTTTCAAAAAAGGAATGTTGGTCTGCCATCAAGCCTTCTTTGCACGCAGAGAGCTGGCCTTAGAAGAACCATACGATTTACAATACCGCTTTTCGGCAGACTTTGATTGGTGCATCCGTATCATGAAGAAGGCGAAAGTATTGCATAATACACATCTCACCCTCATTGATTATCTGAACGAAGGAATGACCACCCGAAACCATAAAGCCTCACTGAAAGAGCGTTTCCACATCATGGCGAAGCATTACGGATTGGTCAGCACCGTGTTGCATCATGCTTGGTTTGCAGTGCGTCTGGCTTATAAATGAAAGCCATTGCTCCGGTTAATATAATAAGAGAATGATGATGAGCATCATAAAGCTTTTCCAAAACAAGGTGAGCTCCGCAACTCCCCTTTGACAAGTTTCCTCCTGCCCATTCTTTATCCCTTCTTTCCCCAAAGAGCTTTTCCCTGTAACACCAGCAACAGCAGCACCGCCATTGCCAGCAATCCCAGTGCAACAAAAGCAATTGTTTCCGTCGTATGCAATGACTTCGGATCGAACTTAAACTCAACCGTATGTTTTCCTGCCGGCACATTCATAGCACGTAAAATATAGTCTGCCCTGCCGTGAGGAGCCTCAACTCCGTCGATATAAGCCTGCCAACCCGGATAATAGATTTCGGAGAAAACAACAACTCCACCCTTCTCCGAGCTTACCTCATATTTCAAGTCATTCGGTTCGTATGCCACCAGCTTAACGAAACGCAACGAATCAGACACCGCCACCGGCTTTACCTGCTCGGCAAACTTCTTGTCAACTACTGCCACCTTCGCGGGCATCACTTTATGTAAAGATTCTATTTCCTCGTTCGCATTATTCACATACTGCACTTTGTCCACAAACCATGCATTACCTAAAGTATAAGGATTTTGTATAGGCATAGTCTTTCCACCCTGTAGGGGAAAAATAAAATAACGAGTATTCAGCATATTCAATACCGGAAACGCAGACGCATCTACTTTCGCCATATCGCCGCCGGCTTCAGACACAGCCTTGAACAAATTACTCATTTCCGGACTGATATGTTCCTCTATCATTTCCTGATAACGGCGCAATTTAGCGGCATGATAACCACCTATGCTCTTATGCCAATAAGAAGTATTATTCTCGTTAAATGTATTCGAAGCCAAGTTCAGTACCCTATAATCCAATGTCTTATCCTCCAAAATAGCCTTATCCGTTTCCGTCGGCCGGAAGCTTTCCGTTCGAACCGTTTGAGGTACAAACTGTGCATCATACAGATAGCGTTTGTTTACATTCCACATTTCCACCAGGCAGAGCAACAACAATACACCAATAGTCAACTCTGATTTCAGCTTACCCATGCCATAAAGCCACAACAGTACAGCCCCAATTGATACCACAAAGAAACTACGCCAGGCATCCGAAGTGAAAATACTTACGCGAACCTCTTCCAAATTGGCTATCAGTGGTGCCAACTGGTCAGCCGGAATACTCTGCAAAGCCTGCATTTCCATGCTCGACACATAAGAAGGAAAGAAAAATCGTGGAGCCAGTGCAAACAGCAAAGCAATACCGCCTGTCAATCCAAAACTGATATAAAACGCCTTTGCCTGTTCTTTCATGATTTGCGGACGTGCAATAATCTGCTTCAATGCCAACATTGCCAACAACGGAATTGTAAACTCGGCAATAACCAATATAGAAGATACCGCACGAAACTTATCGTACATCGGAATATAATCAAGGAAGAAATCCGTAAATCCCATAAAATTCTTTCCCCAAGAAAGCAATACAGACAATACAGTAGCAGCCAAAAGCGCCCATTTCATCGGTCCTTTTACAACAAATAGCCCTAAAATGAACAGAAACATTACAAATGCCCCGACATACACCGGACCTGACGTTCCGGGCTGCTCACCCCAATACTGACCAAGCTGATTGTAAATACTTCCATACATCGGATTGGCCTTTTCCATCGCCTTCTCATTGGCAGCAAGAGGCACCGATGCCCCACCTTTCACATTAGGCACCAATAAAGAAAAGGTCTCACCGATGCCGTAACTCCATTGCGTAATATAATCGCGCTCCAATCCACCCTTTGTCTGATTATGCGTATCCGGTTTCACCAATTCGCTCTTTCCACGCATGGTTTCCTTACTATATTCATACGTGTGATAAAGATTTGACAAATTGATACATACCCCCAATACACCTGCTACTACCAATACACCTGTTGCCTTAAAAAAACGGGGTAGTTCTTTCTTCTGATAAGCAGATACCCCGAAAGCCACTGCCATAAACAACATCACAAACAAAAAATAATAGCTCATCTGCACGTGGTTCGATACAATTTGCAAAGCTACAAATATGGCCGTCAGTAATCCACCAAACAAGTATTTTCCTCTGTAAACCAACACCATACCGGCTATGGTAGGCGGAATATAAGCCAACGTTACAAATTTCCAGATATGACCTGCCGCAATAATAATAAAGAAATAGGACGAAAAAGCCCATATAATCGCTCCCAATGAAGCAAGCCACACCGAGAAATCAAACGCACGCATCAGAATATAGAAACCCAGCAGCATCACAAACACATACCACACATAAGAAGGCAAATATAAATGATACAAATTTTCCATCCCTTTCAACATATCCGTAGAATTGTAGCTGGGAGCCATCTGATAAGTAGGCATACCTCCAAAAATCGAATTCGTCCAGCGCGTACGTTCTCCGGTACGTTCGAGATACTCTTTCGATTCTTGTCCCGCGCCGACTCCGGCAGCCGTGTCATGCTGAAACAAGATACGACCTTCAATATCAGCCGGAAAAAAATAGGCGAAAGAAAGAATGATAAAAGCCAGAATGGCTATTAAGTCGGGAAGAAACTTTTTCATTTACAATGACACGATTTACTATTTACGATTGAAGTTTGAATATAAAATAAATTACGATCTGACAATCCAATATTTACAATTGATAACGGTAGAATACCGATCTCCCACATTTATCAATCGCAAATAGTAAATCGTCAAATCGTAAATCTAATTAGTATCTATAATGATCTGCTTTATAAGGTCCGTCCACTGACACACCAATATAGGCAGCCTGTTCAGGAGTCAACTTAGTCAATTTCACGCCGATCTTTTCAAGATGCAGGCGGGCAACTTCTTCGTCCAGATGCTTCGGCAAGCGATATACATTGATATCATATTTCTTGTTGAACAGTTCCATCTGTGCCAATGTCTGATTGGTAAATGAATTACTCATCACAAATGACGGATGACCGGTTGCACATCCCAAATTTACCAAACGACCGTCAGCAAGCAAAATGATGCTGTGGCCATCCGGGAAATAATAACGGTCTACTTGTGGTTTGATGTTCACACATTTGATGCCCGGATAATGTTTCAAGGCATCTACCTGAATTTCATTATCGAAATGACCGATGTTGCAAACGATAGACTGATCTTTCATTTTCTCCATGTGGTCGATACGGATAATATCGATATTACCTGTAGTAGTCACAAAAATATTGCCTTCCATGCAAGCTTCTTCCATAGTCACCACTTCAAAGCCTTCCATGGCAGCCTGCAATGCACAGATCGGATCTACTTCCGTCACGAGTACCCGCGCTCCGTAAGAACGCATAGAATGAGAACAGCCTTTACCCACATCACCATAACCACATACTACCACCACTTTTCCGGCAATCATCACATCCGTTGCACGCTTGATACCGTCAGCCAGCGATTCGCGGCAGCCATACAGGTTGTCAAACTTAGATTTTGTGACCGAATCATTCACATTGAATGCCGGGAACAACAGTTTGCCTTCTTCCTGCATCTGATACAAACGGTGTACGCCTGTCGTAGTTTCTTCAGACACGCCACGCATTTCTTCCGCTACACGATGCCAGCGAGTACTGTCTTCCGCCAACACTTTCTTCAAGATTGCATTCAGTTCTATTTCATCCTCTGCATGTACTTCTTTATCCAATACGGCAGCATTATTCTCCGCATCATAACCTACGTGAATCATCATCGTAGCGTCACCGCCATCATCTACAATCACATTCGGTCCTTTACCACCGGCAAAGCTCAATGCCTGTAATGTACACCACCAATAATCAGCAAGAGTCTCCCCCTTCCATGCAAACACAGGCACACCCGTAGCAGCAATTGCAGCCGCCGCATGATCCTGCGTTGAATATATATTACAAGAGCACCAACGTACTTCAGCTCCTAAAGCCACTAACGTTTCAATCAGCACAGCCGTCTGAATGGTCATGTGCAACGATCCCATAATGCGGGCACCTTTTAACGGTTTGGATTCTCCATACTTTTCGCGAAGAGCCATCAGGCCGGGCATTTCTTTTTCTGCCAAATCGATTTCCTTGCGTCCGAAATCAGCAAGCGTAATATCTGCCACCTTATAGGGCAGAGTAGAGAATAATTCTGTAGACATATTGTAAATCATTTATATATAATGAATGCAAAGATAGAACATTCTGATTAGTAGGGCAAAAGCTATCCGTTTTTTTTATATTATAATAACTTGGGAGACAATCCGCGTCTCGGAATATTGTCTTATATTTGCAACAGATAAAACAATTTCTACAATATTCTAATGAATAACAATAAATCTTCTATGAGACATTACGAGGGCAAAACGAAGGAGGAACTTTTAGAAATAATCGAACAATTAGAAGAGAAGATAGATTTTCTTTCCTCCCATCTTTCGCCTCCTTCCCAAGAGCGTTTTCGCGATAAATACAGCACCCGGATATTGGATGCCCTCCCCGATATGCTCACCGTCTTCGACCATGATGCCAATATTATAGAGCTTGCTTCTTCGCCGGCAACCAACCACGTAGAAGGTATCAATGCCAGTAATATCACCACCACTAACGTAAAAGATATTCTGCCGGAAGAAGCTTATGAGAGTGTCCGCAAGAATATGGATAAAGTGATCCTCACGGGAGAAAGTTCCACAGCCAGACATGACCTGATGTTGGACGGTGTTTTACATCACTACGAAAACCGCATCTTTCCGTTGGATAATAAATATCTGTTGTGTATGTGCCGTGATATATCCCAACAATGGGAAGCAGAACAGACGAACGCGCAACAACAGAAAGAGTTGAAGGCCGCCAGAGTCAAGGCAGAAGAGTCGGACCGGCTGAAATCTGCTTTTCTTGCAAACATGAGCCATGAAATACGCACTCCGCTCAATGCGATTGTCGGATTCTCCAAACTAATCACTTTCGCAACATCTACGGAAGAGAAGAATCAATATGCGGAAATCATCGAACGAAATTCGGAAATGTTACTGAATCTATTCAACGATATTCTGGATCTGTCCTCACTGGAGGCCGACTCTTTAAAATTCAACATCCGTCCGATCAAGTTAACAGATATCTGTCTGCAACTGGAGCAACAGTTTTGCCATAAGACGCAAAACGGAGTCAAACTTATTTTAGATGATGTAGATGCGGACATGTATGCCTCCGGTGACTGGAATCGTATTATACAAATTATAAGTAACTTACTTAGTAACGCCACGAAGTTTACCCCCAAAGGAGAAATCCATTTCGGGTATCGGGAAAAAGAGGATTTTGTAGAGTTCTACGTGAAAGATAGCGGCATCGGTATTCCGGCAGAAAGAGTTGCCACTATTTTCCGCCGCTTTGGAAAGGTCAACGATTTTGTTCAGGGAACCGGATTGGGGCTGACTCTTTGCAGAATGTTAGTAGAAAAAATGGGAGGACGTATCTGGCTGCGCTCCCAGGAGGGGCAGGGAAGCAGGTTCTATTTCACTCTCCCTTTGATTCGCCAATAAATGTGTCAGTCGAGGTTACAAATACCTGTATCCGAGGATGACACTTATATGACTATTTACAATTAGATACAGAAAACGCGGCCTGTCGATGACAAAGCCGCGTTTTCTGTATTATCTATATTTGAAAAATATTTCTTTATTTCTTAGCAACCGGGGCACTAAGCATTTCTTTGTATTTCACCGGATCATTCAGTATTTTCATCGCTTCCTTCAAACCGTCATCATCCTTCAACTGCTGGATGATATTACCACGTTGATAATAGTAACGTTTGATAATTTCAGTAGCAATCATTTTCTTTATGTCGGTAGAGAAATAATCCAAGTCACGGTCGAGATTATGGTTCAACTTCTTCTCTAGCACTTTGAATTCCTCTGAAGCGTCATCCATATATCCTTCAAACTCGGCAGCTTCTTTCAACGTTTTCAGAATCTTCTCACTCTGTTGGTCATACTTGAAGTCGGCTTTCTTCACCAATGCTTTAAAATCATTATAATCAGCATCTGTCACCTCAAACTTCTCCGGAGCAACGATAGTGGGATGTTTCAAACAATACTGCGTTGCATAATCGAAGATCAGATTATCACGTACCAAATAGAAAAGGATATTCGGTAATTTCTCTTGTTTGATCGTAATATCCGGCATTACACCACCTCCGTCACGGACTTCACGTCCGGCAGCTGTATAGAATACCTTAGTTAAACTGTCGGGAATAGTGCCGACACTTCCGTCTTCATTGCGATGCTTGTAATCAATAGCCTGCACGCAACGGCCGCTCGGAATATAATATTTGGAGGTAGTCACTTTCATCGTTCCGCCATAAGGCAAAGAACGGGGAACCTGTACCAGCCCTTTTCCAAAAGTACGGTTACCAACGATCACAGCACGGTCGAGATCCTGCAAAGAACCTGATAAGATTTCAGAAGCAGAAGCCGTTCCGCTATTTACCAGTACTGCAATCGGAATATCCAAATCCAACGGTTCACGCAACGTTTTATAAGTGTTACTGGCCTGTTTGATTTTTCCTTTGGTCGTCACAATCACTTTTCCACGCGGCAAGAAATAATTCGCAATTTCTACTGCTTCATCCAACAATCCACCACCATTACTACGAAGGTCTATCACCAATGAAGTGGCTCCCTGTTTCTTCAAATCCAGAAACGCTTTCTTAAATTCTTTGGAAGGATTGCCGGAAAAAGTACTAAGGCCGATGTAACCTATATTGTTATCCAATACGGCAGTATAAGGTATTGCCGGATTCTGAATAGACTCACGCACAATTGTGAACTCCATCGGCGTACGTCCGCCTTTCACATTCGGACGCTCAATCTTCAACTTAAAACTGGTCCCTGCCTGCCCACGCAACATCTGGCTGACTTCCGCATTATTCTTACCGGCAAGGTCTTTTCCGTCAATCTCCATCAGGATATCTCCCGCTTTCAGTCCGGCTTTTGCAGCAGGTGTTCCCTCAAAAGGTTCAGAAATCATCGAACGCTTTAGTTTCGTATTATAAGCAATGTAAGAACCTATACCACCGAATGATCCTTTAATCATCTGCTCCAACTCACTCTGATCTTCTTCCGGATAATATTCCGTATAAGGGTCCAAGGTGTAAAGCATATTATCGATCCCTTCCCGAATCGTTTTATTCGGATCGATGGTATCTACATAGAACATATCCAGTTCTTTCACAATCGCGTTAAATATATCCAGATTCTTTGCAATCTGGAAATTACGATCGTCTCCGCTCTTGAAACTAAAGAAAGCAACTGTGGCTATCACCGCTACTGCAACAATAGCTATTCGCCTGTTCAGCAATTTTTTCATACCTCTTTTTAATCTAAATGAGTCGTAAAAGTAGCTTAATCCTTTGTTATTCTGCCAGAATCCTGTTAATATTTAACTTAATTTCATCCCAGCGTTCCTGTGGCATCGTTGTTCCGATTACCTGAATAACATTTCCCGAGAGAATAGAACCTATTTTTGCACATTTATCCAACGAGTATCCACAGGTCAATCCATATAAGAATCCGGAAGCGAAATAGTCACCAGCACCGGTAGTATCCACCACTTTCTGAACCGGAATGGCCGAAACCTTTATTTCCTCTGTTCCTTTGCGGATATAAGAACCGCTTGCTCCGACTTTTACAATAGCAATACTGCATTTCTTGGCAATCACTCTCAAAGCTTCCTCCGGCTCCTTGCCGGTAAAGGCCTTCGCTTCTTCTTCGTTTGCAAAAACGATGTCGACATATTTGTTTATTAGCAAGGTGAAGAATTCCAGATCATTAGCCACAATGTTATAACTAGCCATATCAAGACAAATCTGCAAACCGGCTTCTTTAGCCAGTTCAATGGCGTGAAGAATCATTTCATGATCCTGAACGAGGTAGCCTTCTATAAATAGGTACGCGTAACCTTTAAACATATCCAGCGTCAGTTCTTCCGCTCTCAAAGAAGCCGCTGCTCCCAGATAGGTTCCGAAAGTGCGCTCTCCATCCGGTGAAATAAAAGTGGATGCCACACCGGAAGGTAGTCGGTCCGAGGTCAATAATTTGTCTTCAATCTTATTTTTCTGCAGATTTTCACGAAAAAATTCTCCATAATTATCATTTCCCACTTTTCCGATAAACCCTGTTCCGGCACCCAAACAAGCCAGTCCGAGGATGGCATTTCCTGCCGATCCGCCTGTTGCCAAGTGGGTTTTCATCTGTGAAAATTTTGTGTTAATCTGCTGTAACTTAGCGTCATCGATGAGCTGCATGCTTCCTTTGGGTAAACCCATTTCATCCAAAAGAGTATCATCCTTCAGGGTTGCGAGTACGTCTACCAGGGCGTTGCCCAATCCTATTATTTTGTCCATTCCTAATATTTTTTTTGCAAAGATATTGCATATTTCAAAAAAACCTAGTACTTTTGCATCGCAATTGAGAAAAACATTCTTCCTTAGCTCAGTCGGTTAGAGCATCTGACTGTTAATCAGAGGGTCC
>ERZ773204.2535-NODE-2535-length-12443-cov-49.888925_pt1 | contig 12443 bp, 9 predicted proteins | sample MGYA00581007_ERZ773204 | MGnify/ENA primary metagenome ERZ773204 (study PRJEB29015, sample SAMEA2737757) | human gut metagenome | biome: human gut; feature: human-associated habitat; material: faeces | place: China | collected 2012 ... | reverse complement strand
CTGTTGGGAAAGAAAGAAGAAGATGTGCTCGTTGCCCTCAGCACTTTGCACCCTGTAGCAGGCAGATTCGACTCTATCCGCTCTCCGAAGGGCATTACCGCCATTGTGGATTATGCCCATACTCCGGATGCGTTGGTGAATGTGCTGAATGCCATCCACGGCGTACTGGAAGGCAAAGGCAAAGTGATTACCGTAGTCGGCGCAGGCGGCAACCGTGATAAAGGGAAACGTCCTATCATGGCTAAAGAGTCCGCCCGTTTGAGCGACCGTGTCATCATCACTTCCGACAATCCCCGCTTTGAAGAGCCGCAAGACATCATCAACGATATGCTGGCAGGGTTGGATAAGGACGATTTGCAGAAGACAATCAGTATCGCCGATAGAAAAGAAGCCATAAAGACCGCCTGCATGCTGGCGCAACCGGGAGATGTCATTCTCGTAGCCGGCAAAGGACATGAAAATTATCAGGAGATAAAAGGAGTGAAGCATCATTTCGATGACAAAGAGGAACTAAAGGCGATAATGTTTTAAAGTGATAAAGTAAGAAATTATGTTATACTACTTATTCCAATGGTTAGATAAATACGACTTCCCCGGTGCGGGTATGTTCGGCTATACATCTTTCAGGGCATTGATGGCTATCATCCTGGCATTGCTCATTTCGAGCATCTGGGGTGACAAGTTCATCGACCTGCTGAAACGCAAACAGATTACCGAGACGCAACGGGATGCCAACATCGACCCGTTCGGCGTAAACAAGGTGGGCGTACCGAGCATGGGCGGAGTTATCATTATCTTTGCCATTCTGATTCCCTGCCTGTTGCTGGGCAAGCTGAATAATATCTATATGATTCTGATGCTTATCACCACTGTGTGGTTAGGTTCATTAGGATTTGCCGACGATTACATCAAGATATTCAAGAAAGACAAGGAAGGCCTGCACGGTAAGTTCAAGATTATCGGCCAGGTAGGCTTGGGACTCATTGTAGGGCTTACCCTGTATCTCAGTCCGCAGGTCGTTATCCGTGAAAACATCGAGGTAGAGAAACCGGGACAAGGCATCGAGGTAGTACATGCCGCCAAAGAAATCAAGGCTACACAGACTACCATCCCTTTCTTCAAGAGCAACAACCTTGACTATGCCGACCTCGTGTCCTTCATGGGAGAACACGCACAAACGGCGGGCTGGATACTGTTCGTACTCGTCACCATATTCGTAGTAACCGCCGTTTCCAACGGTGCCAACCTGAATGACGGCATGGACGGCATGGCAGCGGGCAACTCCGCCATTATCGGTCTGACACTGGGCATACTGGCATACGTATCCAGCCATATCGAATATGCCGGTTATCTGAACATCATGTACATACCGGGTTCGGAAGAGCTGGTAATCTTTATCTGCGCTTTCATCGGTGCACTTATCGGCTTCCTCTGGTACAACGCCTACCCGGCACAGGTATTCATGGGCGATACAGGCAGTCTGACCATCGGCGGCATCATTGCCGTATACGCCATTATCATCCATAAAGAGCTGCTGATACCTATCCTATGCGGCATATTCCTTGTAGAGAACCTGTCGGTAATTCTGCAACGGGTCTACTACAAAGCCGGCAAACGGAAAGGGGTAAAACAGCGTCTCTTCAAACGGACGCCGATACACGACCACTTCCGCACCGGCATGAATCTGATAGAGCCCGGCTGCAAAGTGGTATTTACCCAACCGGCACAATTGTTCCATGAATCGAAGATTACCGTCCGCTTCTGGATCGTAACCATTGTACTGGCAGCAATAACAATTATAACGTTAAAGATAAGATAACAACCCAATGAAGAATTATGAATGAAAAATGAAGAGTTACCGATCTTAATTATAATAGTATATGAGTAGAATTGTAGTTTTAGGAGCAGGCGAAAGCGGCGCGGGAGCTGCCGTACTTGCCAAGGTGAAAGGTTTCGACACGTTCGTATCCGACATGTCTGCCATTAAAGACAAATACAAGGAACTGCTGAACAAGCATGGCATTGCCTGGGAGGAAGGACAGCACACGGAAGAGCTGATACTGAATGCCGATGAAGTGGTAAAAAGTCCCGGCATCCCCAACGACGCTCCGCTGATTCTGAAATTGAAAGAAAAAGGCATCTCCATCATCTCCGAGATAGAGTTCGCCGGACGTTATACAAACGCCAAAATGATTTGCATCACCGGTTCTAACGGCAAGACTACCACCACCTCGCTCATTTACCACATCTTCAAGAGTGCGGGACTGAATGTAGGGCTGGCAGGCAACATCGGCAACAGCCTTGCCTTGCAGGTGGCCATGGAGAAGCACGACTATTATGTTATCGAACTCAGCTCTTTCCAACTGGACAATATGTATAAGTTCCGCGCCAATATCGCCGTCCTGATGAACATTACCCCTGACCATCTGGACAGATACGATCACTGCATGCAGAAGTATGTGGATGCCAAATTCCGCATCACGCAAAACCAGACTCCGGAAGATGCTTTCATCTACTGGAACGACGACCCCATCATCCGCAGAGAGCTGGAAAAGCACGGTTTAAAAGCCCATCCCTATCCTTTCGCCGCCGTAAAGGAAGACGGCGCCATCGCTTATGTGGAAGACGGTGAAGTGGAAATCAACGAACCGATTGCCTTCAATATGGAGCAGGAAGAACTTGCTCTGCGAGGAACCCATAACCTGTATAACTCATTGGCTGCCGGCATTTCCGCCAATCTTGCAGGTATCCGCAAAGAAGATATCCGCAAAGCCTTGTCCGACTTCAAAGGTGTAGAACACCGTCTGGAAAAGGTAGCGACCGTACGCGGCGTCCAATTCATAAACGATTCCAAAGCAACCAATGTCAATTCCTGCTGGTACGCCCTGCAAAGCATGACAACCAAAACCGTGCTTATCCTCGGCGGCAAAGACAAGGGGAATGACTATACCGAAATAGAGGATTTGGTACGTAGCAAATGCTCCGCGCTGGTCTACCTGGGACTGCACAATGAAAAGCTGCACGGCTTCTTCGACCGCCTCGGTCTGCCGGTGGCCGATGTGCAGACCGGCATGAAAGACGCGGTAGACGCCGCTTTCAAATTAGCCCGGAAAGGCGAAACAGTATTATTGAGTCCCTGTTGCGCTTCCTTCGACCTCTTCAAGAGCTATGAAGACCGGGGCGACCAATTCAAGAAATACGTAAGAGAGTTATAAATGGATTTATTAAAAAGCATATTCAAAGGAGACAAAGTAATCTGGATTATTTTCCTCTTCCTCTGCCTCATCTCCATTACAGAGGTGTTCAGTGCTGCCAGTACGCTTACCTATAAGAGCGGCGACCATTGGGGGCCCATCACCCAGCACAGCATTATCCTGATGGTAGGCGCTGTGATTGTGGTCCTCATGCACAACATCCCCTACAAATGGTTTCAGGTATTCCCTGTCTTCCTGTTGCCGGCTTCCGCAATACTGCTGATACTGGTCATGATGATGGAACGTATCAACGGGGCGGCGCGCTGGATGACGTTCATGGGCATACAGTTCCAGCCCTCAGAGATAGCCAAAATGGCGGTTATCATAGTCACGGCCTTCATCCTGTCCAAAGGGCAGGATGAGGACGGCGCCAACCCGAAGGCTTTCAAGCGGATTATGATAATAACCGGAGTTATCTGCCTGCTCATTGCTCCGGAGAACTTGTCCACGGCGGCATTGCTGTTCGGGGTAGTCTTTCTGATGATGTTCATAGGGCGTGTCTCTGCAAAACGACTGTTGATGCTGACCGGCAGCCTGGCATCGGTAGGCATTGTTGCCGTAACTTTCCTGCTGATGACAAAGAACAGCGACATACCTTTCCTACACCGGTTCGACACGTGGCGTGCCCGTATCGAGAAGTTTACGAGTGACGAGGTAGTGCCTGCCGCAAAATTCGATATAGACAAAGACGCCCAGATAGCCCATGCACGTATCGCCGTCGCCACCAGCAATGTCATCGGCAAGGGACCGGGCAACTCCGTACAGCGTGACTTCCTGAGCCAGGCATTCTCCGACTTCATCTTTGCCATTATCATCGAGGAACTCGGACTGGTAGGAGGAGTCATAGTCGTATTCCTCTACATCTGTCTGTTGATACGTGTAGGACGTATCGCAAAGAAATGCGACCGCACCTTCCCCGCCTTCCTCATCATCGGCATAGCCCTGCTGCTGGTGTCGCAGGCCATCTTCAACATGATGGTGGCCGTGGGACTGGCTCCCGTAACCGGGCAACCGCTGCCGCTTATCAGCAAAGGAGGTACTTCGACGTTGATAAACTGTGCCTATATCGGCATGATACTGAGTGTGAGCCGGTACACCGCCAAGCTGGAAGAACAGAGAGCGCACGATGCCCAAATCACCATGCAGGTGGAAACCGGCAACGGAAACGAAAGCACTTACAGCGAAGCGCAAAGCGCTGCCGAGCCGACAGCCAAGATGCTGAACAGCGATGCCGAATTTGAATAAGATTAATTATCAGTAGTAGCAAGTAGATAAACTCAGATATGGAAACAAAGAACAACAAGCCGCGCATTATCATCAGCGGTGGCGGCACGGGCGGACACATTTTCCCGGCCGTATCCATTGCCAACGCGATTAAGGAATTGCGTCCTGATGCGGAAATCCTGTTCGTAGGTGCAGAAGGCCGCATGGAAATGCAGCGTGTACCCGATGCCGGCTACAAGATTATCGGCCTGCCCGTGGCGGGCTTCGACCGCAAGCATTTGTGGAAGAACTTTGCCGTATTGGTGAAACTGGCACGCAGCCAATGGAAAGCGCGCAGCATCATCAAGCAATTCCGTCCGCAGGTGGCAGTAGGCGTGGGCGGCTATGCCAGCGGCCCTACCCTGAAAACGGCAGGAATGATGGGAGTGCCTACCCTGATACAAGAGCAGAACTCCTATGCAGGTGTCACCAACAAGCTGCTTGCCAAGAAAGCCTGCAAGATATGCGTTGCCTACGAAGGCATGGAAAAGTTCTTCCCTGCAGAGAAGATTATCATGACCGGCAACCCCGTCCGCCAGAACTTGCTCGGACATGCCGTTGCGCACGAAGAAGCCGTAAGCTACTTCAGCCTGAACCCGTCCAAAAAGACTATCCTGATACTGGGCGGCAGCCTCGGGGCACGCACCATTAACCGCACCCTGACCGCCGGCCTTGACGTCATCCGGCAGAACCCCGACATACAGTTCATCTGGCAGACCGGCAAAATATACATCGACCAGGTAAGGGACGCCATCACCGCGGCAACCGGTGAAGCCGTACACCACCCGCATATCAATGCCATACCCAACCTGTATGTGACGGATTTCATCAAAGACATGGCGAAGGCCTATGCGGCTGCCGATTTGGTAATCTCCCGTGCCGGCGCCGGCTCCATTTCGGAATTCTGCCTGCTTCACAAGCCTGTAATCCTTGTCCCCTCGCCCAATGTGGCAGAAGACCACCAGACCAAGAACGCACTGGCGCTCGTCGATAAAGACGCCGCCATCTACGTAAAGGACGCGGAAGCCGAAGAGAAACTCCTGCCCGCAGCACTGGATACGGTAAAAGACAGTGATAAACTGAAAGAATTGAGCAACAACATCGCCCGATTGGCATTGCCCGACTCGGCAACCGTCATTGCCAAAGAGGTGCTGAAACTTATTAAATGACAAGTACATGAATATAGAAACCATAAAATCCGTTTATTTCGTCGGTGCCGGCGGCATCGGCATGAGCGCACTGATACGCTATTTTCTATCCAAAGGCAAGTTCGTGGCGGGATATGACCGTACGCCGAGCGAACTGACCGGGCATCTCATTGCAGAAGGTGCACAAATACATTATGAGGAAAACACCGGTCTCATCCCTGAAAATTGCAAGGACAAGGAAAGCACACTGGTGGTGTACACCCCTGCCATTCCTCAGGAGCATGCCGAACTGGTCTATTTCCGGGAGAATGGTTTCGAGATATATAAACGTTCCCAGGTATTGGGCACGATTACCCGCAGCAGCAAAGGACTCTGCGTTGCCGGTACGCATGGCAAGACCACCACAAGTACAATGGCGGCGCATCTCTTCCACCAGTCGCATGTGGGCTGCACGGCTTTTCTCGGAGGCATCTCCAAGAACTACGGGACAAACCTGCTCTTATCTCCGACCAGTCCGTACACCGTAATCGAAGCCGACGAGTTCGACCGTTCGTTCCACTGGCTTTCTCCCTATATGAGCGTTATCACCTCTACCGACCCCGACCATTTGGACATATACGGCACGCGCGAGGCTTATCTTGAAAGCTTCCGCCACTACACCACCCTTATCCAACCGGGAGGGGCACTGATTATCCGGAAGGGGCTTGCCTTGCAGCCGGATGTACAGCCGGGCGTAAAAACTTATACCTACTCCCGCGACGAAGGAGACTTCCACGCCGAGAACATCCGCATCGGAAACGGTGAAATCGTCATCGACTTCATTGCTCCGGACACCCGCATCAACGATATCCGGCTCGGTGTACCTATCGGCATCAACATAGAGAACGGCGTGGCAGCCATGGTGCTTGCACACCTGAACGGGGTCACCGATGAGGAAATCAGACAGGGAATGGCCAGTTTCCGCGGCGTAGACCGCCGTTTCGACTTCAAGATAAAGACGGACAGCCTCGTATTCCTCAGCGACTACGCCCATCATCCCGCCGAAATCGCGCAAAGCGTGAAGTCTATCCGCGAACTTTACCGGGACAAGAAGATAACGGCTATCTTCCAGCCCCATCTCTATACCCGTACCAGAGACTTCTACAAAGACTTTGCGGACAGCCTCTCGCTACTGGACGAAGTAATTCTGACAGAGATATACCCTGCCCGCGAACAACCCATTCCCGGTGTCAGCAGCCAACTCATATACGACAACCTGCGCCCGGGCATCGAAAAGTGTATATGCAGGAAGGAAGACATTCCCGACCTGCTCTCGAAGAAACCGGTTGAAGTGCTGATAGTGCTGGGAGCCGGAGACCTGGACAACTATGTACCTTCCATAGCCCGGCTGCTCGAACAGAGCAGCAAAGCGTAAACCGTAAAACAGTAAACAGCAAATAAGCCTATGATTAAAAGGATTCTACTTTCTATCGTCCTGTTGCTCGTCCTTGCCTACCTGATAGTGGCCGTTACCGCTTTCAACCGGAAGCCGGCGGGTCAAGTGTGCCGTGATGTGGAGCTGGTTATCAAAGACACGGTATATGCCGGCTTCATCACGAAAAAGGAAGTAGCCGCCATGCTGGAAAAGAAAGGCGTCAGTCCCATAGGCAAGCACTTGGACCGTATCCGCACCAAAACGTTGGAGCAGGCGCTCTCCAAGCATCCGCTCATCGACGAAGTGGAATGTTACAAGACGCCGAGCGGCAAACTCTGTATCGAAGTAACCCAGCGCATCCCTATCCTGAGGATAATGAGCGCCAACGGCGAGAACTACTATCTGGACAATAAGGGCACGGTAATGCCGCCCGATGCAAAGTGCGTTGCGCACCGTGCCATTGTGACCGGAAACGTAGAAAAGTCGTTTGCCATGAGGGATTTATATAAGTTTGGTGTATTTTTGCAAAAGAATTCGTTCTGGAACGCGCAAATCGAGCAGATTCATGTATTGCCCGACAAAAACATAGAGCTGGTACCGCGCGTAGGCGACCATGTCATCTACCTCGGTAAGCTGGACGACTTCGAACGAAAGCTGAAACGGGTAAAGGTATTCTACGAAAAAGGATTGAACAAGGTAGGCTGGAACAAATATTCCCGTATCAGTGTTGAGTTTGGTAACCAGATTATCTGCACGAAAAGAGAATAGTTACCGCGCAGCAAATAGTAGACAGTAAAATAGTAAAATAGTAAATAAAACAGTTATGGCAACAACAGATTTCATCGCCGCTATTGAGTTGAGTTCTTCCAAGATTTCCGGTATCGCAGGAAAGAAGAACAGTGACGGAAGCATTCAGGTGTTGGCCTATGCACGCGAAGATGCGTCCTCGTTTATCCACAAGGGGGTCATCTACAACATCGACAAGACAGCACAGGCATTGACTTCCATCACCAACAAGCTGGAAAACCAGCTCAACAACTCCATTGCCAAAGTATATGTAGGCATCGGCGGACAGTCATTGCGCACAGTAAAAAACGCGGTGAGTCGTACACTGGACGAAGAAGGCATCATCTCGCAAGAGTTGGTAGACTCTATCTGTGACGAGAACCTTGAAGTGCCGTTGGCAGACATGAGTGTACTGGATGTGGCCCCCCAAGAATACAAGATAGACAATACCCTGCAAGCCGACCCGGTGGGCGTGGCAGGCCAGCACATCATAGGACAGTTCCTCAACATCGTGGCACGCGCCTCACTCAAGAAGAACCTAGAACACAGCTTCGAGCAGGCAAAGGTAGAGATAGCCGACCTGCTTATCGCTCCGATAGCGTTGGCAAACGCCGTTTTAACGGAAAACGAAATGCGTTCGGGCTGTGCACTGGTAGACTTCGGCGCCGATACCACCACCATTTCGGTTTACAAGAACAATATTCTCCGCTACCTGAGCGTATTGCCGCTGGGTGGCAACACCATTACCCGTGACATCACGTCCCTGCAGATGGAAGAGCAGGATGCCGAAAAGCTGAAACTGCAATACGGCAACGCCCTCTACGAGGAAGAGGAAGAGAGCGAGACACCCGCCATATGTGCACTGGAAGACGGACGCGCCATTGAGCTGGCCACGCTGAACAACATCATCGGAGCACGCTCCGAAGAAATCCTTGCCAACGTATGGAACCAGTTGCAGCTCTCCGGTTATGAGGATAAGCTGTTCTCCGGAGTCGTATTCACCGGAGGCGGAGCAAACCTGAAGAATATCGAAGAAGCTTTCCGCAAGCAAAGCAAAATAGAGAAAGTAAAGACGATGCGCTTCGTGCATGATACCGTTCACGGATTCAGTGACGTACTGACCAAGGACGGTATGCAGAATACCTTGCTCGGCCTTCTTGCCGCAGGCAACGAAAACTGCTGCCTGCAGGAGGTGAAACCGGTACAACCAGCCGGCAACCCTGCGTCCACCCCCGCTGACATGTTCGGTAACGACGAAGCCCTGAAAGAACAGGAAGCCGCAGCCCGTGCCGCCAAAGCGCAACGCGAGAAAGAGGAAAAGGAGCGCAGGGAGAAAGAACGCAAAGAGCGGGAGAAGAAAGAAAAGGAGAAGAAAAAGAAAGGTCCCAGCTGGTTTGAAAAGACCTTCAACAAAATCTCCAATGAGATATTCTCGGACGATGATATGAAATAATTAAAAACTCTATAATCATGGATGATATAGCACAATTCGATTTTCCGACCGATTCACCGAAAATCATCAAAGTTATCGGTGTGGGTGGCGGTGGCGGCAATGCCGTAAACCACATGTACCGGGAAGGCATACATGATGTAACGTTCGTGCTGTGCAACACAGACAACCAGGCGTTGAAAGACTCCCCCGTTCCTGTGAAGCTGCAACTTGGCAAAGAGGGTCTGGGAGCTGGAAACCGTCCTGCCCGTGCCCGCAAGGCAGCCGAAGAGAGCATCGAAGACATCAAGGCCATGCTGAACGACGGTACTAAAATGGTATTCATCACTGCCGGAATGGGCGGTGGTACAGGTACAGGTGCAGCGCCTATCATTGCACAGACCGCCAAAGAAATGGACATCCTGACTATCGGCATCGTCACTATCCCGTTCCGCTGGGAGGGCGACAAGAAGATAGACCAAGCACTGGACGGCGTGGAGGAAATCAGCAAGCATGTAGATGCCCTGCTGGTTATCAACAACGAAAAACTGAGCGAAATATATAGCGAACTCTCCGTAGACGATGCTTTCGACAAAGCCGACGACACCCTCTCGGTAGCCGCCAAGAGCATTGCCGAAATCATTACCCTGCACGGAAAGGTCAACCTCGACTTCAACGATGTGAAAACCGTGCTGAAAGACGGCGGCGTGGCCATCATGAGTACCGGCTACGGCGAGGGAGACAACCGCGTGAGCATGGCCATCCAGAATGCCCAGCACTCTCCGTTGCTCAACAACAACGATATCTTCAACTCCAAGAAAGTGCTGCTCAACATCTCGTACAGCTCGCAATACAAATTGATGATGAGCGAAATGGACGAAGTGAAAGAGTTCATGAACCGCTTCAGCCGCGACTTTGAAACCAAGTTCGGTATGGCCGTAGACGACAAACTGGAGCAAAAAGTCAAGATTACCCTGCTTGCCACCGGCTTCGGCATCCAGGACATCCACATGAAAGAGATGGACGACCGCATCACCCAGCGTACCGCAGAAGAGCAGAAGCGCCTTGCCGAACTGGAGGAAGAGGAAGAGCAAAGACGCTCACGCCGCGAAACCTACTACGGAAAGGATGCCAACACCAAGTATCAGCGTCTGCGCCGCCGGCATATCTATATCTTCAACCCTGAAGACCTGGACAACGCCGACATCATCAGCATGGTGGAGAACTCTCCTACCTACCAGCGCGACAAGAGTACCCTGGCGGCAATCAAGGTCAAGGCGGAAGAAGCCGGCATACTCGCCACCGAAGAAGCGCAGGAAGCGGAAAGCGGCGGCAATGGCATAATCACTTTCTAAGCCGTCTGCCGTTCCGGACTTCAGCCGGAAACAGTACATTGTAAACAGTAAAACAATAAAGAACAATATGGATTTATTTGAAAGAGTCAGCGAAGACATTAAAAACGCAATGAGAGCCAAAGACAAAGTAGCTTTGGAAACCCTGAGAAACATCAAGAAAGTATTCCTCGAAGCCAAGACCGCTCCGGGAGCCAATGATACCCTGACCGATGCCGACGCCCTGAAAATCATTCAGAAGCTGACAAAGCAAGGCAAGGACGCCGCCGAAATCTACGTGCAGCAAGGCCGCCAGGACCTTGCCGATGCAGAACTGGCGCAAGTAAAGGTTATGGAAGCATACCTGCCCAAGCAGATGTCTCCCGAAGAACTGGAAGCTGCCTTGAAGGAAATCATCGCCGAAACAGGCGCTACCAGCGGTAAGGATATGGGCAAGGTAATGGGCGTAGCCAGCAAGAAACTTGCCGGGCTTGCTGAAGGACGTGCCATCTCGGCCAAAGTAAAGGAATTGCTGGGATAAGCGTTCTGCCCAACCCAATACGTACAGAGCCGTACTTCAAGCTCCCCTCCGGTTGGAGAGCAGTTTGAAGTACGGCTTTTATTGTTTCCATGCCTATGACACGCCCGTTTCCCCTGGAAGAAACGCCCGTTCCCTTTCATAGAAACGAGAATTTCCCTTTAAGGAAACTCCAGGAAACACGTAAGGAAACGGAATGCCCTTTGAAACGGAGCTCAATCAAACAACTCTTTCAAGACTTCCAAAGACTTTAGTACGGGAAAATCCGGCAGATGCAAACGGTAATACTCGTTCATAATCGTCAGACAACGGGCACGCTCTATGCGGCTCATGGCAAAGAGATGCATCGTTTCGTAGTTCATGCGCATCAGCCTTGTGAGACGTGCCGCCTCTTCCGGCGCTATATAGTCGGAATGCAATTGCGGACGCAACGGGGTAAAGCAGGCATTCTGCAAATCAAAATAATCGCCGCCGTGATAATCTTCCAAGTTCGGATACAATCCGAGAAAACGCGACAAACGCATCAAAAAGACCAGATGAAAATTGGCAAAGCCACTGCCGCATTCATCCAACCAGACAATGGAATGCTGCAAATAAGCGAATAAAGGACGGTTTTCCGCCTCCTCGCGCAGCGCACGATATAAGAATTCGGACAGAAACAAAGCGATGGCAGATTTATAAGGGTCGTAAGGAATCGAAGTAAAAGGATAGAAAGACTTTGCCTCTTTCACCTTATATATAGCAGTATTCGGACGGAAATCCGCTTCCAGCTCCACCAAAGACAGAGGTTGGAACAGTACCGACTTCACCGCAGCCTTGCGCGAACGGGACACCGGAACCAGGAAAGAAGCCCGTCCGGACACCTCGGTATAGATGTCTACAATAATAGAAGTATCCTTATACTTCAAAGAATGCAATACGATTCCTTGCGTTTTCTGTAACATTTCCGTCCTTTAATCAAGTTTCAATCCGGCTAACAAAGCTACAAAAAAAGCGCGAAACTACGGAACTTAAAGAAGAGGAATAAAAAAAATGAAGCAAATACAGAAAATTTAAAACATCATTATATACCTGATTATCAATAAATAAAACCATATACAAGAGAAAACACAGAAGAATTTCTGCAAAATTTTTATCAGAAATGTTTGCCAATTCAAAAATAGTTTCTACCTTTGCAACCGCAAACGAAAGGAAAAACGGTTGCAAAGAGCGGAAACGCTCAACAAGGATGGCCCGTTCGTCTATCGGTTAGGACGCAAGATTTTCATTCTTGAAAGGGG
>ERZ773204.2531-NODE-2531-length-12449-cov-15.351138_pt1 | contig 12449 bp, 9 predicted proteins | sample MGYA00581007_ERZ773204 | MGnify/ENA primary metagenome ERZ773204 (study PRJEB29015, sample SAMEA2737757) | human gut metagenome | biome: human gut; feature: human-associated habitat; material: faeces | place: China | collected 2012 ... | reverse complement strand
GCGGCCGGCGGTCCGGACGGCGGCGACGGCGGACGAGGCGGTTCGGTCATCTTCAAGGTGGACGACAACCTGTCCACGCTTCTCGACTTCCGCTACAAGAAGAAATACGTGGCTCCGGCGGGCGAGCCGGGCGGCGGCAAGCGCTGCAAGGGCAAGGACGGCGCGGACCTCGTGATTCGCGTGCCGCGCGGCACGATCATCCGCGACCAGAAAACCGGACAGGTCATGAAGGATATGTCGGATAACGAGCCGTATGTCGCGGCGAAGGGCGGCAACGGCGGCTGGGGCAACACCCATTTCGCGACCCCGACCCGTCAGGCGCCGCGCTTCGCGAAGCCGGGTCTGCCGGGCGTTGAGCGCGACATCGTGCTCGAGCTCAAGCTGCTCGCGGACGTCGGTCTGGTCGGCTTTCCGAACGTCGGCAAGTCTACGCTGCTGAGCATGGTTTCGGCGGCGCGTCCCAAGATCGCAAACTACCACTTCACGACCCTTGTCCCCAATCTGGGCGTGGTTTCCGTGGGCGAGGAGCAGAACTTCGTCATGGCGGACATCCCGGGCATCATCGAGGGCGCAAGCGAGGGCGCCGGCCTCGGCCACGACTTCCTGCGCCATATCGACCGCTGCCGTCTGCTGCTGCATCTGGTTGACGCGGCAGGCAGTGAGGGCCGCGACCCGATCGATGACATCGAGAAGATCAATGCGGAGCTGGCCGGTTACAGCGAGTTTCTGGCGGCGCGTCCGCAGATCATCGTCGCGAACAAGACCGACCTGCTGGGCGACGACCGTGAGCCGGTCGAAAAGCTGCGCAAGTACGCCGAGGAGCACGGCTTCCTGTTCGCGGAGCTGTCCGCCGCGACCAATCAGGGCGTCAAGGAGCTGATGAACCTGACCTGGCACGAGCTTCAGCAGCTTCCGCCGGTATTCGTCTACGAGCCGGAGTTCGTGGAAACCGAGGCCGCGCCTGTCACCGAAAACGACTGGACCATCGAGCGCGACGGCGACGCCTACGTCGTTACCGGCGCATGGGTGGACAAGGTCATGGGCTCGGTCAACCTCGACGACTACGAGTCCCGCCAGTATATGGACCGTATGCTCCAGACCGCGGGCATCTACGCGAAGCTCGAGGAAATGGGCATCGAGGAAGGCGCACCGGTCATCATCGGCGAGCTGGAATTCGAGTACGTCTACTAAAATCTTTCGCTCGAAACCACGCTTTCGAGCGAATACTGAAGAAAAACCGCGCCCTTCGGGCACATTTTTTCTTCCCTTGTATAAATTCCGAGATACATGCTCCCGGAATTTATGAATTTGCTGCGCAAATTCTATTTTATGCGTGCTGCCGCACGAAGCATCAATCTGACTTCGTTGGCAGATATTTGTATCAAAACACCGTGGATGTGCTCTGCGGTGTTTTTCTTTTCTTTCGCGCGCGTCGAATTTGTGAAATCCTACAAAGACAAAAACTTGACATTGTGGAAATGAGATGTTAAACTTATAGCCATAAAAACCATAAAGCGACAAACGAAGCTGGCAGGAAAAAGGTCCATAGACCTTACCGAAGGAGCGAAACTCTCAGGTGTCCGGTGTACCCGGATGAGGACTGTCAGCGGATGTGGCTCTGGAGAACGTCCCGAATGTAAGGGGACTGCCGAAGGTGCAACGCGCGCGGGGGTAAGAGTAGCCGCGCCCAATCTCTCAGGCAAAAGGACAGAGTATGGACCGATAACTGCACAGGAACATGATGCGTACCGCAAGGGGAAAACGCAGAATTTCCTGTTTTGCTGTCGTTCTTTTGAGCCGAAATCCATTTTACCCATGGGTTTCGGTTTTTTGTTTGCCGCAGACAAAAAAGGGGAATGTAAAAAATGACAATGGAAGTACTGGCAGAATGGGTAAGCAAGGTCAGCAACATCGTATGGAACGGTCTGCTGCTGTATCTCCTCGTAGGTACCGGCATCGTGTTTACCATCCGCACGCGCTTTATCCAGGTCCGCAAGTTCGGCGCCGGCTGGAAGCATCTGTTCGGCCACTTTTCGCTCAACGGTGAAAAGGCGGGCGCGGACGGCATGAGTCCGTTTCAGGCGCTGACGACCGCTATCGCGGCGCAGGTCGGCACCGGCAACATCGCGGGCGCGGCTACCGCACTTTACTCCGGCGGCCCGGGCGCGATTTTCTGGATGTGGCTCTCCGCTTTCTTCGGTATGTCCACCATCTACGGCGAGGCGGTCCTTGCGCAGAAGTACAAGACCACCGATGAGCGCGGTCACGTGACCGGCGGCCCGATCTACTACATCCGCGCACGTTTTCAGGGCGGTTTCGGCAAGTTTCTCGCCGGTTTCTTCTCGGTTGCCATCATCTTCGCGCTCGGCTTCACCGGCAACATGGTGCAGGCGAACTCGATCAGCGTAGCGTTCAAGACGGCGTTCGGCGCACCGCAGATCGCGGTCGGCATCGTCTGCGCACTTATCGCGGCGTTCATCTTCCTCGGCGGCGTCGGCCGTATCGCTTCCGTTACCGAGAAGGTCGTCCCGATCATGGCGCTGTTCTATATGGCAGGCTGCGTTGTCATTCTCTGCTTCAACCACGCGGCAATCATCCCGGCGTTCAAGGCCATCTTCGTTGCGGCGTTTGACCCGCAGGCCATCCTCGGCGGCGCAGTCGGCATCACGGTACGCGAGGCAATGCGCTACGGCGTTGCACGCGGCCTGTTCTCCAACGAGGCCGGCATGGGTTCCACCCCGCACGCACACGCACTGGCAAAGGTAAAGCGTCCGCAGGATCAGGGCGAAATCGCTATCGTTTCGGTATTCATCGACACCTTTATCGTTCTGACGCTGACCGCAATGGTCATCCTGACCTCCGGCATGCTCAATCCGGGCGCACCGGACGGCCTGCAGGGCACCGAGCTCGCACAGGCTGCCTTCACCGCCTCCCTCGGCACGCTCGGCGGCGCATTCGTTGCGATCTGCATGCTGTTCTTCGCGTTCTCGACCATCATCGGCTGGTATTTCTTCGGTGAGCAGAACGTCAAGGCGCTGTTCGGCCACAAGGCAGTCAAGGCGTATGCCACTATCGTTGTTATCTGCATCGTTATCGGATCCGCACTGCACGTTGACCTCGTATGGAACCTGTCCGACCTGTTCAACGGCCTGATGGTATTCCCGAACCTTATCGCGCTGCTGGCGCTGTCCGGACTGGTCGCAAAGGCGGCACGGGACAAAGACATATAACCTGTCGCGAAACTTGCGTTTCGCCGACAAGTGTGTTCTGGCGGCGCTTCGCGCCGCAGAACACGGACGTCCGAAAGTTCCCATTCGGAAACTTTCTCCCTCTCGAAGTATAAAAAGTCAGGTACACGCCCCGACTTTTTATGACTTTGCTGCGCAAAGTCTATTTTATGCGCGCTGCCGCGCGGTAGCAGATTTCCGTTAAAACTATCATATCAGACAGAAAAAATCCCTCCCGTTTGCAAATCGGGAGGGATTTCTGTATTTATTCGTCTGTTTCTGCGGCCTTGGGGCGGGCGGCCTCATGGCGGCGCAGCTCGGGTTCGATCAGCTGACGCGCGAGGCCCGGCAGGTGGTCGATGCCGTTGCGGCGGGCGTCGCTGTAAATGGTCTGCATGATGGTCTTGGCGAACGAATCGGGGTTGCTGCGCAGGTTCTTGACGAGCGCACTCTGGCTCTTGCCGAGGTAGCCGTCTACAATGCGCTGCACGCCGGAAAGACCCTTGACGTAGGAGAGGAACAGCTGCTCCTCCGGGGTGCATTCGCGGCGGTCGTCGAGCAGCAGGGACAGGATGCCCTTGCGGTCGAGCGGACGCTCTCTGCCGGGCGCGGCAGGCTGCGCCGGGATGGCGAGCCGTTCCTTCGGCAGACCGCAGCGGTGCAGGCGGTAACGCGGCTTGAGCACCGCGTCGCTGTATTCGATCTCGTCCTCAAAGTGGTTGCCGCCCTTGCAGTACCAACACACATAAGGATTGGGTGCGTTGGGATTGTGACCGATGACAAGCTCTGTACTCCCGATAGTACAGCTCTCGATGATTTCATAGTTCTGATTGGAGCGTTTTTCTTCGTCCATAAGCACCTCTCTATTCTTTGGCATAACGCCGATAGGCTTTTTCGCCCGTGGCTCTCATTTTTTGCACAGGGTGACTCCCTGCAAGCTCTGGATGCTGTGCCTGCAGCTTGCGGCGTGTCCTGCTGACGCTCTCAAAACTCGGCAGACCGAGATATTTGTGCTGCGTCATTATCTCTGCAAGCGGCATTGCCCCTGCATCCTTCAGACAGGCATTACAAAGTGCAAGATACAGCACCATATCGTCATTTCTGGCATCTTCATTCTTTTCCAGAACAGCTCTGACTTTCTTTTCAATGGTTTTTAGGTTTCTCATCTTTACCTCCATAAAGGAAAGGGCGGCATCTTTCAGCCGCCCCAACCACTTACTTATTCTTTCTGTTACGGATATTCAGCCATACCGCCGCACCCACAATGAACACGACAAGCACGATTGCGATAATGGTTTTAGCGTCCATCAATTAGTCCTCCTTTTTCTTCTTTCTGTTCTTATAGCTGACAAATCCGAGAACGCCCGCACCGACAACAGACAGAGCTGCAAGGCTTACCCATAAGCCCAGATTGAAGTCATCGCCTGTTTTCGGGGTATCCCTGAACTCATTGTGCATCTGCACGATAGCCGTAGCGTCCACCTTGACCGTTGCCTGTTTATCGGCAGGCAGGATATATCCTGCGGAAGCCTTGTCACTTACTTCGGATACGGTATAGTCGCCAATCCGCAAGCCCTCAATCACGATTTCTCCGTTCTTATCTGTCTTAAAGGTTTGGTCATAGTCCACGCCTGTTACACGGAAAGAGAAGCCCTCCACCTTACCGTCAGAGGAAGTCTTTACAATTTTAAGAGAGCCTTTCTGTGCTGCATTGATAAATCCTACACCCGCCTTATTTTCCACGGTGTAGGTCTTGCCGTTCTCCTCAACGGATACGGAATACACATTTTCATCAAGTACAAAGCCTGTCGGAGCTTTGGTTTCCTTTACCAGATATTTGCCGTAGCGGAGTTCACTCATCTGGTAAACGCCGCCGTCAAGTTCTTTCATTTCGCCAAGCAGCGTATCGTCTTTATCCAGTTTCCCATCGCCATTAGTATCGGAGTAAACCTCAAATACCGCACCAGACAGCTTGTTGTCGGGATAATCCTCATCAACCTTTGTCAAAGCGATGTTGCCCTTAATGAAGTAGTTGACAAGTTCGATTTCCACAACTTCGTCCACCTTGCCTATAGTCACGGCGATTTCTTCCTCGGAGAGTACATATCCCTTCGGGCTTTCGATTTCACGGATTATCCAAGTTCCATACGGCACTTTGGCAAAAGAAAAACTACCATCATCTTTTGATGTGGTAGCGGCAATCGCATTTTCCTTTGTAAACTCGGTAGTTCCTGTCTTAAAGATACCGATAACTGCACCTCCCAGAGCCTTTCCGTCCTCATTAGATTTCTTACCGCTTACAGAGCCGTAAATAATGTCATTTGTGATAGCTTCGCCCTCATTGGCTGTGATGCGGACAGTTTCGGTATCCTGTCCTGCGTATTCAAAAATAACAGGATATTTTGCATCGCTGACAATATATGTGGAGTTGGTCGTGATTTCCTGCACATAATAGCTGCCCATCGGCAGGTCGCTGATAGCTTTCCCGTGACCGCTTTCATCAAGGGAAATGACCTCAATCAGACCGTCCGCAGGAATGGTCTTTCCATCTGCGGCTGTGAGTTCCTCCGCCGCATACAAGCCAAAGGTCACATCAAAGATTTCCCCGTTCTTGCCAATGCCATAGGCTTCATCAATGGCAAGGCTCTTGATGAGGTCGATTTCAACACGCTGTCTCTCATTATAGAAAGAAGTACCCGTTTCCGTTACATCAACATTCTGTCCTGCATACACAAGCTCAACAGAATGGACTTCCTCATTCAGCACCATTCCATACGGAGCTGTGATTTCCTTAACCTCATATTTTCCGAGATACAATTCTTTGGATTTTGCTGTACCGTCCTTTCCTGTCGTAACGGTATCCACAACCTCGCCCTTTTTGGCTCTGACCGTTCCGTCCAGAGTGACAATATCCTCGGCTGCGGTAATCTCATAGACTGCACCCTCAAGACCGCTGACAGAGAAAATCGGCTGATACAATCCCTTATCGCCTGCCACGGAGCTGAATACTTCGCCAGACTTTTCTACTGTAATTGTACCTTTCTGTGCCATATTGGAACGTACTACCTCAATAACGGTAATGCCGCTTTCTTCCTCGGAATTTTCCTGCACCACATCAAAATAAACAGGCTCGGAATTTAAGACATACCCATACGGGGCTTGTACTTCCACAAGGGAATAGCCTTTGCCGTATTCCAATGTCTGCGGTGTGATAAGGTCGCCGTCTGCCGTAGTATAGAAGGTGTCAATGGTCGTCACTTCGGGATAAGTGAAAGTCATAGTCACAAGATTTCCATTCGGGTCGTAAATCTGGAAGCCTGCACCTGCATACGGGATTGTATTACCTGTTTCCACATCTTTCTTTACGATTTTGATATAGCTCTCAAAGTTAGCGTTGTTGATAAGGTAGCGGTAGGTCTGACCGTCCTTGCTGATAAACACATCAAAATCTTTCATCAGTTCACGTCCCTCCCAACCAGAGGTCTGACGGACGGTATAAATGCCATACGGCATATCCTTTGTCTGGGCAAAGCCGTTCTCGTCACAGGTCAACACATCACGCTCGGTTTCCTTTGCATTTTCATAGCTGCCTGCGGATTTGAGGAACACTTCAAATACCGCACCTTCTTCAGGTGTTTCAATCTGGGTTTCTCCGTTGTCCGTATGCTTGATGATTGCGATATTGCCTTTGATGACCTGTTCATTCACATCGTTTGCGGTACTGTTCAGCTCTACCGTGTATAACTCTGGTTCTGCACCTACCTTGTGGATTGCAGTATCCAGAAGATACCCCTCGGACGGGCTGATTTCACGGACAGTCCAATCATTATCACAGATATAATACTTGGTCGTAAACTGACCGTTTTCATCAGTCGTGTAGGTGTCAATCAGTTCCTCACCCTTATAAATGCCGTAAACCGCACCCGCAAGAGAAGCGTCGCCCTGCGGAGAACCTGTTTCTGCATCGGTCTTTGTCACAGTCACTTGGAATTTCTTCAACACATTGTCGAAGCTGCGTTTTGTGACCTTGTTCCATTCAATCGGAGCTGTCTGGGAAGCAGGAACGACATAGCGGACTGCGGTATCCACTTCCTCAACCACATACGGGGTATCGCCACTGATAAGGACATTTTCAAACTTAGCCAGTCCGTTTTTATCAGTCACGGCATACTCGTCAACAGGCAAGCCGCTTAAAGATGTGCCGTAAAGGTGGAATTTCATTCCCTCCACCAGATTGTCCTCGGAAGTCTTGACGATTTCCAGACTGCCACGCTTCAAAGTATTGCTGAAGGTCACAGTAGAGGTTTTTCCTCCAATAAGGGTCACGGTCTGGGTTTTCTGCGGCTCATAACGGTCAATGGACTGTTCTGTGACGGTATAAGTGCCAGGGAATAATCCCTCCACGGAGACAGAGCCGTCCTTTCCTGTCTTAACTGTCTTATTGAAGTTATCACCTTTGATTGTAAAAGAGATACCCTCCACAACTCCGTCCTCAGAAGTCTTTTTGAGGGCAATCGTGCCTGTCGGCGTTTCGATATTGATATATGCAGACACGGTATCAGCATTCTCCACACCTGTTACCAAATCCTGCAAGTTCGGGTCGCCATAGGCAATGAGCTTTGCACTGCTGCTGACAGTCGGCACATTGTTCCTCTTTGCCGTAATGCGGACAGAACCGCTGATAGCTACGGTGGAGCTAATTGTCAGCTTATTTCCAGACTTCGATACACTCACATTGCTGTCAGAGCTTGAAAAGCTGTAATCGGAAAGGACGCCGTTGCTGTCCGTCAATGTGATGCTGTACTTTCCGTCCTTGTAGGCAAGCTCCTTTGTGATGTCATTCTTACCGCCAGACATAAAGCTCGGAATGGTGTTATGCTCACGCAGCATTGCAACAATCTGGTCATACACTGCCCTTGCTCCGCTGTTGGCATAATTTGAACCGAAGTGCAGGCTGTAAACGGTGGTGCTTGTCTGGTTATATGAGCCTGTGGCTTCACGGCAGCCTGTGACAAACTCCCATACGAGGGTCTGCGTGGCAAGCCATTTTTCATCATCACTTCCCGACAGATTATTTCGGTTGCCCTGATACCCATAGAGCAGGGCAAGTCCAACCGCCTTTTTCTGATTGGCTGAAAGGGCGTTCCAAGTATCAGAGGAAGCCTTTTTCAAGGTGTTTCCTGTTTTCAGCGGTACTCCCGGCTGAATACAAAATGCATTCTCTCCGTCCACAAACATACGGTACTTGTAATTTCCCGTTCCGCCTGCGGTATAGCCGCCGATATTCGCACTGGAATTGTACCTCATCGCATTACCGTTGCTGTCATAGGTGTGGGAAAAGGAAATCGTCCCGATGTCACCCGCAGCAAACGCCGTCGCAGGCATTATGGATAATGCCGTGACCGCAGCCATTACAAAAGCCGCAGCCTTTTTGAATAATTTAGGGATTTTCATAGTTACCTCCTGTAATTTGGATTGAATATTTTGCCTTACTGACCGAAAAAGCTGCCCGTTATGGACAGCTTAAAGTATTTCTTTTCTCGGATAGTTACTGGCAGTAGTTAGGGGGTGAGGTGTGGAGAGGGGGAAGCCAAAATAATGGCTATCCACTCAAAAAGGCAGACCTCGCCCTCGGTGTGTGGCTATCTCTCGTGAGCCTTGTTCCGCTGCAAGTGTCGGTTATAAAACTCCAACGCTTTGACAACAAAATCCGTTTCCTGCCCTCTGGGAACAGTCTTGGGAATGAGCTTGGTTATCCTCTCGTCACGGAAAGCAGATTTTTCCTTCTGGTTGGGCTTTTCTTCCTCCATAATGGACTGGATAACCTCGGAAGTGAGCTTGCCGTCTTGGTTATACTTCTTCATTTTGATAGCCTGTGCCAATGACGGGGTAGCATCGTTGTACTCCATTGCTTCAAGCAGGGTGTATTGCTGTTCCTCGGTCAGATAGGAAATTTCAACCGCAAGACGAAAAGCAATCTGCCTTTCATCTACCATTTGCAGGATTTCGGGCACAAGCTCCGTTAGACGGATATAGCGGAAGATTTGATTTTTGCTTTCACCGACTTTTTCGGCAAGTTCATCACTTGAAGTAGCGAACTCAGAATTATTACCCACTGGGGAATAATTTTCTTTTGCGGGTCTGCCTGCCTGTCGTTTCATAGCTTCCAACCGCATTTTATACGCAAAGGCTTTTTCACTTGGTAGAATAACGGAGCGTTGGAGATTACTTTCCACCATCACAATAATGGCTTCGTCACGGGTAAGCTCTTTAACCTCGCATTTCAGCGTTTCAAGCCCCGCAAGTTCACAAGCCTTTTTTCGCCTGTGACCGCTGATAAGCTCATACCGTCCGTCCTCTTTTAAGCGAACTGTCGCAGGGGTCATTACACCGTTTCGCTTGATACTCTCGACAAGCTGTTCCATATCCTCGTCCATTAAAACCTTGAACGGGTGGTCTGGAAACTCGTCAATCTCCGATATGGGAATATCCCTTATCTTAGAGAGCTTTGCTTCCTCACGGCTTTCGTCCGTTTGGAAAAGGTCATCGTATGCGGTCAGCTCGATTTTGGTTTCTCTGCTTCTCGCCAATCTCTGCCACCTCCTTTCCTAACTGCTCATAGGCTGCGGCAACCTTGCCGCTTTTGTCGTAAGCAAAAATACTTTTGCCTTCTGCGGTAGCTTCCACCGCACGGATAGAATGAGGTATCTCGGTATCAAACACCTTGATTTTCTGACCGTATGCACTTTTGACCGTTGCCGTAATCTCCTTAGAAATGTTGGTACGGGGCATTACCATAGTCATTAAGATACCGTCTATCCGCAGCTTTGGATTGATTTGCCGCTTGACCATTGATACGGAGCGAAGCAAAAGCTCCAGACCTTTAGCCGAGAGATAGTGGGGCTGTGTCGGGATAATTACGCTGTCAGCCGCCGCCAGAGCATTGATGGTTATCATGCCTAAGCTCGGCATACAATCAATAAGCACATAATCGTAATTCTTTTTAACCTCATTGACATAGGTTTTCAGCACACGCTCACGGCTCATTGCATTGATTAGCCTTACCTCAAAGCCCGACAGCTCAATGTTTGACGGAAGCAGGTCAACGCCCTCTCTGTGATGGATAATACCCTGTGAAGCATCAAGCGTTTTATCGTCTATGATGTTTTGCATCACAGTAGAGAGCGTTATGGGAATATCGTCTGGTCTGTTATACCCCAGAGCCATCGTGAGATTTGCCTGTGCATCGGCATCAATCAGCAGGACTTTTTTACCCTGCTGCACCAGACTTACACCCAGATTGACCGCTGTGGTTGTTTTTCCGACACCACCCTTCTGGTTAGTCAGAGCAATTACTTTGCAATTTGACATAGATGCGTCCTCCTTTCACATAGATTTAGCCACTTTGTCAAGGTGGCTATGTAAACAGTACCAGAGAACGCAAAAAAGCCGCCTACTCTTAAAATCAATAAGAATAAGCGGCTTTGTAATCTGCCTTAGACATATTCAATTTTCATTCTCTTGGTCGGTGCATTTATGACCTTAAAAATAAGCTCGTCAATACAATCCGTATATCTGCCTTGCTGAATAAGTTGATTTTTTAACTCTACAAGGCTATGTATCAAAAGTTTTCTTTCGTGGCTATCCAAATATAGATGATTAAATTTCTCTCTCATAAGCACACCTCCACATCTTTAGCTTCATTATAAGTTTCGGAAAAATAATATACAAATCTATAACTGGGAGATTTTGATAAAAACTCATTCCTATCATAAATTTCTTCCATCTAAATACTGGATTGCGGTTGAAATTAAAGACAGGCAACGTTTATAAAAATATTCATAATGCCTTTTATCCTGAATATCCGTTTTTGTTGTTTCATGGTGTCGAATTCTAAAATTATTGCCAAGTATGGTAAGCTCATGAAATTCCTTTTCAAATAATTCTAAAAACGGCTGTTGATTATTACCCATATCCATTATAATCTTATTAACCGATTTCTTCTTATCTACAGTCGATGAGCAGTAATATGTCTTTAGTCTCTCAAATGCATCCCAAAGTTTCTCCACTGCAATTTGCAAATTGTTTTCATCATAATATTTTGAAGCCTCTTGTAATAACTCTTTCAGTCCTACTTCTTGAACAGACACTAATGAATTTTTATTTATCTGGGTATCAAATGTATTCATTAGCTTCCCCTTGGAAAGCTGAAACGGTATCTCATTCAGTTTTAATATAGCATTAATCTGTGGTTCAAAGTCATCTGAGATACTATGTTTCGCAAAAAACTCTATTGCGTCCAACACGCAAAATGGAGAATTAGAAAGTATGAATGCTTGCAAATCAGCAGTTTCAACATATTCTTTTTTATCATTATAACACTTTGGCACATAAAATTGCCTTATTTCATTGAAAACATCCTCAGCTACTGTTGTATTATAATTCCATCCCGTTTCGTCAGTCGCTTGATATACGATATTATATCGCTCCAGAAACTGATAAATTTGATTTCTCGCTTTCCGCTTTATGGACAATACTATCTTTTTTGCTTTTATGTCCTTTGCATTTCGTTGAGAATATGGAATAAACAACGTATTATCTTCTTGCTGATATATTCTCCATCCATAAACATCACGATTGGATATTTTCTCAGCAGGGTAAATCTCATAACCGTCATTTTGTAATAGCTTGTTAGTTGCCACTAAAAATTCTTTCCAATATCCCTTATCATATCGAACAGCAGGGTGAAATACTTCGCAAAGAAATTTTAAATATACTTCATCGCTACCATCTTGTAAATTGAATCTTTTGTCTTCAAAAACCCAGCAGTATGGATAATCATCATTATTCACTGTATGTTGCCAAATATCCTGTTCTGCATTTGCAAATCTTGAATCAAAACTTGGCATTCTCTCCAGATCATATAATCTTTTAAGAAAATCTATTTCTTCAAGGCGACCATAATAATTATAAGTAACGGTTCGGGTTTGAAAAAATTCGTCTATCTCTAATCCATTCTGAAATAAATCTAAAATATCTCGCTTTGTTATTTCTGTAATACGGTTCACTCCATTTTCCTCCTTTCAAGCATATTCAGCACTTATATATTGCTTCCCAAATATTTTAAAGAAAAGCGTACCACTATTTTTAATGATACGCTCACCATTATTAAATCACTTCAAAATGCTTCAATGCATCCTTTATCGCTTCCACTTTCTCCGC
>ERZ773204.2527-NODE-2527-length-12458-cov-2.818189_pt1 | contig 12458 bp, 9 predicted proteins | sample MGYA00581007_ERZ773204 | MGnify/ENA primary metagenome ERZ773204 (study PRJEB29015, sample SAMEA2737757) | human gut metagenome | biome: human gut; feature: human-associated habitat; material: faeces | place: China | collected 2012 ... | reverse complement strand
CTCTTCGGTCGTATAAACAGCATCACCAAAACGCTTCTTCATCTCTTCGATCATCACCGGAAGGATCTTTGTGACATCCCCGACGATTCCCGCATCTGCCACATCAAAGATGGACGCATCCTCATCCTTATTGATGGCTACGATATAGCCGGAACCGATCATGCCGGATACATGCTGGGTGGCGCCGGAGATTCCACATGCGATGTAGAGCTTCGGAGCGACGATCTTGCCGGACTGCCCGACCTGGTGGGCTCTGGATACCCAGCCTTCCTCGATTGCAGGTCTGGTGGCTCCCACAACGCCTCCCATGACCTCCGCGAGCTCTTCCACAAGGGCAAAATTCTCCTTGCTGCCCATTCCTCTTCCGCCAGATACGATGATCTGTGCTTCCTCGAGGTTGACGGTCTCTGCGATCTCTTTTACTGTCTCAACGACCTTTGTGCGGACTGTGTCTGCGGAGGCGTCCTCAGCGATGACTTCGCCGGTTCTGCTCTCGTCTAATTTTTTTGCGAAAGAACCGGAACGCACGGTCGCAACATGCGGAAGGTTCTCTCCCATCTTCATGTCATTCAGTACATTTCCGTTGTAAGAAAGGGATGTGTAAACGCCGTCTGCAGTGATCCCTGTCACATCTGTCACACAGCCGGACTCAAAGACTGCGGAGACTGCCGGGGCGATCATCTTTCCCTCCGGGGTTCCTGCCATATAGACTGCCTTCGGCTGATATTTCTCCGCAAGTTTTACGAGGATCTGTGCCTTCTCCTCAGCCGGAAGTCCTTCCTCACCTGCCACGAGGACCTTGGAAGCTCCTGCTGTGATCACGGTCTTTGTATCAGTGTCCTTTCCAAATACAACAGCGATCACTTCCTCGCCGTTTGCCTTTGCAAGCTCTGCGGCCTTGCTGACTGTCTCAAGTGCTGCACCGACCGGTGCACCGTCTGCGCTCTGGGCGTAGACCATGATATTCTTTCCATCTGTATATTTCATCGTCTCAATTTCCTTCCATGCTTAATTCCGGCTGACATTCACGTTTTGTGCGGGCCAAAGCCGGTTCTGCCGATCCAGCATTCATCAGATTGCTTTTGCTTCGCTCATCATGGCGAGCGCCTGGCTTACCGCCTCCGCCGGATCTTCTGCCTTGATCTTCACACCTGCGGCTCTCTTTGCCGGTGCGTAGACCCTGAGGACCTCGACCTGTGCAGTTCCTGCCTCTTCTGCGGCGAGCTCCTCGATCGGTTTCTTTCTCGCTGCCATCTTGCTCTTGATCGTCGGATAACGCGGGTCATACTCCGGCTTATTGACAGCCACAACGCACGGAAGCCCTGACTCGATCATGCAGTAACCTTCCTCCGTCTCCTGCTTTACTGTCACTTTTCCCTCTCCTGCTGTGATATCAACGGCATCTGCTGTTACCGGAGCGGAAAGCTCCTTCGCCAGGATCGTTCCCACCTGTCCGGAAGCGAAATCTGTGGTCTCTTTGCCGCAGAACACGATGTCAAATTTCTTTCCTGCCTTCTCCTCGATGGCTTCCTTCGCAGCCTTCAGTTCCTTTGCGATGATCTCCGGATCAGCGCTCTGGTAAGCGTCATTTACCGCAAGGTACGCGTAGTCGGCGCCCACTGCCAGGCAGTTCTTTAAGGAGTTTTTTACGCTCTCATCGCCGATGGAAAGAACGGTCACCTCTCCTCCTGCCGCCTCTTTTAAGCGGACCGCCATCTCCAGCGCATATGTATCAAATGCGTTTACTACCGGTGTCACACCGTCAAGAGCCGGTGCCCCTGTCTTCGGATCCAGGGAGATCTCAACGGAATCGTCCGGAACCTGTTTTACACATACTAAAATTTCCATGTTTTCCTCCAAAATTCGTCCGGTTCCGGCAGCACCAGTTCTTCACGGATACTGCCGGACCGGTGTAATATCTCGAAATTTTGCGGCTTTCACAGCCGTTTCTCCGCCATTCATTTGCCTTTACGCGCAAATTGCTTTTACTTTCCTATCACGTTGTTTGCCACAACAATTCTCTGTACCTCATTGGTTCCCTCAAAGATCTGGAAGATCTTCGCATCTCTAAGAAGCTTCTCGACCGGGTACTCTCTGCTGTAGCCGTAACCGCCGAACATCTGGATCGCCTCAGAAGCAACCTCCATTGCGATATCGGACGCATAGCATTTCGCGATAGCGGATTCCTTCGTGTACGGAAGTCCCATATCCATCTTTGTTAAAGCATGGGCAACCATCTGACGGGCCGTCTCTGTCTTGATCTCCATGTCGGCTACCTTGAACTGTAATGCCTGGTTCTTGATGATCGGTTTGCCGAACTGGATCCTCTCCTTGCCGTATGCGACTGCCTCGTTGATGCCTCTCTGGGCGATACCTGTGGCAACGCAGCCCATCCATGCGCGGGCCTGGTCGAGAGTCTTCATGGCGATTCCGAAGCCCTTTCCTTCCTCTCCGATGAGGTTCGCTGCCGGAATTCTGCAGTCCTCGAATACAACGTCACAGGTATTTGAGGTACGGATACCCATCTTGTTCTCCTCATGTCCTGTGGAGAGACCCGGAGTTCCGGCATCTACCAGGAACATGGAGATTCCCTTTACCCCTTTGGATTTATCGGTCATGGCTGTCACGCAGTAGAAGGAAGCGACACCGCCGTTCGTGATGAAGCATTTTCTGCCGTTTAATACATACTCATCTCCGTCTTTCACCGCTGTGGTCTTGCCTGCGCTGGCATCGGAGCCTGCGCCCGGCTCTGTCAGACAGAATGCGCCGAAGCCTCCGTCGAGGATCAGGTCGCAGACATGCTGCTTCTGCTCGTCGGTGCCCGCGATGAGAACCGGCTTCATGCCGAGACCGCTGGCGGAGATCGTTGTGGCGAAGCCTGCGTCCGCGATCGCCATCTGCTCGATAAGGGCAGCTACATCCACACGGGAAAGCCCCGGTCCGCCGAACTCTTCCGGAACCTCGAGAGCCTGATAACCCTGCTCGATCGCTTTATCATAAATTGCCTTCGGCCATTCGCCGGAAACATCGTATTCCTTGCACTGCTCTGCAACTTCTTTGTCACAGAAATTTTTAACGTCCTGCAGGAGATCCTGCGCCTCTTCAGAAATTAAGTATGCCATAATGAAATTCCTTTGCTGCTATGTTTTCTGCGGCCGCCCTGGAAAATATGCGGGCTTGCCGGACAGCAGCTTTCCTTTCTTTTTTATTTGCGCCGGCCGGTTCACGGGGGAGATTGCCGGCCGGCAGACAGTGTCAATAAATATATTGGTGTACGGCAGCCGTCTCACGGGGAGGAAAAGGACTGCTGCCGGGGCTAAACAGAATACTTTACGCCTCTTCCTTCGGATCATAGCAGATCTTGCCCGGGTTTAAGATCATCTTCGGGTCGAAGGTCTCCTTGATGCCGCGCATCAGGCGCATGTTCACCGGACCTGCGAACTCTGCAAGATAGCCTTTCTTTCCAAAGCCGATTCCGTGCTCACCTGAGATCAGACCGCCCAGCTCTGCTGCCTTCCTGTAGATGTCTGCCATGAACTCGGAAACCTGTTTCTTGAATGTCTCCTCATCCATGTCGTTCGCGCATGTATAGATATGTAAGTTACCGTCACCCGCATGTCCGAAGCTCTTGACCTCGAAGTCATATTTCTCGGACGCTCCCTTGACGTATGTCAGGTATTTCGCGATCTGGTTGACCGGAACGACGACGTCGCACTCATCGAGAAGCTTTGTCTCCGCCTCGATGGCCTCAAGGAAGGAGCTTCTCGCTGCCCATGCGTCTTTCTTCTTCGCCGGGGTATCAGCAACGAGAACATCCACAGCGCCCGCGTCGAGAACAACCTCAGCCGCCTGCTCTGTGAGCTCCTCCAACTGTTCCATGTTGTCGCCGTCGAATGTCACAAGAAGGTAAGCGCCGATGTCAACACCCTCGACCTGCTTCGGGAATACGCTCTTTCCAAGGTAGCGCTCGGAAGCGAGAACGATCTCTTTCTCCATGAATTCCAGTGCCTGCGGCTGGAAGTGGTTCATGAAGAATTTCGGAACCGTCGCAATACAGTCTTCCAGGTTCTCATACGGGATGATCAGGCTGATGGTCTCTTTCGGTGCCGGGATGAGCTTTAAGGTGAGCTCTGTGATGATACCTAAGGTTCCCTCGGAACCGATCATTAAGTTTAACAGGCTGTAGCCGGTGCTTGTTTTTGAGACGGTAGCGCCCAGCTTTACGATCTCACCGGTCGGAAGGACAACGGTCATGGCGCGCACATAATCTCTTGTGCATCCATATTTGACGGCGCGCATGCCGCCCGCGTTCGTGGAAACATTTCCGCCGAGAGTCGCAAACTTTTCACCCGGATCCGGCGGATATAAGAGACCCTGCTTCTGTGCATCCTCAGCGAGGTCATTTAACAGAACGCCCGGCTCCACGCGGACTACGAAGTTCTCGAGATCATAGCCAAGGATCTTATTCATCTTGCTCATGTCGATCATGACCCCGCCATCTACAGCTACTGCCGCGCCGGTAAGACCGGTTCCTGCTCCTCTCGGGATCACCGGGAGGGAGTTCTCATAACAGACCTTCACGATAGCCGCGATGTCCTCTGTGGTTGTCGCCTCGATCACGACCTCCGGCGCGCCCTTTCCGTAGATCGGCATCTCGTCGTGGAAATAGTCACTGTTGATCTCTTCGCCTGCGTATACTTTTCCCGGAACGATCGCTTTGAACTGTTCCAGGATCTCAGGCGTTACCTCATTATACTTCTTTGCCATGTTTGCTTTCTCCTCTTCTCATATATTGCCGCCACCCATATGACACATGTGCGGTTTTGTGTAATGCAATTGATTCTCTTTTATATTGGTAGTACCAATTATGATATATTTTAAACACCATGCACATTTGTTTGTTTATTGCGCACAATGTTGATTGTTTTCTCTTTATTGGTAGAACCAATTCGTTCTAAAAAATAACTGCTATCAATAAGCAGTGTATTTTTTCCAATACAAGGATATCGCTGTCCCGGATTTTTGTCAAGACTTTTTGTTTTTCTTTGCGCAAATTTCGCACAGATTGTCTGATTTTTGTCAGGATTGTTAGAATTATATCATAGTCATGGTTCCCGCTCTTTTCCCTGACTCTCAAAGCACTGGCTTATCGAAATAATCAGTCGGAACTCTGCCATAATTTTTATAAGTACTGGTAAATATAGTGGAAATGCAGCTTCAGTCCCTCTCTCGCCTTCTCGATATTTCCCTCCGCAAAACCTTCTGCCAGTGTCCTGTGAGCGCGGCTTAAGAACTGCTCGCTGTGCATGCCCTCGATGATCTTTCCACGCATCTTCGGGATATACTCGTCCATGATCTTGTTGAGGGCCTTATAGTTTGCCAGCATACAGAAGTTTCCGGATGCCTCGATGAGAAGGTAGTGGATCGCCTTATCCCAGCGGACACGCTCCTCCTCCGTCTCCGCCCGCTCCAAATTGTCGAGATAGGACATCATCTTCTGGCGCTGCTCCTCCGTCGCCTGTTTCACCCCTGTCTCAATGGCCCCCCACTCCAGGGTAGAACGGAATTCCGTGATCTTATCCACGTCGATCTTCTTTAAAATATACATGAACGACAACATCTCCGCCAGAATCTCGTCAAAATTTCCGGAGACATAGTTTCCCGCACCTTGCTGGCTCTCCAGAACTCCCATGTTTTCCAGGATCCGGAGTCCCTCTCTCGCGGAATTCCGGCTGATCTCCAGCTTCTGGGCAAGTTCCCGCTCCGGGAGAAGCTTCTCACCCGCCTGGATCTCCCCGCTTCCGATTCCATGTTTTACATATTCAATGACTTTCTCGTAGGATTTCTCCATTTTTGATTCAGCAGTCCTTTCTTTTAACCAGAACTCCTGTACTTTCTACCCTGTTAGACTAATACACCGTTCAAACAGATCCAGCATCTCTCAGCAGACCGTACATTCATTCAAATAGAAAAGCACAGCCGCTGCCCCTTGAAACAGAGCTGACGTTCCATCTCCGCATCCATAACAAACTGCAGTCCGGCTGTGTTCTTAAATGTCTTTTTTGTGCGGAATCTTTTCCATAAGATTCCTGCTATTCTTCCATCGCCTTTTTGATCGCCTCAAAGAGCTCATCATACGTCTCGAACGCTGTGATCCCTGGATGGTCCTTCTTGATCTGCTCCGTGCTGCGGAACAGGAATCCCGCCTTGCTCGCCTCGATCATTCCGAGATCATTGTAGCTGTCCCCGCTGGCGATCGTCTCAAAGCCGATGGACTGAAGTGCCTTCACCGTCGTATACTTGGACTTCTCGATCCGCATCTTAAATCCCGTGATCTCCCCGTCCGGAGCGACCTCCAGGGAATTGCAGAAGATCGTCGGCCAGCCAAGCTTCTTCATCAGGGGCTTCGCAAACTGCGTAAACGTATCACTGATAATGATGACCTGACCAAGCTCACGAAGCTTATCCAGGAACTCCTTCGCGCCCGGAAGCGGATCGATCTTCTCGATGGTCTCCTGAATCTCCTTCAGCCCCAGTCCATGTTCCTTCAGGATCCCGATTCTCCAGCGCATCAGCTTATCATAATCCGGCTCGTCCCTCGTCGTCCTCTTAAGCTCCGGGATCCCGCTGGCCTCCGCAAACGCGATCCAGATCTCCGGCACTAAAACTCCCTCTAAGTCAAGGCATGTGATATACATAGCTGTTTTCTCCTCATTCCCGTGCTTTATTGTCATAATGAAAATATTATAACATTATCATCCAGAAAAATCTATAACCGCTTTACCCGCCCATAAAAATATGCTGCCCGCTGAATCTCCCAGCCAGACAGCATATCATTAAATTTATAGTCTTTTCAAAAAATATTCCCGCCGATTATTTCGCCGTCTCTCCCTTTAAATACTCATACATCACCCGCGCCCCATCACAGATACTCGTAATCTCCGCATGCTCCGACGGATTGTGTGACACACCGCCCCGGCACGGAATAAATACCATACCGGAATCACAAATCTCCGCAAAAGACATGGCATCATGCCCCGCACCGCTCGGCATTCTCCGGCTGGAGATTCCAAGCCGCTTCGCCGCCTGCTCCAGACCGTCTTCCACTGACTCACTCATACTGATCGGAGGAATGCTGTTGATTTTCTCCGCCACATACTCAACGCCGCGCTTCTTGCAGCTCTCCCGCACCGCGGCCTTAAACGCCCGCTCCATACGGTCCAGACTGTCCTGATCAATGCCACGCATGTCCACACCAAGCTCCACCCGTCCCGGTATGACGTTCAGAACATTCGGATGGTTCTGAACCACGCCCACCGTCGCCACCGACTCGTACGCAGATTCCCACTTTCCGATCTTCTCCATCTCCAGAATGATCTCCGCAGCCGCACAGAGCGCGTCACTCCTCATATCCATCGGCGTAGCGCCAGAATGCTCTGCCATACCACGAAGATACACCCGATACCTCACCGGCCCCGCGATCGTTCCGACAATACCGACCTGCGTCTTACATTCCTCAAGCACCTTTCCCTGCTCAATATGTAACTCCAGATATCTCCGAAGTCCCGATATCTTCTTCGGATGAAGCGTCAACCCCCGGTGCTCAAAAATACTCTCCAAAGACTCCCCGTCCTTCGACATCAGATGTCCGATATCCTGCTTATAGACCTCATGCGTGATCAGTCCACTACCGATCGTACAGCACCCAAAATTACTGGACTCCTCACACCGGAACGCCCCGACCCGAAGCGGGATCCTGATTCCATCCTCCTTCGCCCAGCGCATCACCATAAGCCCGGCCATCACACCAGCCACACCATCATACCGTCCACCCTCGATCACAGAATCCAGATGCGACCCGATCAGCGTATACCCATCCTCGTCTGTATTCGTCACATAAGTATTCCCAACCTCGTCCGTAATCACAGAAGCCCCGAGCTCCCTTCCAAGCCCCTTAAAGACCTCATGCATCGCGTCCTCCGTTTCCGAATACCCCAGCCGCGTCACGCCGCCCTGCGACGTACTTCCGATATCATAAAAACTCTGAAATAACCTTTCACAATACTGAACATCCTCGATCCGACGCTCCATAACAAGTACCTCCTGAGTTCCCCTAAGTATTTTCCGATCTATCTCATCTTCATTGCATATTTACTTTATCTCTATTTCGCAACAAGAAATAATTCCGACAATACCATTATAATCCATAAGAACTCAGAATTATATGTTCTCCCAGCCAAACTGAAACGCGCCTTTTTTTACGTACGGACAAAAACAGCCTCCCTGGCATGCCAGTACACAGCGGGGGGGAGGCTTCAGGCGCATCCGTGCCCGAAGCCTCACCCCCGCGTACCCCTCGTCACTCCTTCATCCGCCAAGCCAAAACTCCCATATACAACTTAAAACCATCCTCCGGCCTTTTAATATCCAACCCCGTAACCGCCTGAATCCTCCCCAGCCGATACTTCACCGTATTCCTATGCGTATGCAGCACCCCAGCCGTCTCATCCAGACTCCCCGAACACATAAAATACGTCCACAGAGTCTCTAAAAACTCCCGACTCTCCACCGGCGCCAAAATCCTCTCAAATACATCCCTTTCCCCCGCTGAAAAAAGATCCTGCAACACACAGTACATCTCAACCTTTTCATATACGCAGACACAATTCTCAGGCTGAAGCTTTCTCATGACCCTAATTGCCTTAAACGCATCACTGTATGTATCGCGAATCCCGGCTAGTCCAGTCCGGACCGGACCGACAGAACAGACAAACTTATCCGTTCCCGCATTCCACAGAGAACATATTCTCTCCTCTTCAAAAAAATCCACAAGCGTCTCCCGAAGCCTGCACTCATCCTCTCCCTCAGTCAGAATCAGATACCCCTTCTCCAACGGAACCATCACACACTCCCTGATCCCAGCAGTCTCTCTCATCCTCTCCAACAAAGTCCGCCCCAGAAACCTGATCCCCTTCCAATCCTGCTCATCCGGCACATACCGCTTTCTGAAATTGATCACCACCGCCGAAAACCAGTCATGCTCCACGTCCATCCCAAAAAGCCGTCCCCGTTCCTCCATCAGGATCTCATCACTGTAATTCTCGTAAAGAATATCCTTCACATACTTCTCCAGAATCTCCGAGTTTCCCTCCTCCTCAAAGATCAGATTCATCACATTCACAATAATATCAATATAAGCCAGCTCCCCCGGAATCTCCAAAACCGGCAGTCCCACCTCATCCGCCGCTCTCTTCACACTCTCCGCGACAGTCTCCACATACTGCCCCGTCTTCACCGCAATACAACAGCACGTATCCGCCAGATCCCGGATCAAGGCACACTGATCCTCCTCACTCTTCCGCACCGAATAAAAACTCGTGATCAGAAAATCATTTCCCTTGAGCCACCTCTTGATCTCCGGGACCTCCATCACCGTCACATGCTCCACTTTCCTAAAAAGTCCCTCTTCCCCCGCCACCACGCGGACACCCCGCATAACCGAGAGCTTCAGGACATCACTTACCTTTGCCACAAAAGTCCCTATCTCCTTTACAAATCATTACACTTTTCCATTCAAGGAACAATTGTTAATTACGTTATCTCCTAAGTGGAAATCATAACTTACGTTATAGACCCTAATACACATAACTATTTTACCACATTCTACGATTATTCTCAATCTATCCTTGCCTTAATGCCACTCCACAAGCCCCGTCATACTGTCTATCTCGTTGCCTCTCGTCTTCCTGTTCCATCACCTTACAAATAATCGTATCAATCTGCACCGAATCAGCATGTTTTTTTACACCCTTCAAATTTAATCATCCCTATTTTTCAAATAATGTTTTTACATATAAATTCTCACCATAACAATACCGTTTAAAAAATTCCAAATATTTTTTACTCTTCCACAAACTCCCGCGTCTTTTTGTCCCTACGGGGCAAAAACAGCCTCCAGTCATGCCAGTACACAGCGTGGATGAGGCTTCGGGTACGGATGCGCCTGATTTTGGGGGCTGGCTTCCTCTTGGCGCGCGGGAGAATGCGTTGGAGGACAGGGGACACTTGTTTGAGCCGCAGGCGAGTTGTGTCCCCTGTTCTCCGCTCTTAGCATTCTTCCGGGTGCTTAGAGGAACCGCCCCAAAAATCCCCCAAGTGTCCGCGCCCGAAGCCTCACCCACGCGTACTCCTATTACTCCTTCATCCCCGGCCTGAAGATAATCGCACCCAGATATCCAAACACCAACGCCCCACTGATCCCCACAGCACTGGCTGTAAATCCCCCTTTAAAGATTCCAAGCACTCCATCCTCCGCCATCGCCTTCGCAACCCCTTTCCAAAGTGTATTTCCAAATCCAAGCAGCGGCACAGTCGCTCCTGCCCCGGCCCACTCGGCAAACGGCTCATACACTCCCAAAAATCCAAGGACACTCCCGCTGACCACTAACAGCACCATGATCCTCCCCGGCATCATCTTTGTCTTATCCATCAGGATCTGCACCAGCATGCAGATCAGACCACCCACAAGAAAAGCTCTGATATATTCCATAGCCACACTCACTCCATTTCTCATTCCTAAGATTTATATTTTCACACTCTGTATGATCCACGTCCGTCTTCCCTTAACATTTTTCCAACAGATTGTTCCTCCTTCGAAAATCCCCGGCTAAGTTCTTACAGAAAATCCGGCGTCTCCAGCACCACCCCATGCGCGATCCCCGGCACACTCTTCCCCTCATTAAAGCTCACCGTAGAAAGCAGAGCCCCCGTCGGCAGAAACAGCACCCTTTTCCACTCCCCATTCCTGATCTTCGGCAAAACAAACCCGCAAAGCACCGCCGCTGAACACCCACATCCGCTTCCCCCGGCATGGGTATCCTGCTCCTCCGGCGAAAACATCTCAATCCCGCAGTCCATATACCGGCTCTCGATCCGGTATCCTGCCTTCATAAGATAATCCAGCAGAAGTCTCCGTCCCACTGTCCCCAGATCCCCGGTGATGATCTTATCATAATGTGTCTCGTCCACCCCGAGATCCCTGAAATTTTGCAGGATCGTATCAAGCGCCGCCATCGCCATCGCAGCCCCCATATTCATGGAGTCATGAAAATCCATATCCACGATTTTTCCCGTCGTCACCGCCGTGATCTTCGCAAGCGGCGCTTCCTTCCCCTGACAATCCCCGGAGGACACGATCACCGCTCCGCACCCAGTCACCGTCCATGTAGCCGAATACGGCCTCTGATTCCCATATTCCAACGGAAAACGGAACTGCTTCTCTGCTGTCGCATAGTGACTGGAAACCAGGGCCAGTACCCGGTCGGCATACCCGGCATTCACACACATGGCCCCCAGACTCAGTGCCTCTCCCATGGTGGAGCAGGCTCCGTAAAGGCCAAACAGCGGAATTTCCAGATCTACCGTACCGAAGGAAGTGGCAATCAGCTGTCCCAGAAGATCCCCTGCAAAGAGGTAACGCACCTCCCTCCGGTGGATATTCCCCTTCTCCAGAGCCAGATCTGCCGCCTGCTTCTGCATGGCACTCTCTGCCTGTTCCCAGTTTTCCATTCCAAACATCTCATCCTGCTCTTTTACATCAATTTCGTCTGCCAGCGGTCCCTGGCCTTCCTTCTTTCCCGCGACCGAAGCCCAGGACGCTACAAACGCCGGATGTTCAAACCGCAGACTTGCCTTTCCCACCTGCATAAAAAAACTCCTTTCCTGCGCATTCCTTCTGAACTTAGTATGCGCAAAAAAGGAGTTTTTATTTTTATGGATTTATGCGGCCAGCATTTCTTTTTCTTTCTTCGCTGCCTGATATCCCAGTACGCACACAGCGCCTACGAGAACCAGTCCGATGAGGTCAGTCAGGCTGCCCGGTACCAGAAGGGTAAGTCCTCCAACGATGCAGAGGATTCTCTCCCACCACTTCATGTTGCGGAATACGAAGCCGCTTAAGCCTGCTGCCACACCAAAGATACCGATAATGCTGGTGATGGTGATCATCACAACCTCCGGGGCGGTGGTGTTGATGAAGAGCATTGCCGGGTTCATGGCGATGATGTACGGCACGATGAACGCTGCGATGGCAAGACGGCTTGCGTTGAACGCGGTCTTCATCGGTCCAGCCTTTGCGATGGCAGCGCCTGCGTAGGCGGCCAGCGCTACCGGCGGGGTGATATCTGCCACGATTCCGAAGTAGAATACGAAGAAGTGTGCTGCCAGCATCTCAACGCCGATTTCCGGACTCATAAGGATCGGAGCACAGGTTGCTGCCATGATACAGTAGGTTGCGGTGGTCGGAACGCCCATGCCCAGCACGATACAGCAGACCATGGTGAGCAGTAACGCAATGATCATGACACCGCCGGATGCGGATACGATGGCACGCAGGAGCTTGGATGCAAGACCGGTGGAGGTGATACAGCCTGCCACGATACCAGCCATGGTACACGCAG
>ERZ773204.2518-NODE-2518-length-12479-cov-4.587894_pt1 | contig 12479 bp, 10 predicted proteins | sample MGYA00581007_ERZ773204 | MGnify/ENA primary metagenome ERZ773204 (study PRJEB29015, sample SAMEA2737757) | human gut metagenome | biome: human gut; feature: human-associated habitat; material: faeces | place: China | collected 2012 ... | reverse complement strand
TGGATCTGGTGCAGCTGGTGTCCTTCGGCTGCGGCGTGGATGCCATTACCACCGACGAGACCCGCGAGATCCTGCAGGCAGGCGGCAAGCTGTACACCCAGCTCAAGATCGACGAGATCACCAACCTGGGTGCGGTGAACATCCGCCTGCGCAGTCTGTTTGCCGCGCTGGATGAGCGCGACGAGGTGGCCGAGGAAAAGGCTGCCGCCAAGGCAGAAGCCTGAGAACATAGGAGGAACCTATGGAATACAATTATCCCAAATTCACCCCGGAGATGAAGAAAACGCATACCATCCTCATCCCCAACATGGCCATTACCCAGTTCCGCCTGCTGGAGTACGCCCTGCGCTACGACGGCTACAAGTGCGAGATCCTGGGCAACTGCGGCAGTGCCGTGGCACAGCTGGGCCTGAAATATGTCCACAACGATACCTGCTATCCGGCCCTGCTGGTCATTGGCCAGTTTCTGGACGCGCTGAACAGCGGCAAATATGATCTGGACCACACGGCCCTGCTCATCACCCAGACCGGCGGCGGCTGCCGTGCTTCTAACTACATCCATCTGCTGCGCAAGGCACTGGTCAAGGCCGGTTACCCGCAGATCCCGGTGGCCAGCCTGAACTTTTCCGGCCTGGAAAAGGACAGCGGCTTCCAGATGACCATCCCGCTGGCCCGCCGCGCACTGGCCTGCATCTTCTACGGTGACATGCTGTGCGCCCTGCGCAATCAGGTGGCCCCCTATGAGAACGAGAAGGGTGCTGCCGACAAGATGGTGGACCTGTGGGTCACCCGTCTGGGCCGGGTCCTGCTGGCCGGCAAGGGCTACACCGCCAAGGAGATGAAGCACACCTTCCCGCTCATTGCAGCCGACTTTGCCAACATCCCGGTCACCCGGGTGCCCAAGGTCAAGGTGGGTGTGGTCGGTGAGATCTACGTCAAGTACAGCCCGCTGGGCAACAACGACCTGCAGAAGTTCCTGGAAAGCCAGGACTGCGAGGTGAACTTCCCCGGCCTGATGGGCTTTGTGCAGTACTGCGCCTTCAACATGGGCGAGGACCACATCCTGTACGGCGGCAAGCTGGCCGTGAAGGTGGGCATCGACCAGTTCCTGAACTGGCTGGACAGCGTCGAGCGTGCCATGCTCAAGGCCGAGAGCGATGCCGGGTTCTACGCCCCCGGCCCCTTCAAGGAACTGGTGGAAAAGCCCAAGGGCATCATTTCGCTGGGTGCCAAGATGGGCGAGGGCTGGCTGCTGACCGCCGAGATGATCGAGCTGGTGCAGGGCGGCTACGGCAACATCGTGTGTGCCCAGCCCTTCGGCTGCCTGCCCAACCACATCGTGGGCAAAGGCATGGTGAACAAGATCCGGGCCCTGTACCCCAGCGCCAATATCACCCCCATCGACTACGACCCCAGCGCCACCAAGGTCAACCAGGAAAACCGCATCAAGCTGATGCTGGCAGTCGCTAAGGAGCGCCTGAACGCCCCGGCGCAGGCTGCCCCCCTGACGGCAGAAGAGATCGCCGGTGGGGCTCCCCGGGTCGAGACTACGGTATAATTCTTTCTAAACAGCAACACTCCCCTTCGGGCAGGACCGTGTGCCGCACGGCTCCGCCCGAAGGGGAGTGTTTTTTTGTCTCAGTCACAGAGATACCGCCGCTCGAACTCCTCAGCCGGGATGGCCTTGGAGAACCAGAAACCCTGCGCGCCGTCGCAGTCCAGCGAGCGGAGGAGCTGCACCTGCTCCTCGGTCTCGATGCCTTCGCAGATGACGTTGTAGCCCAGCCGTTTGACCAGATGTACGACCTCCCGCAGAAAATCGGTGCCCCGCGCGTTGGAGCTGCACCGGGTCAGAAAGAGCTTGTCCAGCTTGATGGTGTTCACGGGGATATCCACTATGTTGTTCAGCAGGGAACTGCCTGCGCCGAAATCGTCCAGCGAGGTCTGCATTCCATCGCTCTGGAAGGAGGAAAGCAGGCGCTTCACCCGGTCGTACTCCGAGACCACCGCCGTCTCGGTCAGTTCGATCTCCAGCATCCGGGCGCTGATGTTGTGCTTTTCCAGAATCTCGCTGTACTCCTGGGTGGGGACATCCTCCCGGGCCAGTACCGCCGAGACGTTCACCGCAATGGGCAGCAGCCGATGTCCGGCCTGTGCATTGCGCTGCAGGAACTGGGCCACCTGCTCGAAGATGTACAGATCCAGCTCCACGATGCGGCCTGTGGATTCCAGAATGGGAATGAACTGGTCGGGGTAGACCACGGTGCCGTCCGGCTTGATCCAGCGGGTCAGCGCCTCAGCCCCGATGACCGAGAGATCCTTGGGCGAGAACTTGGGCTGGAGGTACAGCTTGAATTCGCCGTTCTCAAGCGCCTGCGGCAGGCCACTCAGCAGCTCACCGGTCAGGGTCTGCTTGACCTCCAGCTTTTTGTCAAACTGGACAGCAGACTCGCGGGTATTGCTGTGCACCTGCTTGCGGGCAAAGTTGGCCTTGTCGATGGCGGCCGAGGCGCTCAGGCAGCCGGGCTCAATGGCGTACACACCCATCCGCACCCGCAGGCGTACCTCCGGGTAATGCTGCGCCTGATACTGCTCAAACCGGCGGCAGAGCGTGTCTGCATAGTGGAGCGGGCCTTTCTCGTCGCGGCAGGAGAGGTAGAGCACGAACTGGTCGCCCACCACCCGGCACAGGTAGCACTCGCCCCAGTGGCGGGCCGCCTCGATGAGGAAATCGCTGAATTCCTTCAGCAGCTGATCGCCGGTGGCATAGCTGTATTTCTCGTTGAAATATTTGAAGTTCTCGAAGTCGCAGTAGAAGATCTGGTAGCCCTCGGCATAGCCGCCGATGATCTTGTGGGAGACCTCCTCCTTGAAACGGGTAAAGGCCAGCAGACCGGTCAGCCGGTCAAACTCAGGAGCAGAAGTCATGCCGCGGCTCACGGCGTTCACGGCCAGATGTTTGCTCAGGTAGGCGTTGATGATCTTGGTGATCTCGCCCAGCTCCCGGCGGTTCTGGGGTGTCCAGTACCGCTTGCTGCCGCACACCACATAGGCAATGGCACCCTGATACTCGCCCTCGCCGTACATGGCAGCGTAGACCACTGTCTGGGCCCCGCCCTGCATCAGCAGTGCGCGCCCCTGCGGCGAGTACATCCCCATGTTGTCGGCCTGCAGCACGGTGGTACCGTATTCATCGTAGCTGTGGAACAGGGTCAGGAAGTCCTCCTTGGTAAAGGAGTTACCGTTCAGAGGCACCGGCTCCGCGTGGGGAGAGGTCCACTGGAACTGCCGGGAGACGCTGCGTTCCCGGATGCAGGTGTCCACAATGGTAATGCGGTCCAGCTGCAGCCGGATGCCGACGATCTTCAGGAAGAGGGGGATAGCAGTCTCAAAGCTGTTGTTCTTCTCAAACAGTTCAAAGGCGGTGGAGATCAGGTCGTTGTGCAGGTAGCGTGCATCGATATCGGCCGTTTCCGGGGCGGCAGGAACCGCCTGGGCATAGCGCCGCAGATTATCGCAGAACACATACTGGTTGCGGCCATTCTGCTTGGCCTGATACAGGGCCCAGTCCGCGTTTTCGAACAGCTGGTCAAAGGAATAGCCCGCTGTGTTTTCAGGCAGGAAGCAGGCACCGATGCTGCAGGTCATCCGGTAATCGTTTTCCCAGAACTTCACCTGCTGCACGGATTCCGACAGCTGGCGGGTCTTCTGAAGCAGGGTGGTGTTGGGAATATCCTTCAGAAACACCACGAATTCATCGCCGCCGAACCGCACCAGAATGTCGCTGGAGCGGAACAGGGTGCGCAGCAGCCGGGCAAACTCCTGCAGGACCTTGTCGCCGAACAGATGCCCGTAGCGGTCGTTGACGTTCTTGAAAAAATCAAGGTCGATGACCAGCATTCCGCAGGAGGCATAGGGATCTTTGGCCTGCAGATAGCGGTCAATGAGCTCCTTGCCGGTGCGGTTGTTATACAGCTGGGTCAGGGAATCGTGGCGGGCCTGCTCCAGCAGCTCCTGGGTCTGATTCTTCTGGTCGGTGATGTCCTTAGCGTAGCCCACATAGAGTGTGCCGCGGGCGGGGTCTTCGACCGGGCGGGCATCCACCTCCCGGGAATAATACACCCCATCCGGCGAGACAAAACGCATCTCCAGCGGGCCGTACAGCTCACCGGTGAGCAGGGCACGCATCTTCCAGCGGTCCTCCGCGAAGATGGTGGCGTGCTCCGGCTTCTCGGAGCCAAGGTAGGCATCCAGCGTTTCCAGCGTGCGGCTCCGGGTATCGTAGACCCGCAGCTGATCCAGACGGGGGTCATATTCCAACAGAAAAAACCACCGATGCACAAGAAACTGCATCAGCAGGGGATTGTTGATGATTGAATCGATAAACCGAACAGGGACATCCATGGCCGATTCCCCACTTTCCGCTTTTTAACCAGTATAACAAAATATGGAAGATGCATCAAGGCGAAACACAAAAATTTCATGGAAAGTGAAAGAAATTTTACCGAAAGTTCTGTCGGAAACGGTTTCGGTGCGTCTGCTCAGGCCGGAACGCCCCACAGCTCGATCGTGGCACCGGCGGCAAGCCGGACATTGGTGTCCACGGTCAGGGTCAGCCTGCCGAGCTTCTGGCTGACATCCACATTCTGGCCGCTGCTTCCGGCAGGCAGAACGACCGCAGGCGTTGCACCCGTGGTGCCAGATGCGGCAAAACAGAGATACTGCCCGAAGCAGGGAAGTGCCTGAAAGCTGGCAAAGGTGCGGGTGGGCGGGCTGGACATCAAGCTGCTGGCAGCACAGGGGGCAGAAGCACTGAGCAGCTGGGCACCATCGCTGGTGCTGCACACCCAGTGCAGCGTGCCCTTGGATTGGCTGCTGCCTGCCTGAAACAGCACCTTCAGCGCCTGCAGTTCGGTGGGAAAGGTGCGCTCAAAGCTGGCAGCGGCGGCGTTCAGGGACACCTTTTCCAGCAGCTCCCACTGGCCGGAATCGCTGGGGTCACCCTTTGGGCCTTGGGGGCCAGGTTCTCCCTGCGGGCCTTGCGGGCCGGGCTCTCCTTTGGGGCCGGTGGGTCCTGCGGCACCGGGTTCTCCCTGCGGTCCGGGTTCCCCCTTTTCGCCCCGGAATGCACCGCTTTCCACAGCGGCTTTCAGCCGTTCCAGCAGGGCCTGCCAGGCGGGCGTGCCGGGCTGGGGCAGGGTGCTGTCCTCCGTGCCGGAATTTTCGGCCACGCAGTAGCACACGTCCGCGCTGGTCAGGGTGCGGGTGCCATCGGTGCCCTCAAAGGTGATGCGCCCCTCCCCGGGCACAGCCGTGATGAGGGCGGGCACCTCCACAAGGCCGTCCACCACCAGTGTGGAGGGGGCAGCGTTCCCGCCCGGCAGGTGCCAGAAGGCCCGCAGGGTCATGCCCTGCCACTCGCCGTCGGCTTCCACCCGCAGGGCGTAGATACCCCGGTTTCTGGTGTAGCCGAAGCGGAGCAGGCCATCGTACCCCTGCAAAGCAGCCCCGCCGCCCGAGGATAAATGGATCTGACGTTCGATCATACAGTTTCACTCCTTTTGTCGTGGTTTTTGCGTTCAAAAAGCTTGACTTTGGTTAGAGTTTCCGGTAAGATTGTGAAAAGACCGCAGAAGGTTTGGTGAATGAAATCTAACCAAAATCAGCTTATGAGGCTATAATATCTGATTAAATTCAGAAAGTCAAGTGAAAATCTGAATCTGGTTAGAAAACCGGCGTTCTGCACAAGAAGGGGTGCAAAATTTGTGTTTTATGACTGCTATACGGCCCTGTGTCAGGCCAAAGGCATCAGCCGCAGCCGGGCCGCGCAGGAGATGGGCCTGAGCAACTCCACAGTGACCAAATGGAAAAACACCGGGGCGACCCCCTCGGGCGAGACGCTGGCCAGGGTGTCCGCCTATTTTGGCGTGCCGGTGGGGGAACTGCTGGGCGAAGCCGTCCCGTCGGCGCAGGAGGAGCGGAAGCTGCCCGAAGGGGCTGTCCCGTTCGATCCCGCCCTCACGGCTCCGCTGCTGGGCACGGTGCGTGCAGGCCTGCCCATGTATGCGGAAGAAAACATTGAGGGCTACATCCCCATCACCCGGAAGGACGGGGCACGGTACTTCTGGCTCCGTGTCCGGGGCGACAGCATGAACGCCGTAGGCATTTCGGAAAACGATGAGATCCTGGTGCGGGAGCAGCCGGAGGTGGAAAACGGCCAGCTTGCCGTGGTGATGGTCAACGGCGATGAAGCCACCGTGAAATATTTCCGTCAGGAGGGGAGCCTTGTGGTCCTGACACCCAAAAGCTTCAACCCCGTGCACCAGCCCCAGATCTATGATCTGAAACGGGTGCAGGTGCGGGTGGTCGGCCTTGTGGTGGAGTGCCGCAAGGTGTTCTGAAAAAAAGAAGATAGCCCCTGCGGGGCAGAATAGGAGGCTCGCTATGAAATGGAGGACTGTTCTGTGCACAGTGCTGTTTTTGTGCGGTACCGTGCTGCTTTCTGCCTGCGGCGGGGGAGAGATGCCCGCGCCTGCGGAACCGCCCACTTCCAGTGAGGTATCGGCTCCCTCTCAGCCGGAGGAAGTGCCCGCCCCCTCGGAACCGGCTTCTTCCAGTGAACCGGAGCCGCCGGCATCCAGCGTGCCGGAAAAAGAGAATCCATTGATCGTGAATGGCGTGCTGAAAAGCTACGATACCGGCAAGCAAAAGGATGTTGTTCTGCCCAGCGGGAAGTTTACCAAAATTGATTCAGGATGCTTCAAAAATAATACCACCATGGAATCGGTGAGTATCCCGGAAGGCGTTACGGAGATTGGATTTGCTGCATTTTCAGGGTGTTATAATCTGAAATCTGTGCAGCTGCCAAAATCTCTGGTGAAGATTGAACAGTCTGCATTTTTAGATTGTGTATCACTGGAAGAGATTACTTTCCCTGAAAACAGTAGACTGGAACTTTACCAGTCAGCATTTGAAAATTCAGGGCTGTTGAAGGTTTTTATCCCGTCAAATATTCGGATGATGAATGGTGGAGTATTTGCAGATTGCAAGAAACTTATCAGTGTATATCTTGAGGGACAGGAGACCATAGAAAAGCAAACATTTGCAAGTTGTTATTCTTTGCGAACAGTCATACTTGGTAAGGCAACGAAGGAAATTCGAGCGGGGGCATTTGATGGATGTTCGAATTTATCGGATGTCTGGTATGCTGGAAGTTGGGACGAATTGCTTTCGGGGTGCAATAAGGAGTGGAATGGAGCATTCTTTAATGCGGAACACCATGAAGGTGCTCCAAGCGATTGACTAGAATACCAAAACAATAAGAAACCCGGGGACAGCATCACAGCTGTCCTCGGGTTTTTGTGCGTTCGGAAATCTTACACTTTCTCAGTCTCATCATCCTCGTCGTCCTCTTCGTCGGCGAGAGCTTCTGCATGGATGCGCTGGCGCAGGCGGGTGCGGAACTCCTCGGCGGGGATGCCGCTCTGGTTGGGGGTCAGGTCCGGGGCGGGCTTGCCGTCAGGCAGGTGGGCACCAAAGGCCGGCACAAAGAAGAACTTGCGCACGACAAAGATCAATGCAATGGCACCCACGCTGATGAGGTTGTCCAGAGCCGATTCGTGGCCGACCACCATGTGGCGGGCAATGGCGTAGAGCAGCACTTCCAGGCTGCTGCCGGGGCTGTGCTTGGCCAGCATCTTGATGAACTCCACGCCGATGACAATGTCCAGCGCCCGCTCAAGGAAGCCGCGGATCTCTACATCGTTGCCATCAAACAGCAGGCCCGGCATCCACTTGAGCAGGGGGATGAAGCTGAGCAGCAGGCCAATGAGCACCAGCCCGGACAGCACGATCTCCAGCAGGGTGGCGGCCTGAATGATGTAGCTGCGCAGTGCCTTGCGGCTGCGGCTCTCAACATGGGCGGAGTGCGGGGTGTCGGAAGGATGGGACATGATGCGGCATCTCCTTTGCTCAAGATCGTGACAAACTTTTCTTAAGTTTAGCAAAGGATTTGAGCAAAGTCAATGAAATGTGCCGAATTTTCTGGGAATTACTGGACGGCTACATAGCCGGAGCGCTCAATGCAGGAACGGCCTGCATCGGTGGAGAGCCATTCGTAGATCCTGCGTTCCGGGCTGTCGGCAGCGGAATCCTGCAGGATGGCGGCATAGAACTCGTTGCACAGCGGGTAGCTCTGGTCGGCGATCGTCTCGTTGGAAGGGGTCACGCCATCCACGGCCAGCAGCCGCAGACCGGGCTTGGAGTACATCTGGTCGATGTAGTAGTAGACCGAGAAACCGATGGCGTTGGCAGAGTTGTTATACTCTGCAATGCTGTCCACCAGCTCACCCATGGCGGTGGGGGCCAGCTCGGTGGGGGCCTCCATCAGCGGGCCGCCCTGGATCAGCAGTTTCTGGAACAGGGTCTGGCTGCCGGAGTCTGCCCGCCGCTGGAAGGCAATGATCTCCTGATCCTTGCCGCCCACATCCTTCCAGTTGGTGATCGTTCCGGCGTAGATGTCCTTGAGCTGCTGCCGGGTCAGGCTCTGCACAGGGTTGTCCTCGTTGACAATGAACACCAGCGCGTCCCGGCCAATGGCCTTCTGCTCCAGCGGGTCACCGTCAGCCTTCAGCTCCTCCTTGACGGATTCCGGGGCTTCGTAGGCGATGATGAGCTTGACCGAATCACCGTAATTGTTGCCGTACAGGCCCAGGTTGCGCCAGGCCTGGGCTGTGGTGTTGGTGGTCACGGCGCTCCGGGCGGTCTCCAGATCCAGCCCGGTGGTGTCGGCCATGATCTGTGCGATCAGCGGGATGCAGGCCGTGCTGCCATCCGTAATGGGGAATTCATCCACGCTCAGGATGGGCTGTGCGGGCATTTCACTGGCGGCAGAAGAGGCAGGGGCCTCAGAATCCGGCTGAGACGGTGCCGCCCCCGAATCAGAGGAGGCAGGCACGGTGTTGCAGGCGGAGAGCAGGGCTGCGGTGGATGCCAGACCCAGACCGGTCAGGAACGCGCGGCGGGAAATTTTGACAGTACGCATGGAAAAACCTCCTTAGAAAAAACCGTTGTCCATTTCGTCGTTGCTGGAAGCGAAGATGCTCTCGGCGTAGAGCCACTGGCCGGTCAGGTCCATCCAGCCGCTCTCAAAGCCCTTGATGGCGGCGAACACGCCCTCGGGCAGGCCGTTGACGCTGTTGGCGTAGTACCCGGCACAGCTGCGCAGGCCGCTCACCACCACAGTGCCATCGCTGTCCAGAACATCATAGAGCCAGCTGCTGCCGGGGCCGTTGTAGCAGCCGTAGAAGTAGATGCCGTCCTCAGTGGAGAGCAGGGGCGAGTAGTAGTTGTAGGTCTCATTCAGCTTGGCCGGGTCGAGGGTCTTGTGGATGCCGTCCGGCCCGCAGATGTGGATGGCCGCTGCGTCATAGTTGTCATTGTCATCCTGCTCGACCCAGGCCCAGCCGTTCCCCTCGGGGTAAATATGGGCGCGCACCTGATGATCCACCGGGTCGATGGTGGTATCGGTCAGCAGAACACCGGTCTGCAGGTCGAACACCCGCACGGTGCCGTCTACGGCATAGATGGCCAACGTGGCATCATCCGTATTGGCATCGTAGAGGGTTTTCTCCTCGCCGGTGAGCAGGTCGTGGAACAGATACCGCCCCGCCATTTCGGGGGTGAAGGCATCCGGTTCCGTGATCGCCACGCCGGGCGCATAGTACCGGATGGGCTGGTCATACTCGCAGAGCACGGCGCTTTGCTCCGTGCTGACCAGATCCACCAGCTGATATCTGCCATCGTTATACAGGCTGACCGTGCCTGCACCGGTGTACTGCTGGTAACCGGTCAGCTCCTCGCCGGTGGTGGGGTTGTACAGGCTGTCGGCACCCGTCGTGCCATCCTCGTTGTAGTGGCTCACCACCAGCCAGTCGGTGGGGGCAGAGCTGTCGCTGCTGCTGGCGTAGAAGTTGGAAAGGGCAGACAGCTCTGCCTGATAGACCACCTCGCCCTGCCGATCCTGCACCTGTACAGCGCAGTAGAGGGGCAGGTCATCGCCCCACTCGTTTTCCTGCACATAGTCTGCCGGGACATTGCAGACTTCAAAGGCCAGATAGCTGCCTGCTATGCTGCATCCGTAGGCGTTTTCTGGCACAGCCAGCTCCTCACCCGTGGCAAGGTCGATCACCCGGCAATCGTCTGCGGCGTGGTTGTTGCAGGGGGCATAGGCCATCTGTTCCGGTGCGGTCAGGACCAGCAGGCTGCCGGTCAGGACAGCATCGTAGGCACGGTCAAAGGTCAGGATCTCCTTGCCGCTGCGGTCGCACAGGGCGGTTGCCCGCCCGGTGGGGGTGCCGGGGTCCGACCACTGCCGCAGATAGTACCGCACGGCGCCGGTCAGGGTATCCGGCACCAGATACACGGTCTCGCTGCTGGCGGCCTGATACAACACGGTATTGCCGCAGAGCACGGTATTGCCGCCGTTGGAGCCGTTGCTGTACAGGATGCGCAGCTTGCCGTCGTCCAGTGAAGCTGCAGCGGGGCCGGGCGCTTCCTCAGCCTGCGCGGGCTTGGAATCGGGCAGGGGCGAGGCCGGAGGCAGCAGGGAGCAGGAGGCCAGCAGCCCTGCCGCGGCAGACAGGCTGAGCACTGCACAGCCGATGCGGAGAACAGAACGTTTCATAAGCGTACCTCACAGGTTTGGCAGAATTTAACTTTTCTATCCTGATTATAATACGAATAAACCGGACGTTCAATTGCAATCGAACGTCCGGTCATGGTTACAGTTTTGTTACAGGGACCGCTCAGACCTCGGCAGCCTCGGATTCGTCCATCCGCACCAGCTGACGCAGGAAGGGGAAGAGGAAGGGCACGGTGACAAAGAAGGTCAGCACATCAGCAATGGGCTGGCAGATCTCAACACCCAGCAGCCCAAAGGCCCGGGGCAGGGTGAGGATGAGCGGAATAAAGAACACGCCCTGACGGCAGCAGGCCAGAAAGGTGGCCCGGCCCGATTTGCCGATGGACTGGAACAGCATGTTGCCTGCCACGATCACGGGCTGCAGCAGCATGGCAAAGCACTGGTAGCGGAAGGCAGGCAGGGCCACGGCGGTCACATCCGGGTCGTCGCGGAACAGGCGGATGAGGGCATCGCTGTCCACCCAGCACAGAGCGACCAGAACCACCAGCATACAGAAGGCGGCACCCATGGTGAAGATGGCCGCCTGCCGCACCCGGCGGAACTTGCGTGCACCATAGTTGAAGGCGGCTACCGGCTGCAGGCCCTGTCCTACGCCGATGACGACCGAAATGATAAACATGAAGATGCGGGAAACGATGCTCATACCGGCCACGGCAGCGTCGCCATAGCTGCGGGCGGCGATGTTCAGCAGCATGCCGCCGATGCTGTTCAGACCCTGACGGCCAAAGCTGGGAGCACCGCCGATCAGGATCATGCCGACGGTCAGCACGCCCATGGAGGCAAAGGTCATCAGCCGGTTGGCGCGCAGATTGTGCAGGCCCTGGCCGACTAAGTAGATAAAACTGGAAAAACGCATGGTGTCCCCTCTTACTTACAAATCAGTCCTCGTCGTACTCGTAGTCATCCTCTTCGCGCTCGGCCATGGCGGCAGCGTAGCGGCGCGCGGCAGCAGGGTCAGCGGTATCGGAGGCTACCATGCCGTTGGCCAGTGTGATGACGCGGTTGCCGTACTTGAGGGCCAGCTTGTGGACAAGCTCGTGTTCATGGGTGACGACGACGACGGTGATGTTGACCTTGTTGATGGCCTCAAACAGCTGCATGATGTCCATCGACATTTCGGGGTCGATGTTGCCGGTGGGCTCGTCCGCGATGATGAGCTTGGGGCCGTGGGCCAGTGCGCGGGCAACGGCCACACGCTGCTGCTCGCCGCCGGAGAGCTCATCCGGCAGGCGGTCCATTTTGTCCTCCAGACCGACAAGGGAGAGTGCAAACGGTACGCGGTCCTTGATCTTTTTGGTCGAGATGTTCGTCACGCGCATGGCGAAGGCGACATTCTCATAGACGGTCATGGTGGGGATCAGGCGGAAGTCCTGGAACACAACGCCCATCTGGCGGCGCAGGTAGGGCACCTTGCGGCGCTTGATGCGCGTTAAATCCTGCCCATTGATAAAGACCTTGCCCTCGGTGGGCTTCTCCTCCATCTGGATGAGCTTTAAAAACGTGGATTTGCCCGCGCCGGAATGGCCGAGGATAAAGACGAACTCGCCCTCGTCAATATGGATGTTGATGTCCTCCAGCGCGACGTTCTCATCGTTGTGGGTCTCGTAGGTTTTATATACATGTTCAAAATCGATCATTCGGGGTTCTCCTGCCGTGGTTTGGCTTTGCTGTTATGGTTACAGTCATACATATAATAGAATACCATGTCAGACCCCTGCGGTCAAGAATCTTTGCGCCCAACTTAATAACATCAAGGACGGTAAGGCTCGTTGTTATG
>ERZ773204.2517-NODE-2517-length-12485-cov-11.657924_pt1 | contig 12485 bp, 10 predicted proteins | sample MGYA00581007_ERZ773204 | MGnify/ENA primary metagenome ERZ773204 (study PRJEB29015, sample SAMEA2737757) | human gut metagenome | biome: human gut; feature: human-associated habitat; material: faeces | place: China | collected 2012 ... | reverse complement strand
AATGCAGTTACGCCCAGTTCTTCCGCCCGTAGCGGGTGGTCAGCTGGCAGATCTCTTTCTGGAGTTTCTTGGTCAGCTGGGTCTTTTTCAGCCGCCAGCGCCAGTTCTGGCCTACGGTGGAGGGCTTATTGATGCGGGCGGCGTTATCCAGCCCCAGCCAGTCCTGCATGGGGATGGTCAGCATGTGGTGCAGACCAAAGGGCAGCAGCAGACGCTCCAGCGTACCATAGATGAACGGAGCCAGAATGGGAGAAGTCTCGGAAGAGTTGGCGATCCAGATGCCGAAGTTATTGATGCCGGTCTGCACCACAGGCCAGAACAGCGACAGCACGATGGAAATGACCACCGAGTAGACAGCGTAAAAAACGCTGCATCCTCCGGGGGTATTTTGATGCCCCAAAAGGCACAAAAGAATGCCCGCCCACCTGTGGAAAACCACGGTGGGCGGGCATTTTGCGTTTTATTGTTCGTGCCGCTGTAAAAGCGTTCAGAGGGCGGTGGTCTGGGGTACCAGCCGGAAGAGCATTACGGGCAGCGCGCTGTTTGCAAAATCCAGCGTATAGATGAGCTTTCCGCGCTCCGTTTCAAACGGCATCTCCGTCTGTGTGCCGTCCGGGGCAATGCGCACAAGCTTTTTGCCTTCCAGCAATCCGGCGGGCAGCGCGAGCCTTACCCGGCCGGTGGGCTGCGTCAGGCTGCCTGCGGTTTCAAAGGCCACGCTCAGGTATTCCCCGTTCGTCCGTGCGGTCACATCCTCCGCAGAAAGGCTGCCGCTGTTAGCCCACGCCGTTGCGGCTTCGATCTTTTCCAGCTGCGCAGCGTTTTCTGCCTGCCCGCACACGGGGCAGAAGGTCAGCGTTTCGCCTTCCGCAGTGCGGAAAGTAAACTTCCGGCAATCCGTGCTGCCAGTGTGCGCACAGCCATCTCGCAGACAATCGGCGCTCTGAGAGCCGGTTCCGTTCGGGGACCATGCACCAAACTTGTGTCCCAGCTGATCGGTCGGGTCTGCGGTGTAGCTGTCTTTGCAGCGGCTGCAAGTAAAGATGGTATAGCCGTCTGTTTCACAGGTAGGCTCTACGGTAACAGCCTGATAATCATGGTTCAGCGCGGGCAGCTCTGTATAGGTGGTATGGTCGCAGCGGGAGCAGGTATCGTAAGCCCAGCCCTTTTCTGTGCAGGTGGGGGCTTGCGCTACGTGACGCACCAAATCATGGTTCAGTGCGGGCAGCTCTTTGCGGGTGGTATAGTCGCAGCGGGAGCAGGCTTCGTAAGCATCCCAGCCGATTTCCGTACAGGTAGGGGCTTGCGCTTCGTGCTGCTCCAGAGCATGGTTCAGTGCGGGCAGCTCTTTGCGGGTAGTATAGTCGCAGCGAGAGCAGGCTTCGTAAGCATCCCAGCCGATTTCCGTACAGGTAGGGGCTTGCGCTGCGTACTGCTCCAGAGCATGTTTCAGCGCGGGCAGCTCTGCATAGGTGGTATAGTCGCAGCGGGAGCAGGTGTCGTAAGCATCCCAGCCGATTTCCGTACAGGTGGGGGCTTTTGCTGCGTGCTGCTCCAGAGCATGGTTGTTTGAGTCTTTTTCGCCGTATTCTGCACCACACGTCACACAGACCGCTTTGGCGCTGCAGGTTGCTGTGCCACCGGTACAGCTTGCAGTATCAACCGCGTCGCAGTTGCTGCGCGTGCAGCTGCGGATGTGTGTGCCGTTGCCGGCGGATGACCACTCGCCCCATGCGTGACCGAGAATGCCATATTCCGACCAGCATAAGCGACAGATTTTGCCTGTGGTGCAGGTGGGGGTTTCGGTGCCGCCGGTATGATACGAAAACGGTTTATAAATGATCTCGTTCTCCGTGCGGCAGGTCCTGCATTTTATACGGATCTTATGATAGATTGGATCAGCATTTGATTGCCATACGTATCCGAGGATATCACAGGTTTTATCAGCCTTACATTGGATGCAGTATGTGAAGGCATTAGCTACTGCTTTAGCGTTTAACGCGATCCCCGGTATCAGGCACACCATTGCCAGCACCGTCAAACACCGGATCAGCCATTTTTTCATGTTACTCCCTCCTTGTCATCAAACCTTGTTATCCTTTCAGATCAAACTGCACGGACAGCGATGCAAGCACGGCATCTACCACCTTCCGCGCCTCGGCAAGCATATCGATCTCCGCCACAAAAGCAATGACCTGCTCGCGCTCCTGCGCGGGGACCTGCAGCGCACTCAGGCTCATGCTCAGGAACCGCCGTATTTTGCGCTCCAGCGTAAAGTAGGGGTCGCACCGCCGTGCCATGTAGCCGCGCATCATGCCAGCCGTGCCCAGCTCCATCTCGTAGAAATCGCACTCGGCGCACCCGGGCAGATACGCGCTGAACGCCGCCTGCAGCTCGGCCGTGGTGCTGCGGTGGATGATCTCCGCCGTGGCGGGGAAGGTGTACGCTTCCACATAGATATCCCGCAGATTCTCGCTCAGCTCGGTCATCGCCAGCTGCAAAGCCGTTTCCACCGCGTAGAGGTACACCGGCGAGGGGGCGTTTGCCGCCAGCGGCCTTACCGCACCGAACTGCCTGCTGAACATCATGCCGATCAGCTCGGTCAGCACACCGTCCTTGGTGCGGAAAATATTCTGGAACGACCCGGCGGAAACATCTGCTTCCTTTAAAATTTCTGCAACCTTGGTGTTCGTGTAGCCTTTTTCCAGAAAAAGCCGGACACAGGCGGTCAGTATCCGCCGTTTTGCTTCCTTGCTGTCGTATCTGCGCGCCATTGGGAACCATCCTTTTCTATGATTGGTTTCTGACCCAATTATATATTGATTCGAGAATTGCGTCAAGTAAACTTTTAAGGGCATATTTTGGGCAGTTTGACGAGGGAGAGCTTTCTGCGGGTGCGCATCCGGGCAAAACAAAGCGCAATGGACATTGCTGTTATCCGCTGCCGCAGCCAGACAGTTCGCGGCAGCAAAAAAGAGGCCACCGATCGGGGTGACCTCTTTTTTGCATATTTTCAGCGTAAATCCCGCAGCAGCCGAACCCACCATCTCCATGACTGCTCTTTTGGAGTTGCTCTTTGCGTAAGATAGCAAGATAAATCTTATTTCTGACAGAAAGAGCCGAACCCGTGCAACGAGTCCGGCCCTTTCTGTGCTTTGGTTGGATCTTAAGCAAAGTTATGGTAAATGAAGAAGTTGGCTTTGGGAGTTTACAGCAGGCTCAGTGCTTCCTCGTCTGCCACAAGGATGCAGTCCGGATGCAGCTGCAGGATGCTGCCGGGGCAGGCAGGGGTCACAGGGCCGGTCACGGCGTCCTTGACGGCCTGTGCCTTGGCTTTACCGTTGGCTACCACCAGCACCTTGCGTGCCTGCATGATGGTCTTGATGCCCATGGTGTATGCCTGTTTGGGGACAAGGGCCTCGTTGCCGTCAAAGAAGCGCTTGTTGGCTTCGATGGTAGTGGGTGCAAGGTCGATGCAGTGGGTCTCCAGCTCAAAGGCTTCGCCCGGCTCATTGAAACCGATATGACCATTGGGGCCGATGCCCAGCAGCTGCAGGTCGATGCCGCCCAGCTTGTGGATGATACCGTTGTAACGGGCACACTCGGCGGCGGTGTCCAGATTGGTGCCGTCCGGCAGGTTGGTCTTGGCCGGGTCGATATTCACCTTGCTGAACAGGTTCTCATTCATGAAATACCAGTAGCTCTGGGGGTGCTCCTTGGGCAGGCCGCGGTACTCATCCAGATTGACAGTAGTGACCTCGGAGAAATCCAAATCGCCTTTGTTGTACCAGTCCACCAGTTGGGCATAAGTGCCCACCGGGGTGCCGCCGGTGGCAAGACCCAGTACACAGTCCGGCTTCATGATGACCTGTGCGGAGATGATGTTGGCCGCTTTGCGGGACATATCCTGATAATCTTTTGCGCGGATGATCTTCATAATAATACTCCTTTTATAGTACCGTTACGCCTGCGTTCCGGCAGGCCTGTAAAAATTCTACGGGCAGCTTTCCGTCCGAGATCACAATATCAATATCGGACAGCTCGCAGATGTGGAACGTGCTTTTCAGTCCGATCTTGGAGGAATCCAGCAGCACGGCTTTCTGCTCACAGCGGCGGAGCACGGTCTGCTTGAGCCGTGCTTCATCCTCCACGCCGCAGGTAAAACCGGTTTCCGGGCTGTAACTGGTCACGCCCAGCAGCAGCAGATCAAAGTTGATGCCCTCCATCGTCTGGATGCTCTGTGCACCGCAGACGCTCATGCTGAACCGGTTCAGGCTGCCGCCCGGCAGGGACACATGGGGCTTTTCCAGCTTTGCCAGCTCCATGGCGCAGCTCAGGCCGCTGGTGTAGATGAGCATGGGCTGATCCGGGATGCACCGGGCCACTGCTGTGGCGGTGCTGCCGGAATCCAGAAACAGGGTGGTGTTGGGGCGCAGCAGAGCAGCGGCTTTTTCGGCAATGATCTGCTTTGCTTCGGCATTGCGGGCGGAACGGCGGCTCAGCAGGTCGTCTGTGCCTACCACCTGCTCCACCGACTTGACACCGCCATGCACCCGCACCACACGGCGGGCTTCATCCAGTGCTTTCAGGTCGGTGCGCAGGGTCATTTCCGAAACGGAAGGGAAAGCTTCCTTGAGCTGGGCAAAGCTAATGCTGCCTTTGCGGTTCACCAGCTCCACGATTTGATTGCGGCGTTGTTCCATGGGGGATTCCTCCTGTCTGCGTTTGTCCTGTCCCATGGCACGTTCTGCTTAGTCCTCCGGGTTGAAGTTTGCCAGCAGATATTCCTCTGCTTCCGGGCACCACAGGCCGTTGTGGGCATCCACGATGTCAGCCAGTGCGGTATAGCGGGGGTCGTTGTCCTGTTCGCCCTTGGCACGCAGATCGGTCAGGGCGATGAGGGGCATGGTCAGGTGGGTGTAGATCAGCTTTTTGCCGCCGGGGATCTTGGGCAGGTTGAGGGTGGTCTCGGCAGCGGCGTTCAGACCGCCGATGTGGGTGACCATCACAGCCGGATCGATGCGCTTAGCGGCGGTCAGTTCCAGCGACTCGATCATGTCGGCGGTATTACCGCCGGTGGTGCCCATGACATGGGTAGAATTGTAGTGCACATCGTAGAAGTTCATCTTGGCGCTGAACTGCTTGTCGGTGGGGCCTGCAAAGAAGTTCAGGCAGCCGTCACGACCCAGCACAGCACTGGACAGCTCCACCACCGGCGCGATGGGGGCGTAGCAGAACACATCATCAAAGCCGGTACCGCCGGTCAGCTCCCGCAGCTCGGCAGCGGGGTCTGCCATGTTGGCGGTGTTGACGAAGTACAGGTCGATGCCGTCCTTCTCCTTGACCTCCTTCGGGGGGAAGAGGGACTCCGCGCGGGCCAGACGATCCTCGTTGATATCGGTGACCACCACCATGCCGGGGCGCACATCACGGTGCAGTGCGTAGGTCAGAGCACCCAAACCCATGGGGCCTGCACCGGCCAGAATCGCCAGCTTGCCACCCTTCTTGATGCCCATATCGTGATGGTATACCCCCATCTTGGTGTGGTAGGCGGCGTTGAAAGCACCGATGGAGCAGCTCATAGGCTCGGCCAGAGAAGCCTCGTAGTAAGCACGGCCCTTGTACTCCAGCAGGCAGCCCAGTTCCATGACCTCGGCAGGGATGATGCAGTAGGTGGCGTCGCCGCCGAAGAACTCGTAGGAGTAGCCGGGGCTCCACATGGTGCCCTTGTAGTTCAGGGCGGGCTGCAGGGTGAACTTCATGCCGGGCTTGAACTTGTCCTGATGCGCCTTGCCCACCTTGACGATATCACCGGCGAACTCGTGACCCATGATGGCGGGGTGCTCGGCTACATCCGGATGCACACGCTTGTGACCAGTGCCGAGGATGGCGCACTTGTAAGTAGACATGCAGATGCTATCGGAAACGACCTTGACCAAGATCTCATCGTCCTTGATCTCCGGCAGTTCAAAAGTATCCAGACGCAGATCGTTGGCGGCGTGCAGACGAACAGCTTTGACTTTCATAATGAAACTCTCCTTTTATTATAACAGTTACCGTTGTGTTTTCAAGAAGTTTTACAGATGCTGGAAGGTGACCAGCGGCAGCAGTTCTTCGATCTGGCTGCGCTCTGCGGCCTGTGTGCCGCTGCACATCACATTGGCGGCTCCTGTGGCGATGGACAAGCGAACGGTGTTTTCTTCGCTAAGCCCTTCCGCTTCGGCGTAGGCGAGAGCGGCGACCACGCTGTCGCCGGCACCCACCGTGCTGCCCACTTTGACCTTCAGTGCCGGAGCGTAGATCACGCTGTCCTTGCGGAGATACAGCGCACCCCGACCGCCCATGGACACCACCACATGTTCGATGCCCCTGCGGATGAGCGCCTGACCGGCATCGGCCAGTTCATCCAGCGTTTTCAGCTCCCGGCCCATCATGCGGGAAAGCTCGTCGTTGTTGGGTTTGACCAGATAGGGAGCAGCCTTCAGCCCCTCTGCCAGCAGCTCGCCGTCTGCATCCAGAAAGACCTTTGCCCCTGCCTTTTTGCAGGATTCCACCCATGTGTAGTAGGTGTCCTTGGGGGCACCCTTCGGCAGGCTGCCTGCCAGCACCACGATATCCCCCCGTTTCAGTTCCTTCAGCAGGTCGTACAGCAGGGCGGTCAGCTCCGGGGCATCTACCTCGATGCCCGGCTCGTTGATGTCGGTGTTGGTGTGGTTTTCCGGGTCGATGACCTTCAGGTTCGTGCGGGTCTCGCCGGGCACGAAACGGAAGTTGTGGGCAAGCCCTTCACCGTCCAATGCGTCCTGAATGGCTTTGCCGCTGTTACCGGCCAGAATGCCGATAGCCTTGCTGGTCCCACCCAGCTTTGCGATCACCTTGCTGACGTTGATGCCCTTGCCACCGGGATCGGTACGCATCTTGGTGATCCGGTTTACGGTGTCCAGCGCAAGGTTCGGGATCTCAACGGTCTTGTCCAGCGCCGGATTCAATGTTACGGTGTAGATCATGGAAACAACAGCCTCCTTCACGATTGTTGTTATGAAACTCGAAACTGTTGAAACGAAAGCTCTGGCATTATAATACCAACAGTTCTCGCCCCTGTCAAGCTGTTGTTTCAACAAATCGCACTGCGTGTTTTTGGTGCTTTTCGCCAACTTTCTGGGATACATGATTTTTGATTCAAAAGTTCTCTAATAGGTATCTTGTTACAACAACAAAAAACTCCCGGCTCTGCCCAAAAAGGCAAAAGCCGGGAGTTCGTTTTCAGTTCATTTTGTGTGCGGCGGTTTGCAGTCCGCAAAAAAGCCACGGTCAAAGCCCTGTTCCAGCAGGTCTGCCGCTTCCTGCTGCTGGCCGGTGCGCAGTGCCTCCATCAGCCGGGGCGTTTCGATCAGCTGCCCGCTGACATTCTGCATGACCTCCACCGGGACGCCGTTCCCGTCATCCGGAGCCAGCAGCACCAGTGCCCCCAGCACGATGCGCCCCGGCTCATAGACCGGCGGCTGTGCTTGCAAATAACCCAAGCGGCAGTCCTTTACCGCACTTGTCCTGCAATGGAGCAGCAGGGCATACAGGGGTTTGATGTAGGTATCGCCCAGCGTTTCACGGCGGCGAAGCTGCTGCTCCACCAGCCGGGCGTCCGCTTCCTGCGGGCAGAACAGCTGCGCCGCTGCATGGATGAGGGCAGCGCGGCTGCCGGGAGCCTTGACGGGCTGGATGGTCAGATGTTCCAGCAGCCCGGTCATGGACCGGGTCAGGCGTGCATAATACTGCAGCTTGGAGCCTGCGTGCGGTGCATCCTGCACGGGCTGCACCGCCGGTTCCGGTTCTGCGCGGTTCTGGCTGTACCGCGTGATAGCGTCCTTCAGCACGGCACGGTCTGGCTCCAGCAGGGAAGGGCTGATGCACACCGCCGGGTAATCCAGTTCCAGCGGCACGGTAGAGATAATGAAGTCGATTTTTCTCCGACGCAGGTCGGCAGTGTTCAGCTCCCGCACCGAGCAGCACCCCTCTACCTGCAAAGAGGGAAACTCGTTTCCCAGCCGGGAAGCCAGAAAGCGGCTGGAACCCATGCCCAGCGGACAGGCCACTACCACCCGCAGCCGCAGCCGGAACATGGCATTCTGTTCCAGCACTGCGCCAAAGTGCATGGCAAGGTAGGCCGCTTCGTCGTCCGAGATGGCGGGCAGAACGAATTGCTGCTGCACCGCATCACAGGCGGCGCGGGTGGCTTTCCACAGGCCGGGGTAGTCGGTGCGGATGGTGTCCAGCTGGGGGTTTTCGGTACGAATGTTCTGCTCCACCCGCAGCAGCATGGGGCGCAGGTGGCAGTACAGGTCATCCCGCAGGGAGGTGTAACCGGAAAGGTCTGTGTGCAGCGCCTTTTCCATTTCCCGGATAAGGGCGGCTTCCAGATTCCGCAATTCCATCTCCTGTGCGCTGCCCCAAGGGTCCTCTGCGCCCAGATAGGCGGAGAGATACAGTTCCAGATACTGCGCTTCCTCAGACGGCAGGGTCAGCCCGAAGGCGCGGTTCAGCGCCGCCACCAGCCGGGCAGCATGATTGCCCGCCGGGCGCAGCCCTCTGGGGGCGCTGCCCTTGTCGCCGCCCTGCCGCAGCTGCTGAATGGTCAGGGTGCAATGGATCGCCAGCGCCAGAAAACCTGCATCCGGCAGATGGAGCTGCTCTTCCTGTTCAAACTGCTGCAAAACCGCCCAGACCTTTTCGGCCGTTTTTGTATCCAGCAGGGTCGAGAAGATCTCGTTTTCCGGCATCCGTCCGCAGAGCACCTCTGCCAGTTCCTTTTCCGGCATACTGCTGCGCAGCAGGGCAGACACCACCCTCCGGTAGGAAGAAGCATCCCCCTGCAGCCAGACCCCCACGCCGGGGCGGCGGAACATCTCCACCCGGTAGGGGTGTAGCTTGGTCTCAAGTTCATCCAAGTCCGCAGACAGCGTGCTTTCCGAAACGCCAAGCGCCCGTGCCAGTACCGCTGTTTTGCAGGGCTCCTGCTCGCTGAGCAGCCTTGTCAAAAGCTGCTGCCGCCGCTCTGCGCGGGAAAGTTCTTTCCTGTCGCCGCTGTTCAGCTGGGTGCGCAGTGCGTCTCGCCGCTCCGGCGCTTCATCCAGCAGCAGACCCTTGCCGGGATTCCGCACAAAATGCGCCCCGGCAGCCTGCATCCACTGCTCCACAGCGGGCAGCTCCCGCAGCACGGTGCGGCGGCTGACCCCGATGCTTTCAGCCAGCGCCGCCGCCGTCACCCAGCCCTGCGGAAGGCTGAGCAGCTGCTCGATCAGCTTCCGTGCATTTGCCGACAGTTCCTTACGATACACCGCACCCATGTTGCTTCTCTCCTTTTCCCAAAAGTTACCCATTGCTTCTATTGTAACATAGTGCCACCCCGTCTGCCAGCCCCCAACGCAGAAAAGAAGTTGTGTGTTTTTTGTCACCATTGCCCGGTGACAAAAGCTTCCTCGTTCCCGTCTTGTATCCCGGCGCATCAGCAAATATGCACAAATCACCCGCGCATCCATTGGAAATGTTGCCGTATCAGCCCACTGGTGTCACCATCCTCCGGTGACAACCCCACCGCTTGTCACCATTGAAATCCGGCGCAGTATCGGCTAGAATAGTGCCAGAACGAAACGAAAGCTCCTCCGAACAACCGTCCGCAGGCCGCAGCTCCCACGCCACAGGAGCTGCACCGCCTGCCTTTCAAGTGAAAAAGGAGAGCTACAAATGAAAAACGCTGTTTCCCGCTTTGGCAAGTTCCTCAGCGGCATGGTCATGCCGAATATCGGCGCATTCATCGCGTGGGGCTTCCTCACTGCTCTGTTCATTGAAGCAGGCTGGTTCCCCAACGAAAAGCTGGCCAGCATGGTCTCCCCGATGCTGACCTACCTGCTGCCCATCCTCATTGCAGGGCAGGGCGGCAAGATGATTGCAGGCGACCGCGGCCGTGTCATCGCCGCCATCGCCGTGGTGGGCTGCATCTGCGGCTCGGACTACACCATGCTGATGGGTGCTATGGTCATGGGTCCTCTGGCCGGCTGGGTCATCAAGCAATTCGATAAGAAGGTAGAAGGCCATATCCCCGCCGGTTTCGAGATGCTGGTCAACAACTTCTCCGTCGGCATTCTGGGTATGCTGCTGGCCATCCTTGGCTACTACGTCATCGGCCCGTTCATGACCGCCATCCTCACCATGTTGACCGCCGGTGTGGACTTCCTTGTGGCGCACAGCCTGCTGCCGCTGGTGTCCGTCTTTATTGAGCCTGCCAAGGTGCTGTTCCTGAACAACGCCATCAACCACGGCATCTTCAGCCCCATCGGTGCAAGTCAGGCTGCTGAGACCGGCCGCTCCATCATGTATATGCTGGAAGCCAACCCCGGTCCCGGTCTTGGTGTCCTGCTGGCCTACTGCTTCTTCTGCAAGGACGACACCACCCGCCAGTCCGCTCCCGGTGCTGTGATCATCCACCTGCTGGGCGGCATCCACGAGATCTACTTCCCCTACATCCTGATGAATCCCGTGATCATCATCGCCCCCATCGTGGGCAACTTCTGTGCCATCCTGTTCTACTCTATGACCGGTGCAGGTCTGTCCGGTCCTGCTTCTCCCGGTTCCATCATCGCCTACATGGCAATGGCTCCCCGGGATTCCATTCTCACCGTTCTGCTGGGCGTTGTCATCGCCGGTGCAGTCTCCTTTATCCTGTCCTCGGTCATTCTGAAAGCGACCTCCGGTCACACCAAGAGCCTGACCGACGCCCAGAACGAAATGAAGGAGATGAAGGCACAGGCTAAGGGCGAGATTCCTGAGCCTACTGCCGTAAATGTCGGTCAGATCCGCAAGATCGTCTTTGCCTGCGATGCCGGTATGGGTTCCAGCGCCATGGGTGCTACCAAGTTCCACAACCGCATTAAGGCGGAGCGCCCCGACTTGACCGTGACCAACTCCAGCGTGGATACCATCCCCGCCGACGCGGACGTGGTGGTCTGCCAGCGCGTTCTGGCTGACCGTGCCGCCAAGTGCGCCCCGCAGGCACAGCTTGTTACATTGGATAACTTCCTTGCAGATCCGCATCTGGACGCATTGTACAACGCACTGACCTCCACTACCCCGGCACTGGATGCCAAGGCCGAAGCTGCCGCCAATGAGGAGATCGTATCCGACCTGCGCAATGCAGCCGTAGCCCCTCTGGCGGCTGCCGTGACCGAGGCTTCCAAAGCCAACGATTCCGTGATGAAGATCCAGGCGGAGGACATCCAGCTGGGTCTGCCCTCCGTCACCAAGGAGGAGGCCATCCGTGCCGCCGGTGCGCTGCTGGCAAAGCGGGGCTATGTGGATGACAGTTACGCCGATGCCATGGTGGAGCGCGAAAAGCTGGTGAGCACCTACATGGGCATGGGCGTAGCCATTCCCCACGGCACCAGCCAGAAGAAGGGCACCGTTAAAAAGTCCGGCGTTGTTCTGCTGCAATATCCGCAGGGCGTGGACTTCGGTGATGAAAAAGCCTACCTCGTGTTCGGCATTGCCGGTGTCGGCAACGACCATCTCGACCTGCTGGGCAATGTCTGCGAGATCCTTGAAGACGAGGATGCGCTGGAACAGCTCAAGACCACTTCCGATATGAACTATGTGCTGGAGCACTTACAATAACGATTCCAAAAAGGAGAGATTTTTATGAAGAGCATCGATATCACCATTCAGGACAAAGAAGGTCTGCACGCCCGTCCCGCCGGTATCCTGAGCAAAGCTGCCAAAGGCTTTGAGAGCAAAGTCACTATGACTAAGAACGGCAAAGTCGCCGACATGAAGAAGATCTTTGCCGTAATGGGTCTGGCCGTGAAGTGCGGCGAGACCGTGACCATCGCCGCCGATGGCCCGGACGAGGATGCCGCCATCGAAGAATTGACCAAGCTGTGCAAGGACGCATGACTTCTCCCTCCGTCTATGACCATTCTGCATAAATACTGCTGACGCAAAACCGCTCCGGGCAGAACGCTCGGAGCGGTTTTACTGTCAGTATGCGTTTTTCATCACCGTGTTTTCCAGAAAGCTGAAAAACACATCGTATTCATTTGGGGTCAGCATTTTGGGAGAACTCATGATCACAAGATCATGCCCGTGGTTCCCCACATGATAGGGTGGATGAGTGTGAGAATAGGGGTTTTCCAAAACCCTCTTGACGAATTTCACATACAGTAGTATTTTTCTTGTAAATCCCACCGTCTTTGTGGATTGGTTTGAAACCACCCACAAAATGTGGTCGTGTTCATTTTGAACACAGCCACAGAAAGTGGTTGGTTATCACCGTGAGACCCACCACTTCCGTGAGGAAAAGTCCACGAAAGAGCTTACCGTCCCGCAACACACCCGATTCATTTTGCCGCTTACTTCACCCGACAAAATCATCGCTGCGCTGCGAGGGCGGTATTTTTCTTTTTCACAAATAAAATCTTATGTAGTTGTTCAATCTTCCA
>ERZ773204.2514-NODE-2514-length-12498-cov-3.858314_pt1 | contig 12498 bp, 10 predicted proteins | sample MGYA00581007_ERZ773204 | MGnify/ENA primary metagenome ERZ773204 (study PRJEB29015, sample SAMEA2737757) | human gut metagenome | biome: human gut; feature: human-associated habitat; material: faeces | place: China | collected 2012 ... | reverse complement strand
CTACATTAATGCGAAAACGCGCAATTTGTACAACATGATTGATGTGAACGTATATCAAGAAAATATTTTCCACACAAAAATGATGTTAAAAGAATTTGATTTAGATAACTACCTATTTGGTATTACTGAATCCGAATTGAGCGCTCGTGAAATCAAGGAAATCAAGCATCAATTAAAACAAGAAATGACAGAAATTTTCTATGGCCGTAACTTGCCATCTGTGAAAGCGTAATCAATTCTAAAATTTTCGGAAAACTATATCGAAAAATATTGTAATGTTTGTATAGATTCTGTATAATGAAGATGTAAGGGGTATTAATAATTAATACCAAATACGAAATAGATAATGTGTGCGTTGTGATTCAAAAGGAGAATTATTATGGACGTACGTGAATTAGCAGTACAAAAAAAACGTGAATTAAAAGGCTTCCTCACAGTAGGAACTAAATATGAATTAAAAGACGCTCATGATTTATCTGTAGCTTACACACCAGGTGTAGCAGAACCATGCTTGCGTATTAAAGATAATGAAGCAGAATCCTTCGAATTAACTTGCCGTTCCAACATGGTTGCCGTTGTATCCGACGGTACTCGTGTACTTGGCCTTGGTGATATCGGCGCTGCTGCTGCATTGCCTGTAATGGAAGGTAAATCCTTATTGTTCAAAAAATTTGGCGATGTAGACTGCATTCCATTGGTTGTAGATACTAAAGATGCTGATACATTGATCAACACTGTAAAATTATTGCAAAAAAACTTTGCTGGTATTAATTTAGAAGATATTTCCTCTCCTAAATGCTATGAAGTTGAAAACCGTTTGAAAGAAGAATTGGAAATTCCTGTATTCCATGATGACCAACACGGTACTGCAATTGCATGTTTAGCTGGTGTAAAAGGCGCTCTTCGTTTAGTTAAAAAAGATTTAGCTACAGCTAAAATCGTAGTAAATGGTGCTGGTGCAGCTGGTGCAAACATCGCTCGTTTGTTATACCTTGCAGGCGCTCGTGATATTACCGTATTGGTATCCTCTGGCGTATTGCACAAAGATTACAAACGCCTTGATTCCTTGCAAACTGAATTGATCGATCTGCTTGGCCTTGAAGAAAAACATGGCAACTTGGCTGAAAACGCTAAAGGCGCTGACATCCTTCTTGGCGTATCCGCAGCAGGTGCTTTCACAAAAGAAATCTTGGAAAATTTGGCTGATGATGCAATCGTATTTGCAATGGCTAACCCTAATCCAGAAGCAACATACGCTGATATGAAAGCTGCTGGTATCCGTGTTGCTGGTACAGGTCGTTCCGACGCTCCTAACCAAATCAACAACGTAGCAGTATTCCCAGGCGTATTCCGCGGTGCTATCGATGTTCGTGCGGCTCAAATCACTGACGAAATGAAATTAGCTGCTGCTGACGCTTTGGCTCATTTGATTCCTGATAGCGAATTGAACGAAGAAAACGTAATGCCATCCGTATTCGATCCTCGTGTTGCTCCAGCTGTTGCTAAAGCAGTTGCTGAAGTTGCTGTAAAACAAGGTATCGCAAAAAATCCTCAAGCAGTAGAAGATGGTAGCTACGAAGGTTAGTTTATTTGCTTTACTAGCATTTTAAAATCTTATATAACTATAGAACAATACAACATGCACCTCGAAAGGGGTGCATGTTTTTATATGCTCGATTAAGTATATGATTGGCTTTATACTATTAGGGCGAATAATCTATAGATTAAAATGATATAGAGGCGTAGGCGTATAGGATAATAGAAGTAAGGATAGATATATATTAAAGAATGTATTAATGTATAAGTAAAAAAATTAATGAAGTTGTAAAAAAGTACTTGTCACTAGTTTCTATCAATGATATAATAATTTTCGTTGCAGAGCGATACTCAACAGAGTAAAAACTCAGCAAGAGTAGTGGTTGACATCAACTACCAGGTTTGCTATAATTAGCAAGTAATTAATGACGGGGCATAGCGCAGTTTGGTAGCGCACCTGGCTTGGGACCAGGGGGTCGCAGGTTCGAATCCTGCTGCTCCGACCATTTTTTATTTTGCGGGTGTAGCTCAATGGTAGAGCCCCAGCCTTCCAAGCTGGTCGCGAGGGTTCGATTCCCTTCACCCGCTCCATTTTTTTTTGCCTTTTTTAGGGTATACTAAGATAGGGTGTAGTTGACGATACATAGTACATAATTTATACTATAATAGATAATTACATATATAGGTAATCCACATGGTTCAGTAGCTCAGTTGGATAGAGCAACGGCCTTCTAAGCCGTGGGTCGGGGGTTCGAATCCCTCCTGGCACGTTTTAATTTTATATGGTGGGTATAGCGCAGTTGGTTAGCGCGCCAGATTGTGGCTCTGGAGGCCGAGGGTTCGAATCCCTCTATCCACCTTTGATTTCCTTGTAGTTTACAAGGATTTTTTACTATATAGGAGAGTTGCAATATTTAAGAATAATTTGCGGAGACTTTTTATATAGTTTATGATAAACTGCGGTTTGCATAACAAATGTAAATGGCATATATGATGGGCCGTCGCCAAGCGGTAAGGCACAGGACTTTGACTCCTGCATCCCGCGGGTTCGAATCCCGCCGGTCCAGTTGCTTTAAAGAACAGATATAAAGAGAAAAGAGGATGGTTGAGATGAATATTGTATGTTTAGACTTAGAGGGAGTTCTTGTACCGGAAATCTGGATAGCATTTGCTGAGGAGACTGGGATTCCGGAGCTTAAGAGAACAACAAGAGACGAGCCTGATTATGACAAGCTCATGAACTACAGACTCGGGATTTTAAAAGAGCATGGTCTTGGTCTTAAAGAAATTCAGAACACTATTGCAAAGATTGATCCTATACCTGGAGCAAAAGAGTTTTTGGATGAGCTTCGTTCTATCACACAGGTTATCATCATCAGTGATACATTTACACAGTTTGCAAGCCCGCTTATGAAGAAACTCGGCTGGCCTACAATTTTCTGTAATTCACTTGAGGTTGCGGATGACGGAGAGATTACAGGATTTAAGATGCGTTGTGAGCAGTCAAAACTTACAACAGTTAAGGCACTTCAGTCTATCGGTTATGAGACTATCGCAAGCGGTGACAGTCACAATGACCTCGGCATGATTCGTGCAAGTAAAGCAGGATTTCTTTTCAAGAGTCCTGACAGCATTAAGGCAGAAAATCCTGACCTTGAAGCATTTGATACATATGATGAGCTTATGGCGGCTGTCAAAAAGGCTTTATGATATTTAAAGTAAGTATTTAAGTTTGAAATATTAAATAGATTAAAAATCCCGGACTGTTCAAGTCTGGGATTTTTATATGTATAGAAAATGCTCATAATGTATCAATGATTTTCAGTTAAATATAGCAGAAAAATTTTTAATATTCAAAACGCAGTAATGAATTGCAGCGGGATATTTGGAATACAGGAACAAGTGTGTGTGTTTTATTAAAAAGCGTTAAAAAACAGATATAAATATTATGTAAAAAGCGTTAAAAAACAGATATAAATATTATGTAAAAAGTGTTAAAAACAGATATAAATATTATGTAAAAAATGTTATAATTGGTATAAATTAAATATATTTTGTCAAATTTGATTGATTTGATTGAAGATTATGTGATGTACTCTCGGAATTTTTTGTTAAGAAGATACCGAGAGTACATTTATAAAGGAATGGAGGATTGTTATGAAGAAAAAAAGAAATATGTCAATTAAGGCAAAACTACTTGGGATAATAATTCCGGTTATGGTTGCGATTGTAGTTGTGCTGGTACTTGTTGCCTATGAGATGTCATCAGGGATAATTGGAAATTATTCAGAGAATCTTTTGGAATCTTCGGTAGATAATCAGGCAAATGAAATTGAGTCATGGCTTAATAAAAATATTGCAGGTATTAAGTCGGCAAAGAAGACTATTGAACAGTTGAAACCTGATAATGAGGAAATGCAGAATATTCTTGATGGTTATTATGGATTTGATGAGAATTATCCGGGTGGAATATATATAGCTGATTCAAACGGGAAGCTGATGAAGGCTTCTGAGTCGGATAAGTCTGAGAGTGATGTAACAGGAAGCGTGTGGTACAAAGAAGGACTTACAAGGGTTAATCCTAAGGTGGGTTCAGCATACAAAAATTCTAAGGGAGAAAATGTTATCAGTGCATCGGCTATGATAAATGACGGCTCTGGAAATGTGAGTGTTATTTCTGCCGATATGACACTTGACCGTGTTGCGATTATCGTTAATTCATTTATAGAGATGAAACACGCAGAAGCGGTACTTGTTGACAAGAACACAGGGGTAATAATAGCTAACAGAGACAGTGAGCTTATATCACAGAAAATTGGTGATGGAAAACAGAGTGACTATTATAAACAACTTGCCAAGAAGGTGACGGAAAAAAAATATGATTCTACAACACTTGACGGAAATATGACTGTTTTTAAAGAGGTTGACGGAACGGACTGGCTGCTTGTTTCTTATATACCAAAGAGTGTTATAATGTCAGATATTGCTCATCTTCGTATGGTAATGATAGTTATAAGCGTTGTGTGCATACTTCTGTTATGTGTGCTTATTGAGCGTGTGACAGACATTGTTATCAAGCCGGTAAAGAAGATGACAAAGATTATTACCCAGATGTCATCAGGAGATTTCACTGTAACAATGGATGTAAAGGGCAATGATGAGATTGCTGTTATGGGACACAGTGTGAAGAAATTTATAGAAAATATGAAACAGATGATAAAAGAAATGGGAAGCATTTCCGGAAAGCTTAAAGAACAGGCGGATTCCAGCAAAGAAGTTTCAAGTGAGATGAATTCGGCGGCATCAATACAGTCACAATCCATGGGTGAGCTGAACACAACGGTTGACCAGCTTTCTCTCTCTGTAAATGAGATTGCGGAAAATGCAACACAGCTTGCAGGAGTTGCATCTGATACAAAAGAGGACAGCAGTCGGGTTAAACAAAAGATGAATGAAACTGTAGCCATATCTGAAAAAGGCAGACAGGATATGGAGCGTGTAAGCATTGCTCTTGAGAGTATAGAGGAGTCGATACATAATCTTGAAGCTGCTGTAAATAAGGTTGGAAATGCATCAGGTGAAATTGTACAGATTATTAATCTTATTGGTGAGATTGCGGATGAGACAAATCTGTTATCACTAAATGCATCTATAGAAGCGGCACGAGCAGGCGAAGCAGGAAAAGGTTTTGCGGTTGTTGCATCTGAGATAGGAAAGCTTGCAAATAACAGTACAGAATCGGTTGCAAATATTACGGCACTTATAACAGAGATTAATAATCTTGTTGGAGATGCGGTAAGACAGGCATCAGGCAGTGCAGAGGACATATCAGGCAGTGCAGGTCTTATACATACGGCAGTTGATACATTTGATGTTATATTTAAAAATATACAGGATACCGGTGCGTTGATAAGCGAAATGGCAGGCAAGATAAATGAGGTAGATGAGGTTGCAACAAATGTTGCGGCAATCTCAGAAGAACAGGCAGCAAGTTCAGATGAAATACTTGCAACTTCAGAATCCATGCTTCAGCAGGCTAAGAACATTTCAAAGAATAGTGAAGCGGTTGAAGATGAGGCAGAAAATCTTGCTATGTCTGCAGTACAGCTTGAAAATCAGGTTCAACAGTTTCGGATATAAGTAAAGGAGGTATAACTCATGAAGAAGATTGTAAGTTTGGCTATATGTATTTCATTAATGATATGTTGCTTGAGCGGATGTAAAAAGGATTCAAAAAGCGGTGATGTAAATGCAGATGGAATGAAGATTTTTATATCTGTATCACAGGCGGATGATTTTAGAGGAGCATTTGCACAGAAAGCTAAAGAATTGGCAGAAAAAAGTGGTGCACAGGTTGAAGTTGTGGATGAAAAGAATTCTATTGAAACTCAGGTAAGTGACATAAAGAAGGCTGTATCTGAGAAGTATGATGCGATAATATGTGGTCTTGTTGATATAGATACGGCTTTTGAAGTTGAAGCACTTGCGGGGGATATTCCTATCGTATTTTTCAATACTTGTCCTGAGGATGACAAGCTTGATGCAGGAAAATATGTCTATGTGGGTTCAAATGAAGAAGACGCAGGAAAATATCAGGCTGAATATATACTTAATGAATTTAAGTCATCAGATGAAATAAATGTGGCAATATTTAAAGGTGCTCTTTCTCATGCGGCAACAAAACCAAGAACAGAAGCTTTGAAAAATGCTTTGAGAGCATCGGGAAAAACAGTAAACTTTGTGTTTGAGGACACGGCAGAATGGGATAATGTCAAGGCAGAAGATATGTTTAAGCTGTTTTTTAAAACAGGTCAGAAATGTGATGCTGTTGCCTGCAACAATGACACAATGGCGACAGGTATTATACAGGCGTGCAAGGATGAGGGAATTAGCGATATAAAGATTTTAGGAATTGATGCAACATCTGATGGCTGTAAGGCTATTGAGTCGGGGGATATGGCATTTACGGTATATCAGTCTGCTACCGGTCAGGGAGAAATGGCGGTAAAGGCAGCCATAGATCTTGCAAATGGTGGAGATTTATCAGGATTTAAGGGGGTTACAAAGGATAAGAAATATGTATGGGTGCCATTTGAAAAGGTAGACAGTTCAAATGTAAAGGATTATGAGTAAGTTTGCCGGAATGTAGGAAGTATAGGTATAAAAAAGAAAGAGTCAGTAGATTTACTGACTCTTTCTTTTTGAGTAAAAAATCATATGAGTAATAGTTCAGACTTTTTTACTTTAAATATGTATTTTCAAACTCTTCAATAGGAATAGGCTTTGAAAAATAATATCCCTGATAAATGCGGCAGCCCATTTTGGTGAGTGCGGTGACCTGTTCTTTAGTTTCCACACCTTCTGTAATAACTGAAAGACCGAGTGTTTTTGAAAGGTCTATAATGTTGTTTAGTATTGACATACTTCGTTGTATTCTGTCAGGTTTTGTTGTTCTTAAAAATCCCATGTCTATTTTAAGTACATCGACATCCATATCTTTTAAAGTGTTTAAAGATGAATAACCGCTTCCAAAATCATCAATTTCGACTTGGAAACCATAGTTTCTGAATTGCTCAAGGATTTCAAGTTCACCTGATATACCGGTCATTATGGCGGTTTCAGTAATTTCAAGTTTAAGTGTTTTAGGTATGATGCCATATTTTTCAACAAGTGTTGTTATGGTTTTGTAAACATCCATGTAATAAAAATCTTTTGCGGAAATATTTACTGAAATATAAAGTTCATTTTTTCCGAGTTTCTGCCATTCGGAGAGTTTTTGTACGGCGAGTTCCCAGATATATTTGTCGAGGCGGTAAATAAGTCCCGTTCGTTCAAAGACATTAATAAAATCTCCCGGGAATATAAGTCCTCTGTTTGGATGCTGCCAGCGTACAAGAGCTTCAGCACCAAGCATTTGTCCTTCAGGTGTCATCTGCGGCTGCAGGTACATACAGAATTGTTTTTCAGCAAGTGCAGTATCAAATTCTCCTACAATGCGTTTTTCGAGCAGAGTGTCGTTGAATATACTGTCGTTGTAATAAGCAATACATTTATCATATGTTCCGTGAAGTGTTTTTATGGCAATATTTGCTTTGTCACACATAATAGAGACATCTTCGTTACAATCTGTTATTTCATATACACCGACATATATGTGCAGGTGATAAAGCGTGTTGTTAAAAGTTTTGCTCAGTGTGTATATTGCATTGAGAAAATCTTCCTCTTTAAAATGTTCTTTAGGGATACATACCGCAAATTTATCACCGCCTGTTCTTCCGTAAAGAGTGCCATTGCAGCAAGTTGTTTTAAGGAGCTCTGCAAGCATTTTTAAGACTTCATTACCCTTTTCAAGTCCGAATAAGTCATTTACCAGCTTAAAATCTTTGATGTTTGAACAAAGAATAAGGCGGGGAGTATCAGGATCACGCTTGAGAAGTTCTGATACTTTCTCGCTGAAATATGAGCTGTTGTATATTCCGGTAAGTCTGTCATGAGTTGCAAGGTAGCGCTCTTTGTTGTATGCTATATACTTTTCGGTTACATCTATAAGGCTGATAAAGAAACCAATATAATTTTTATGTGAATCATAGAGCTTTCTGAATTCGGCATCGAAATGATGTTCATCGTCACCTAACATTCTTTTTTCACTCCAGGTGAAATAATCTTTGTTGTCTAATATGTTTTCTTCAAGCAGTCTTTGTGCATATTTGCTTATATTTTCGGTTGAACCGTCATCTGAATCTAAATTAAAGAGTCTGCGTGCACTGTCGTTTGCATAGACACATTTGCTGTCAATGTCAAAACAGATTACGGAGTTGTTAATTTCAGTGACTACTATAGAAAGCGTTTTGTCTATCAGCTCATTTGGCGTATGGTAAAATGTAAAATAACATATAAGAAATGCTGCTAATAGAAAAAACGGGAGTGACAAGTCTATAGGAAAACCTGATATTGTGTATATAAGGTTTAATATTATGATGACACTCATAACCGATATGATAGGATAGTATTTCTTACGGTAGAAATGTGGTATTTCGGCAATCTTAACTATCAGTGATGCGATAAACATCAGCACGATAAAATAAGCAAAGATATAATGCAGATAATATGCAGCATATCTTTTATCAATGCGATAGATTAAAAGATTGCCGTAAGTTGTAAGTTTTAATGTAAAGACATGATGAAAAAAAGCATTTAAAAACAAAGATATACCATCTGCAAAAGCAAGAATAAAGCATCCGGATCTAAAAGGTCTGACTTCACTGAAAACATTAGTATATTGCTGTGAGTATTGTAGTATGTAAATAAGCATTAGATCATATGCAAAAAGATATAATGCCATTGCAAGATACGATATGGTTTCGTTTATATTCAGTGTAAATAAGCCATTTCCCAGGATGGTAAATATTGCAAAGACAAGACATCTTGTAATGGAAGATGAAATGTCGTTGTGAAATTTTTTAATGTTTTTTATACAGACCAATATTGGAATTATCATTAAGTATATTAGTATAGTGTATATTTTACCCATTTAATACCAACCTCCATTAAAAGAATGTGTTAAATATCAATGTTTGAACATAGATAATACGCTGTCTAATTTATCGGTATTTTCTTTGTTAGTATTTACAAGTGATTCATTGTCGTCAACTACTGTGGAGAGTTCTGATGTTTTTTCGGCAATATCATTAATGCCCTCCGCTGTTTCTGATGCTGTTATATTTCGCGTGTTGTATCATTGTTAGAATTGCTCATTGTATGTATTTTGTCGGTTATTTCAGTGAGCTGGTCAGAGGTACTTTTTATATCTGATTGTACCTGCTTTATGGTTGATATCATATTGCGAAGATTTTTACGCATTTCGTGAATGGATAGTGCCATATGTCCTGCTTCATCTTTGTGTTTATAAAGCTTTTGAGATGCGGGATTGCTCTTGAAATTAATATCCATACCTACAACACCAATAGATTTTCCGTCAACATAGATAGGTACAACATATGATATCATGTAAACATTTATGTTGGAATTCATGTAAGGAGACATCCATGTTGCTTTTTTGTTTTTGCCATACTGTAAACCATGTTTACGGAATTTTCAACATTCTGCATGGTTTTATTTAATTTATCTGTCTGGGTAATGCAGGCGATCTCCATCTGTCTCTTTGAATCTTCAACAGATGTTTTAGAAGAATTTACAATGCTTATTCCACCGCATATAACAGTTGAAAGTAGTGAGCAGAATATAACTGCTGCAATAATTTTCAGAATACATATCATCCTGATCTATAAAAGTAATATAATCACCTGAAGCAATACTTATGGCATAATTTCGTGTGTCTGCAACCCCTGTATTTTCTTTATATATATATATCACATCTTTTCTGCCATACTCTTCTATTACACTTTTTATTATCTCCTCAGAATTGTCTGTAGAGCCGTCATTTACAATTATAATTTCTAAGTTTGTATAATCTTGGGCAAATATGCTTTTTATACACTTTTTTACACTTTTTGCACCATTATACACCGGTAAAACAATTGATATTTTTTTCATTTTATCCTCACAATTATCATACATCCTTATTTGAATTGTATCTTTCATACATATCTTTTCTGATAATAGCAATCTCCTGTGCCATTTTTTTAACCTTGTCAGTCAGATTACTCAATGCTATAGACAATGTAAATATAACTACTATAGACAGACAAAATCCAAAAAAGAATAACATATTTACTGGTGATGCTATCCCAAATGCTTTTGCAACCACATTCAACAATTTAGGAAATATCGCTAGTACCAATACACATATACATACAAAAAGCCATAATAATGCGTATTTAAAATCTATGCTTTTCTTTCTAACATGATTAACAATATATAACATTGCCAAAATAATGACAACTATTATCAAAATCTGTAATTTTATCGACATTTTTATCCACCTTTATTTTTTCATTCTTGCTATCAGTATTGCAAAACTAACTTTAATCATATAATATACACTGTTTTTTAATGAAATTGAAGATACACCTTCTTCTCTTTCATTCATAACTACAGGAATTTCCGTCACCTTATATTTTTCAGATAAAATCGTTACTACACTTTCAGGCTCAGGATAATCTTTGGGATATTCATCTGTAAATTTTTCCAAGAGCTTTTTATTAACCATTCTCATTCCTGAAGTCGGATCAGTTATCGTTTTTCCGGTTAATATCTTTATAAGTCCCGTAAAATATTTTATACCTATTCTTCTAAGTCCCGATGATTGAAAACCTTCTTTTTCAATAAATCTTGAACCGATTACCATATCTGACTCTGTATCGATAAGTGTCGTAACCATATCCTCTAAATGTGATGCACTGTGCTGTCCGTCACCATCAAACTGAACTGCTATATCATAACCATGATAATACGCATATCTGTATCCTGTCTGGACAGCACCACCTATTCCAAGGTTTACCGGAAGATTAAGATAACTAAATCCATGTCTCCTACACATTTCAAGTGTTTTATCGGTTGAACAGTCATTGATTATAACATAATCAAAGTCCGGTGCATTATCTTTTATATCTTTTATTGTTTTTTCTAAATTTCCTTCTTCATTAAAAGCCGGAATTATTACAAGTTTTTTCATTGTATTTTAACTCCCTAATCTTGTATAACTCTAATTCATCTTTATCTATTCACTATATCTCATTTGATTTTTCAGATTTTGTATAAAAACGATTTATCAGTTTCGCTATCGGTTTCGGCCAGAATTTGCAATACATGATATAATTTTCCTGAACTCTTGCATTATCATGTATTATAGCCGTTGTTGCCGATTCCTCATGTATTCTGTGACACATAAGGGGTTCATTTATATAAATAAATTTTCCTTTTAATTTGGACAATTTTTCCCATGCTTCCCAGTCCTCGCAGCTTCTGAAACCATCGGCAAAAATCGGTCTTTTAACATTTTCAAGATCAAATGTAACGGCAGGACAGCATATTGGATCGCCCATAGACAAAACTCTTCTTCTTATAAACTTGCTTTTCCAAAATGCCCTTACTCTCAATGGCAATAACATTATCCTCTTAATTTTAAGCATCGTTGTATCATGTATCTTTTCACCTTTTCTAAGCTCACTATAATCAGAAAATGCAATAATCGAATTGTCCGATTTAGCCATCTCCTTAATTATTTTTTCTGCATATTCAGGCTCATATATATCATCCTGATGAGCAACCGTGGCATATCTGGTTTTAACTTTACTAAGTCCAAAGTTCCAATCCTGCGTTATTCCACCCTGCCCGTGATTGACTATAACAGCAATCCCATGTTTTTCTGCAATATCATCTATATATTTATTAGGTGTTGATGTTGCTATAAAAATATTCGATCTTACTGTCTGCTTTTTTAAAGACAAGATACATTCTTCTAAAAATGCACTTTCTTTATATGCACAAATTACAAATGTATGTTTCATTTTTTCCTTTCTTATCTCCAATATCTGTTTAACAATAATATCACCGGCTCAACAAATATAATAATGTAATACACTACTTGAAATCCATATATATTTTTCCACTGTCTTATTTTTGAGCAAATCATATATGCACAAAATATTACCGGTAATAAATATCTTCCCTGAACGCCTTCAATAATTGAAATATTGTTCAAGTTACTGGATATTTCATTTATTGTTCCGGATTCTGCTATTCCCGACAGTACAAATGACCATGAAATCATAACTGTGTGAACCAGTATATATGCACCTGCAAAAGCCAAGAATGACATTATCCTTACAGCAGCATATTTCTTTTTATTGTCCGTGATACACTTATCCTCTTTCTGTCCAAATATCAATAAACCAATCAGTACCAAGGCATTAAATGTATTATTAGTCTGAACCTGTAACCATCCAAAATCTCCGATTAACGATTGTGTATAAAAGTCATTTTTCTGTGTAATCGTTACAT
>ERZ773204.2492-NODE-2492-length-12569-cov-5.991849_pt1 | contig 12569 bp, 9 predicted proteins | sample MGYA00581007_ERZ773204 | MGnify/ENA primary metagenome ERZ773204 (study PRJEB29015, sample SAMEA2737757) | human gut metagenome | biome: human gut; feature: human-associated habitat; material: faeces | place: China | collected 2012 ... | reverse complement strand
AAGCAGGATTAAAATCTGTCCCGCCCTGATCGTCCTCACCTCTTTTACTACTGCGAACGACTGTATCTCTTTTACACTAATATATGTCCAATGTCCGGATTTAGTACAAAAAGAATCCCGCAGCTTTCGCCACGGGAATTACTTTAGAATAACAATTTAGCATTGTTCATGTATTTATTATAGACTTTGAAAAATGCTGTTTTTGAATATCTTTTTCCATTTACCTCATAGATCGGAACCGGATATGCACTGCTTGTGGTATGGAAATAGTTTATAATTTGTTTCACCTTTCCATTCTGTAAAATATATGTGCGGCATATATTCTCTGACGATGTTCCTGTTTTTATTGGAAGATACTGTCCTTTCAGATAAGCACCTCTCGTAGATCCATAAATCAGAGGTGTAACCTTGCCTTTATAATATGTAAAGAATACAGCCCATGGATAATTATGCAGCATGAGTTCTTTTATTCCATCGTTGTTTATATCAATCAGACGGTATCTGCTGAAATTTCTCCGATACACTGTGGTAAGTTTTCCATCCCAGTTATTTCTCACCCAACCGGTAACCCCCAAAGAACTGGCAATATAACAGGCCCGATAGCGAAATCCAACTCCCTGCACTCTCCCCGAAAACCAATAATGCTTCCTGATCAGATTCTCACTCATCTCCGACCCATGTCCCTCCTGCAAGTTATTCTTCCCCCAGACTCCCCGGCCCCTCTCATACTCCCTGGTGTCATCCGCACCCGTCTCAGAATCCTGAAGAAAAGTTCTATACTTCTTTTTCTTTCTATTACCAAATATACTCACTCAGTCATCCTCATCTCATCAGTCGCTCTACACATATACACCCCTACTCCCTGTTTTTCACAATCAAACTCTGATCACAAATCCATCTTTTCTCGCCTTAGCTTCCGGATACTCTCCAGAACGATAACCAAGTACACAATGACCAATACCAATATAAGACTCCGGCACACCCCACTCAGCTTTCAGCGCTTTACCCTCTTCAGACGCAAACACTTCTCTCGCACGATGAATCCAGCAGGAATCCACACCAACTGCATGAGCCGCATTCATCAGATTTCCCATAACAAGAGTTCCATTTTCCACACAAGTGCCCTGCTCACTGTCAGCAAAAACCACAATAACAGTCGGTGCTCCATAAAACGGATCGCTCTTTGCCCCCATTACATCCGCATTCATTTTAGAAAGCTTCGCAACAAGCTCCGGATTCTGAGTCACTACCATAAGCGTTCCCTGCTGTCCCATTCCACTCGGCGCATACTCACCAGCTTCAAGAATCTCATTTAATACCTCTTCCGGCACAAGATCTTTCTTATATCCACGTACACTTCTGCGTTCTAAAAGATTTTTCATTGTTTCATTCATGTCAGTATCCTCCTGTACTTTCACACAGTAAACAGTAACAAATTTTCCTATATTATACCACCACCTTTGTCAAAACTCATCTATAATTTCACACTTTCACAGACAAATCATTCTTGCCCCCAGTCCCTATCTAGTCTATAATGGAAAGTATACTATTACGAGGTGTAACTTATATGAACAAAAAAGAAATTTCCGAAATCAAGAAGCAGTTCACACCAGAGAACTGCTCTATCACCCGCATTTGCGGATGCTATGTTGACGGAGAAAAGAACAAAAAAACCGAATTAAAAGAAGCATTTCTCTCCCTCTCCGAAGAAGAAATGTTCAAATATTTTGATATCTTCCGCAAATCCCTTTCCGGAACAATTGGGAAGAACCTGATGAACATGGAATTTCCTCTTGAACAGGAATCCGAAGGCGGAACTCAGCATTTCCTTATGAAACTGAGAGAAAGCAAACTTACAGACGATGCACTGGTCGAGAGTTTTTACGATAAAATCATCGAAAACTATGATTATCCGGAGAATTATTACATTATCCTGATTCATGGAGTATATGACATTCCCGGAAAATCCTCCGATGGTTCCGAAATGTTTGATGCCTCAGATGAAATTTACGAACACATTATGTGTTGCATCTGCCCGGTGAAACTTTCCAAAGCAGGACTTTGCTATAACGCGGAGACCAACAGCATTCAGGACCGCATCCGCGACTGGATCGTAGAACTTCCGGATGTTGCTTTTCTTTTCCCGCAGTTTAATGACCGCAGTACGGATATTCATGGAGTTCTTTATTATAGTAAGAACGTAAATGAACTCAGAGATATTTTTATTGATGAACTCCTTGGATGCAATGCCCCTCTCTCCGCCGGTGGACAGCGTGACTCTTTCAATGCACTGGTCGAAGATACACTTGGTGAGGACTGCAGCTATGATACGGTATTAAATATTCACGAGAAATTAAACGACCTGATTGAAGCTCAGAAAGATGAACCGGAGCCTGTAGTTCTGACTAAATCCGAAGTGAAACGTCTTTTCGAAGAATGTGGCGTAGAAGATGAGAAGTTACAGTCTTTTGACGAGCAGTATGAAATTACTGCCGGAGAAAAATCCTCTCTGGTTGCTTCTAATATTACCAATACACGAAGATTCGAGATTAAGACTCCTGATGTTGTCGTTCACGTAGACCCTGAACGTGCCGATCTCGTTGAGACACGCGTGATTGATGGACGAAAATGTCTTGTAATTCCAATGGAAGGTGAAGTCGAACTTAATGGCATTCGCGTACATACAGGAAGTGAAGATTCTTCGAACGAGGAATTCAGCGAAAAATTTAGCGAAGATTTCAGCAACGGAAGCCATATTAAAGCAAACGATGAATTCAGTGACACAATAGAGGAGGCATCTGATGCAGAATAATCGTAAACTATTATTTTTTGACATTGATAAGACTTTACTTACCCCTTATCCATGGGCTGTTCCGGCCAGTGCAAGAATTGCTTTAAAAAAAGCCCACGATAATGGACACCTGCTTTTTGTCAACTCCGGACGTACTTATGCCATGATTCCTGAAATAATCCGGAAGATTGGCTTTGACGGATATGTCTGTGGATGTGGCAGCCAGATTTATATGAATGGAGAACTTTTATTTTCCAGTTCAATTCCCAATTCACTCTGTCGTGAAATAATAGAAATACTAAGAAATTGCAAGATCCCCGCATTTTTTGAGCGTCCGGACAAAATTTTATATGATAACGGATCCTGTTCTCTTCCTGGTGCTATCCAGAATCTGAAAACAGAAGTTGAAGTAGAAGATTTATCTCTCTACACTTCCGAAATCTACCATAGTTTTACATTTGACAAGTTTCTGGCATTTCCTGCCGCAGACTCTGATACGGATACCTTCCGCAAATTTGTTGATGAACATTTTCTGTGTTTTATCCATGATGATAAAGCCTGGGAATTAACTCAGAAAAATTGCAGCAAGGCAACAGGGATCCAGTTTCTGGCTGACCGCCTGGGAGTATCAATCAAAGATACCTTTGCTTTTGGCGACAGCACAAATGATCTTCCTATGCTTCAGTTTGCCGGAAACAGCATTGCAATGGGTGATTCAGATCCTTTGATTCTTCCTCATTGCACTTACCAGACAACCAATATCGAGGATAATGGCATCGCTAATGCATTAAAGCATTTCCTCCTTATTTAATATAAAGCATATAGAAATAACATTTTTGAATATGTTATTTCTATATGCTCAGGAGAATCAATATGAGTATATTTAATCATGAATTTGATGCCGAAACTACACCTTTGTATTTTTCTCTTGCATTAACAAGATCTTATAACATCTACATTGTATACTTTCTGCTATTTATAGTCTGTATCACATGTTTTGGATATCCGGTTAATGTTCTTCCTGTCGCGGGGTGGCTGGCTGCATGTCTTCTTGCAAGACATTACATGAATCGTATCTTTATACGATGGAACTTTTTATTTTATGTTATCATTTCCACAGGATGGATTTCTTATTTCATCTATTATTATGGATGGAATGTTGGCGGTACCAGCTTTATCCTGCCGCTAATGTTAATTTCAATGTTTTCCCTGTATGATACAACCTTTAACAAAATTGCATTTGCAGTTTTTTTATTCATACTGAGAATGGCACTGTTTTTTCATTGTCAGAATTATCCGCCAATATACGTCCTTACAGAAGCACATATGCTGATTGTACAAGTTTTAAATACTATTTTATCATTTGTGATCACGGGTGTGATCTGTCTGACATTCAGCGATAATCTTCAGAAAGCAGAGAAGCATCTCATGCTGTATAACATTGAATTAAGACAACAGGCCGGAACCGATCCTCTTACTACTCTGTATAACAGACGCCGTATGGAAGAGGTTCTGGAAAATCACATTAAAGCTAATCCTTATGAAAATTTCAGCATTGCCATTGGCGATATCGATTTTTTCAAAAAAATCAATGATACTTATGGTCATAATTGCGGCGATCAGGTTCTAAAATCTCTCGCAGAACTTTTTAAAGAAAAAACGCTTGGTTCAGGACACGTCTGCAGATGGGGCGGCGAAGAATTTCTCTTCTTCTTTCCGGGAATGAATCTTGACAATGCAAGTACAATCATGAATGAAATTAATATAGCAGTCAGCAAATGTATCATAACCTATAAAGATATTACAGTTCACGTAACTATGACTTTCGGTGTAGAAGAAAACGACTATCAGTCAAATATTTCAGAATTAATCAAACATGCGGATGATAAGCTTTATTACGGAAAAACACATGGGCGCGATACCGTAATTTCCTGATATTGCAGAACTTTCCGGTACCATTGCATTTTATGGCATACACAAGGGTATTCCTGATTCGAGGTTTTTGCGCAATTCATCAGAAAATATTATTCTGGCAATGCAAAAGCAGCTATATGAGAAACGTTTTTTGTTTTCCATATAGCTGCTTTTATTATGTTACCTTATGTTTATTATTCATTACCACAATTCTCTGCGATACAGCAATATAATTTTCCTGTCTTATTCCGCAGCTTCTGTCGGTGTTGCTTCTGGTGTTTCTGTAGCTTCAGCTTCTTCTGTTGGTGTTACAGTTGCCTCTGTATCTTCTGCTGCCGGTGTCTCAGTTGCTTCAGCTTCCTCTGTCACATCAGCCTCCGGTGTTGGTGTTGCTTCTTCTGTTACTTCTGGTGTTGCTTCTGGTGATGGAGTAGGTGTCGAAGTTGGAGCTGTAAAAGTATGTTTATCTGTGATCTTAAGTGTCTTAAGAACTTTCTTTACTACTTTTACATCCGCATCATCCAGCCACTGATTTGTTGTCTCTGTGTAATATGTGCTCTCTTTGGAATTCTGAAGAGATTCTCTCTTGGATGCTGTTGCATCCTCATCATTAATCTTATCAAGTCTTACTACATAATATCCTGTATCAGTCTCAATAATATCATCTGCAACCTCTCCGTCTTTCAGTCCACGTAAAACACTAATAACTTCGTCCGGATATGCTGCCCCGCTGGAGTCTTCATCCTCATCTTCGCTTTCTTTAGTTGTAAAATTACCCTGTACTGCTGAGTAGCTCTCATCTACTCCCTGAGCAACTTCGCTCATATCAGCTGTCGGATCTTCTTTCATTTTGTCAAGAATATCCTGAGCCTGTTCTTTCTTAGTTTCTTTATCTTCGTCTGTTACATCATCACCACTTGTAGAGATACTTACATAAGTAAAGGTTGTCTGATTTGCCTCATCATCAGAAACTGTGATATTTCCCTCTGCAACAATCGGGTCATACATCTTTTTCTGGATTGTCTGAAGCTCCAGTAATGTTTTTACCTGATCCTCTGTTACAGCGAGTTCTTTGATTGTCTCTTCGCTGTTTGCAGCCATAAACTGTGATGCAGCATCTGCGATTGCTGTTTCATCTTCATCTGTAAGTTCTACATTGTAATCAGATGCTTTCTCTTTCAGAATATACATTTTCTCAATAGATTCCAGACTGCTTGTCACTGCCTGATCACCATATGTCTCTCCAGCATCTTCATCTGCTGTCTGATCCCAGATATTATCCGCGCTTCCCATATAAGACATATACATGGCGGTTGTCCGCTGCTGCTGTTCACGCGCATAAAGGCTGACAACTCCAAGCGGAATATCTGTTCCGTCTACTGTAGCCACTGTTTTTGTTCCATCTAATGTTTTACTTCCGCAGCCTGTAAGCATACCAACTGACATCACACCTGCCAATGCTGCTACGGCTGTTCTCTTTGCCATTTCTTTCATTTCTTCCTCCATATTATCAGTCTGGTCTTTCTTCATGTCCCACTTTTCCAGACTGTGCTATTACTAGAGTATAAACTTTTTTCCTGCTGAGGGCAAGGTAAATTAAAAAATAAGTGCTATATTTCACATATTTATCACGATCTTCAAACACACTCTTCAGCCATATTCTTAAGTTCTTCTGCAAATTCCGTCAGCGCAGGAATCAGACTGCCCTGAGGTTCCAGGATAAATTTCGGTTCCTGCTCATTCTTAAACTGCAAGCTTCTTCTGTATTTCTGCATGAGAAGCGGAATCCCTTCCGGATTCAGCTTTGCTTTTTCATAAAGTGTAATGCGCACTGATTTTCCAGTCTGCTTAATTTCTGTCACATAGCCCTGATGTGCGATAGCTTTTAACTTCGCGATAGCAAGGAGATTCAGCACTGCCTTTCCAGGTTCACCAAAACGATCCAGAAGTTCCTCTAACATATCATCATAGTCCTGCTGCGTTTCGATTCCAGCGATTCGTTTATAAATATCAAGTTTCTGGAATTCATTGCTGATATAGGAATCCGGAATAAATGCATCGATATTGAGGTCAATCGATGTCTCAAAATCTTCCATTGTATGGATTCCTTTTGCCTCTTTGACTGCCTCGCTGAGCATCTTGCAATAGAGATCATATCCCACCGCATTCATATGTCCATGCTGCTGTGCACCCAGCAGATTTCCCGCGCCTCGAAGTTCCAGATCTCTCATGGCAATTTTAAATCCACTTCCCAGATCCGTATATTCACGAATAGCCGCCAGACGCTTCTCCGCAGTCTCCTTCAGCATCACGTTCTGCCTGTACATCAGGAATGCATACGCCGTTCTGTTAGATCGACCGATTCTTCCGCGAAGCTGATAAAGCTGGGAAAGTCCGTATCTGTCGGAATCATGGATGATCATGGTATTTACATTGGAAATATCCAGCCCTGTTTCAATGATCGTAGTCGAAACCAGTACATCAATATCACCATTTACAAACGCATACATGACATTCTCAAGTTCTCTCTCGCTCATCTGTCCATGTGCAAAATCCACCCTCGCATCCGGCACAAGTTTCGCTATGCGCAGGGCAACATCCGCAATATCCGTAACACGATTATAGACATAATAGACCTGTCCGCCCCTGCGCAGTTCTCTGTTGATCGCCTCCCGGACTGTCTCCTCATCATACTCCATAACATAGGTCTGAATCGGCATTCTGTCCATCGGCGGTTCCTCAAGGACACTCATATCACGAATTCCAATGAGGCTCATATGCAAAGTACGCGGAATCGGCGTTGCTGTCAAAGTCAGCACATCTACATCCTTTTTCAGCTGCTTGATTTTCTCTTTATGCGCAACCCCGAAACGCTGTTCCTCATCGATGATCAAAAGTCCAAGGTTCTTAAACTGTACATCCTTCGACAAGACTCTATGTGTTCCGATAATTACATCTACCTGTCCCTTTTTCAGGTCTTCAATCGCTTTCTTCTGCTGCGCCGGCGTACGGAAACGACAGAGAAGTTCCACTCGTACCGGGAACTCTTTCATTCGCTGTACAAAGGTGTTGTATATCTGCTGTGCAAGAATAGTTGTCGGGGCAAGATACGCCACCTGTCTGCTCTCCTGCACTTCCTTAAATGCGGCGCGCAGAGCAACCTCTGTTTTACCATAACCTACATCACCGCAGATCAGACGGTCCATGATTTTCGTGCTCTCCATATCCCGCTTGGCATCTTCAATGGCGCTAAGCTGATCTTCTGTCTCCTCATATGGAAACATTTCCTCGAACTCCCTCTGCCATACCGTATCAGGACCACAGACATAGCCTTCCTTTTCCTGACGTACCGCGTAGAGCTCTACCAGCTCTTTCGCAATATTTTTGACAGCTCCCCGGACCTTGCTTTTCGTCTTATTCCATTCCTGCGTTCCAAGCTTATTCAGTTTCGGAGTTTTTGCCGTATCACCGCCCGAGTATTTCTGAAGACAGTCTAACTGAGTTGCCAGAATATAAAGATTGCTGCCGCCACGATATTCAATCTTAATATAATCCTTAACGATCCTGTCCACTTCCACTTTCTCAATTCCGCGATAAATACCAAGCCCATGCTTCTCATGAACCACAAAATCCCCGATAGAAAGCTCTGCAAAATCCTGGATACGCTTTCCGTTATAATTCTTTTTCTTCTTTCTCTTCTTCTGTTCCTGACCAAAAATATCCGACTCTGTCATCACCGCAAATTTGATCAGTGGATATTCAAAGCCTTTTTTCGCATGACCATAAACCACCATGATCTCACCCGGCAGAATCTCCCTGTCATAATCCTGCCCGTAAAAAGCAGCCAGTCCTTCTTCCTGGAGATCCTTCGCCAGTCGTTCAGCTCTGGTACGGGAACCGGAGAGCAATGCGATCTTGTATCCCTGTTTCTTATACTGGTGAAGATCCTTTACCAGAAGTTCAAAGCTACTGTTATACGAACTGACTGATATTACTTCCAGATAAAATTTCTCCCGGACCTTCCAGCCCGCCTGCTTCGGTTCCAGCGCACAGACAGAAATACAGTTTCTCTTATTTAATTCTTTCTGAAGTTCTTCAAAAGAACAAAGCCAGTTGTCCGGCAGATTCTGGCTGCCTTTTTCCTCGCGGTGCATACGGCTCTGGCGATATTCCTCTTCTACTGCTTCACCTTTCTCCGTCAGTCGATTCGGTTCATCCAGAAAAATAACCGATTTCTCCTTTGGAAAATAATCCAGGAAAGAAACCATATCAGATTCCCCGATATGTTCTACTGCCGGATAAATCGTAATCTCCTCCAGATTCTCGAGGGATCTCTGGCTCTCAGCGTCAAAACTTCGTATAGAATCGATCTCATCCCCCCACAGTTCGATTCTCCATGGATTTTCCTCTGTGAGGCAGTAGATATCCACAATACCACCGCGAATAGAAAACTGTCCCGGCATTTCCACCTGACCTACACGCTCATATCCCAGATCCACCAGTTTATTTTTCAACTGATCCATGTCTATCGTACTGTCATTTTCATAATGAATCAGCTGGCTTTTTATTTTTTCCAGCGGTTCCAGGAAATCCATGCATCCGTCAATGCTTGTGACAACTGTAAGTTCCTTTTCCTCCAGCAATGCCCGGATTACTTTCATTCTCTGTCGGATCAGCAGATTTCCATGAATATCTGCCTGAAAGAATAGAAGATCCTTTGCCGGATAGGAATATATTTTCTTATCATAAAACCGGTAATCTTCATAGATTTCTCTGGCCCGGCGTTCATCTTCTGCCAGGATCAGACGATATGGCGCAGTCTCGGAAAGACCGTACATCAGATGGGATTTCTGCGATTCCATACATCCCGAAACCTGCAGAATCCCCTTATTTGTTTTACTTTTTTCTTTAATCTGTTCAAACTCTGCAAGTCCCTGCAGAGGTGCCATAAATGCTTTCATATTCACCTCTTATATGTCTCCGATAAATAAATCTTCCTGCCATTCATTGCTATTCGTAAGTCCCACCCACTGCTTTTTGCTTCTCGCAATTGAAGCAGGGGACTTACTTGATTCGGTTAAAAATATTACGTCAAAAGTTCCAGAACACTGTGGCAAGATAAAAGCGGCACCTGTTTTCCTGCTGTAGCATCATTAACAGTCACCGCTTTTCTTCCTTTTCTTCCATTAAAAGCAGCCAGCATGTGCCACTTACCACTTTGCCGCTTCTTACTTCTGTGCAGGTACTTTTCTGTTATATTCGTTCATCGCCGCATCTACGCCCTGTGAGATCATGATATCCACAGCCTTTGCCGCTTTTTCTATTGCTTCATCCACAAGTTTTCTGTCTTCTGTGGAAAATCTGCCAAGTACATGATCTGCAAGATCCCATCCCTTTGGCTTAGCTCCTACACCTACTTTAATGCGCAGAAACTTCTCTGTGCCAAGCTGACGGATAATATCCTTAATTCCATTGTGTCCACCTGCGCTTCCCTGCTTACGGATGCGAAGCTGTCCCGGTTCCAGATCAATATCATCATAAATAACAATCAGTTCTGTCTCCGGATCAATTTTGAAATAATTCGCCATCTCGCGGACAGGTCCGCCACTCAGGTTCATAAAAGAAAGAGGTTTCATAAGAATAACCTTTTCTCCGCCAATCATCGTTTTTCCGTACATGGCATTAAATTTCACGCCGCCCTGCGGAACATTGTAGTCCTCTACCAGATGATCAATGGTGTCAAATCCCATATTATGGCGTGTTGCTTCATACTCTCTCCCGGGATTTCCCAGTCCCACTACTAAATACATATGCGCGTCTCCTAATTAAAATATACCATTTCGTCTTTCAGAGGTTCGCATTCTTTTGCATCACTTGCATAAAGCACAATGCCTTCGCCCTGATATTCTGTACGGTTTTCAAAAGCAACCTTTGCAGTTACCTCTACCCAGCTTCCTTCTTTGATATGAGATGCATTATCACTTCTGCACACATATCCAAGAAATGTAGTATCATCTGCACAGCAAGTCATTGCAACACGTCCCGGAACAAAGAATTTGCTTCCCATTCCACGAGGTTTCATAACACGACCTTTAAAGCGTACAGTTTTACCCACATATTTCTCCGGGTTATCCATTGCATCTACAAACCAGATTCCGTAATCTTCCGGCTGGATCTCAATGACAGGTGCATCAATATCAAACGGCATCTCATCCTGGAAAATGTCGTCCATTTCACCTTCTTCATCCTCAAAAATAACCTCTGCACTCTGATTTGCGACCTTAATTCCACGTCTGTATGCAGGAAGCGGATCTCCCTCTTTACAACGGTTAAATACAACCATATCTGTATTTCTCACCATATCCATGAACAGAGACTTCATATTTGCCATATAAACCTGATAAGTTGTCGCATCTACGCAGGTAATCTCCTGCTCAATACCCCAGCCGTCCGGAAGCTCCATCTGCTCGAATTTACTTACAAGCCACATTCCATTGTATTCGATCACAACACGTTCCGGCTGATGGATGATATCCATCGCAGCCAGACGCTGAGGAGTCAGATCTTCTTCATCCTCGATCACTTCTATAACTGTGTTTGTAAGTTTCAGTTTATCCATATCATATTCTTCTTCGCCTTCTTCGCAAAGAATCAGCAGTGTCTTTCCATCAATGGCGAAATAGTCCTGCTGTAATGTAAAATCCAGGAAAGTTGTCTTTCCACTCTCCAGAAATCCTGTTACCAAATAAATGGGAACTCTGATATCATCCATAATTCTATTTCCTTTATCCTGATTATTTTGTCACTGCGCTACGGTTTATCTGTAAGCCGTAACTTTTTTTATTACCGGACGCGGTAATTGTTTTTTATTCTGCAAGGCCAAATAACTCTGCAAGTTTATCTTCTTTCAATTTAGAACCAATCACGCAGAGACGGCCCGTATATTCCGGTGCTCCCTCACGAATCTCTGTTTCTTCCGGAACCATATCAAAGTAGATCCATGTTCCATCTTCTGCCGGAAGCATTCCTTTTGCACGAAGGATGATACCGTAATCTTCAGAAGCAGAAAGAGCTTCGAGCATTTTCTCAAGTCCTTCTCTTGTATACTTCTTAATTGTCTCGCGTCCCCAGCTTGTAAATACTTCATCTGCATGATGATGGTGATGATCATGGTGGTGATCATGTCCACAGCCACATTCATCATTGTGGTCATGATGATGATCATGGTCGTGATGGTCATGTCCGCAGCCGCATTCATCATCGTGATCATGGTGATGATGTTCATGCTCGTCGTGGTCATGTCCGCAGCCACATTCATCATCATGGTCGTGATGATGGTGTTCGCCATGCTCATGTACATGTCCGCATTCCGGGCATACCTCTTCTTCTGCCATCAGTTCTTCTTCAAGAGATACCGGTTTCTCCATAACCTCAAGGATTTTCTTTCCATCCAGTTTCTCGATCGGAGTAGTGATAATTGCTGCTTTTGCATTGATTCCACGAAGAAGTTCCATTGCCTGCTGTGCTTTCTTCTCATCAATAATGTCTGTACGGCTCATAATGATTGCGCCGGCATATTCAACCTGGTTGTTAAAGAACTCACCAAAGTTTCTCATGTACATTTTACATTTCTTTGCATCTACTACAGTTGTGTAGCTATTCAGTACGATATCTACATCTCCCTGAACACCCTGTACTGCTTTGATAACATCTGACAGTTTACCAACACCTGACGGCTCAATCAGGATTCTGTCCGGATGATATTTGTCAACAACTTCTTTCAGAGAAGTACCGAAATCTCCAACCAGAGAACAGCAGATACATCCGGAATTCATCTCTGTAATCTGGATTCCAGCATCCTTTA
>ERZ773204.2489-NODE-2489-length-12573-cov-3.140038_pt1 | contig 12573 bp, 11 predicted proteins | sample MGYA00581007_ERZ773204 | MGnify/ENA primary metagenome ERZ773204 (study PRJEB29015, sample SAMEA2737757) | human gut metagenome | biome: human gut; feature: human-associated habitat; material: faeces | place: China | collected 2012 ... | reverse complement strand
GACCCTACCGCCTCTAAAGCTGCCCGCACTCTGCAATCAGGCATGCTGTCAGGTATCACCAGCCCAACCCGCCCATGGTTTAAGCTGGCAACGCCGGATCCGGAGATGATGCAATATGGACCGGTAAAACGCTGGCTTGATGTGGTCATGACCAGGATGAACGACGTCATGAACCGCTCTAACGTCTACCAGTCCCTGCCGATTATCTACCGGCATCTTGGTGTTTTTGGTACCGCGGCTATGGCGGTTCTCGAAGACGACGAAGATGTGATTCGTACTCATCCTCTGCCGATCGGAAGTTACTACCTGTCAAACTCGCATCGTTTGTCAGTCGATACCACATATCGCGTTTTCTCCATGACTGCCCGCCAGATTGTTATGCAGTTTGGCCTGGACAACGTCAGTAACGCCGTGCGCGGCGCCTGGGATAACGCGAACTATGAAGCATGGTTCGATGTGGTCCATCTGACAGAGCCCAATATCGATCGTGTGAATGGCAAGCTGAACTCCCGCAACAAGGCATTCAAATCGGTGTATTTCGAGTTGTCCGGAGACGGTGACAAGCTCCTTCGTGAGGCTGGTTTTGATGAGCCGCCGATCCTTTCACCGCGCTGGGAGATTAACGGGGAAGACGTTTACGGGAGTAACTGCCCGGGAATGATGGCTCTTGGTACTGGTAAGGCGCTGCAGCTGGAGCAAATTCGCAAAGCTAACGCGATCGATAAGCTTGTTAACCCGCCAATGGTGGCCCCGACAGGTCTTAAAAATAAGCTGATCAACCTTGCCCCTGGCGGCGTTACTTATGTTGATGAGGTTGATGCTACCAAGCTAGTGCGTCCGGCTTACGCCGTCAGCCCGCAGCTTAATGACATGCTCGGCAGTATTGCTGATGACCGCCAAATGATTGAAGCCTGCTTCTTCTCTGACCTGTTTAACCTGTTCAGCACCATCAACACCAGGAGCATGCCAGTGGAAGCTGTGGCTGCAATGCAGGATGAGAAACTCCTGCAGCTTGGTCCAGTCCTGGAGCGACTTAATGATGAATTCCTTGATCCTTTCGTTGATCGCACATTCAAAATCATGGCGCGCCGCAACCTCTTTCCTGAGCCACCGGAAGAACTGCAGGGAACTCCTCTGAAAGTTGAATATGTATCCATTTTGGCACAGGCCCAAAAATCCATAGGGATCAGCAGCGTTGAGCGCTTTGTTGGCTTTGTTGGGAATCTTGCAAAAGCCAATCCTGCGGCGCTCGACAAACTCAATATCGACCAGACGATTGACGAGTACGGAAATATGCTCGGCGTCCCGGCCACGATCGTTAACTCTGATGATGAGGTGCAAGCTACGCGCGAGCAGCGTGCTCAAATGGAGCAACAGCAGCAGATGATGGCTATGGCCCAGCAAGCTGGCGCAACCGCTAAGACCCTGAGCGATACCAACACCGCTGACCCTAGCCTGTTAAAAACCCTCTCTGATGCTGCTCAGCAGCCGGCGGTGACGCAATGACTGATTACCTGAGCGAAGAAGAGCGTGAAGAACTGGCAGCAGATGAGCTCAAAAGGCAGCAGTTACGGCGCGAGAACGAACTTAATGACCTGCGCCTCATCTGCGAGACAGAACACGGCCGCCGTTTCATCTGGCGCCTGATTGAGCAGGCTGGGGTGTGGCGTACGACTTATACCGGTGAGGCGCTCTCGGCAGCCTTCGCCGAAGGAAAACGTAACACGGGACTGAAAGTCTTTTCCGACGTGATGGAGGCGTGTCCCGATCAGTATCTGGCAATGGCCAAAGAGGCCAGCGAGGAATAGCGATGAATTTATTTGAGCGTCTGATGTATCGGCGTTTGTGCAATGAGCAGCCTGCAGATGGTGGAGCAGCTCCAGCAGCATCCGAACCATCCCCGGCTCCTGCGGCTGAGCAATCTGAAGCAGCGCAACAACCAGCAGCAGATCCAGAACCTTCGCCAGCTGATGGTAATAAACCTGATCCGACTGGCGATAAGCCAACTCTTTCTGCTGAGCCATCGGTTCCAGAAAAATATGAACTAACGGCACCTGAAGGCACTGAGCTGGACTCAAAAGCTGTTGAGTTGTTTGAGCCCGTGGCGCGCGAGCTTGGTCTTTCTAATGACCAGGCGCAGAAGTTGGCTGGACTGTGGCCACAACTGCAGGAGCAAATCCAGAACCGCCAGGCTGAGTCGTGGGGGCAGCAGGTTGAACAGTGGGCAGCTGACACGAAGGCTGACAAAGAAATCGGTGGCGACAAATTAACGGTATCCGTAGGGCACGCGCAGAAGGCGCTGGATACCTTCGCATCGAAAGAGTTCCGCGAATTCCTTGACTCGACCGGCCTGGGTAACCACCCGGAAATGGTTCGGGCGTTCGCAAAGGTAGGCAAGTTGATGAGTGAAGACAGTTTCGTCACTGGCCAGGGTAACGGATCGCCGAAAAACGATCTGGTCGAAGCGTTTTATCCAAGCAAAAAATAGTGAGGTGTAATCATGGCTTTAATTGGTCAGACGCTGCCTTCTCTTCTTGACGTGTACAGCCGTACCGACAAGAACGGGCGGATCGCTAAAATCGTCGAGCAACTGGCGAAAAGCAACGATGTCATTACCGATGCGATTTACGTGCCGTGTAATGACGGTTCCAAGCACAAAACCACCATTCGTGCCGGTATTCCCGAGCCGGTGTGGCGCCGTTACAACCAGGGTGTGCAGCCTACCAAAACCCAGACCGTTCCGGTGACTGACACTACCGGTATGCTGTACGACCTTGGCTTTGTAGACAAAGACCTGGCCGATCGCTCCGGTAATGCGGACTCGTTCCGCGTGTCCGAGAACATGGGCAAGCTGCAGGGCTTTAACAACAAGGTTTCCCGCTACACCTTCTACGGCAATACCGATGCTGAGCCGGAAGCGTTCATGGGCCTGGCTCCGCGCTTCAACACTCTGAGCACTTCCAAAGCGGCCAGCGCGGAGAACGTATTCAGCGCCGGTGGTAGTGGTTCTACCAATACCTCCATCTGGTTCATGTCCTGGGGTGAGAACACCGCACACATGATCTATCCGGAAGGTATGGTCGCCGGGTTCCAGCATCAGGATCTGGGTAATGACCTGGTCAGCGATGCGAACGGCGGTCAGTTCCTGGCTTACCGTGATGAGTTCAAATGGCATCTCGGCCTGTCAGTCCGTGACTGGCGTTCGATCTCGCGCATCTGCAACATCGATGTCACCACCTTGACCAAAGATGCTGCAACCGGCGCCGACCTCATCAGCATGATGGTTGATGCGTACTACGCGCGTGATGTCGCAATGCTGGGCGATGGTAAAGAGGTCATCTACTGCAACAAGACCATCCATGCCTGGCTGCACAAGCAGGCTATGAATGCGAAAAACGTTAACCTGACGATCGACGAATATGCCGGTAAGAAAATCGTTTCTTTCCTGGGTATTCCGATCCGTCGCGCTGACGCCATCCTGAATACTGAATCAGCCGTAACGGCGTAAGGGGGGATCATGCTGCTCGACCAGCAAGCGCTTTTTTCCGCAGCTCAGGCCATTACGGCCACGGCTGCTTCTACCAACGTCATTGATACCGGCAGCAATAAAGATGTCGGTAAATATGGCGATATCCCGCTGCTTATCCAGGTGGTTGAAGGTTTCAACAACCTGACCAGCCTGACTGTGACGGTGCAAACCGATGACAACTCTGCATTCAGTTCCGCTGCGGACGTGCTGTCCATGACGATCCCTCTGGCGTCTCTGGTGCTGGGCTATAAGTCTCCGGTTATCACGTTGCCGATGAAGATGGAACGCTACATCCGTCTGAACTATACGGTGACTGGTACTGCGCCGACCACTGGCAAAGTCACTGCGGGTATCACCGGAGGCGTGCAAACCAATGCCTGAGTACAAAGTCGCTAAGCGGTCATTCATCAATGGCCGCCTGCATGAGCCGGGCGACATCGTTACCTACGACGGTGAGCCGGGAAGTAATCTGGTTTCCGTTGATGCCAGCCTGAGCGAAAAGATTGTCCCGGCCAGTGCAGAAGAGTTAACCGAGCTCGACGATTTGCGCAAACAGTATGAAGAAATGTTCGGCGAAGCGCCGCATTTCAATACCAAAGCGGAAACTCTGAAGGCGAAGATCGCCGAAAGGCGAAAAGAACTCGGGGTGTAAGCCCTCATAACCAAAGGGGCGAAAGCCCCTTTTTAGTTGGTGGATGATATGGCATCAGTGATCAATATCTGTAATATCGCGCTGGCACGTATAGGCAACAGCCGGACGATTAACAGCCTCACCGAAAAGACCAAAGAGGCATATACCTGCAACCTGTTTTACGAGTCCATGCGCGACGCAGTTCTGGCAGACAACGACTGGAACTTTGCCATGTCGCGCGTTGTCCTGGCTGACCTTGGCGACCCTGCGCCGGGATGGTTGTTCCGGTATCAGTACCCTACCGACTGCGCGCGCATAGCTGCCATATTACCGAAGTGGTTCACTGGGTCTCATATCGTTCTGCAGGATAAGCCTGTTTTTGAAGTTGGCAGCAATGAAGATGGCACTGGCCGCGTCATTCATACCAATGAGTCTCAGGCGGTACTGCTATACGTGAAAAGCATCACTGACCCGACGATGTTTGATGCCCTGTTCGCTGATGCGCTTTCGTGGCGTATGGCGGCAGAGATAGCCATGCCGATCGCGGCAAATGCCAGTCTCGGTCAGCAGGCAATGGCCAATTATCAGCAGGTGCTTACGGCGGCCATGCAACGCTCTCTTGATGAGGCGCATGAACCGCAGCAGGCGATGTCTGACCTTGCCAGTGCGAGGATCTGCTGATGGCCTATTCACTGGTGCAGCCGTCGCTTGCCGGCGGCGAGATATCGCCTTCACTGTATGGTCGAATCGATCTTGAAAAATACCAGACGTCATTGCGCCGCTGCCGCAATTTCATCGTCAGGCAGTCAGGCGGCATTGAAAATCGTCCCGGTTTCCGGTTCCTGGGGAGCGCGAAATATGCAGACCGTTACTGCCGGCTAATACCGTTCCAGTTCAGTGTATCGCAAACCTATGCGCTCGAGCTCGGTGATCACTATTTCCGTGTCTGGTCTAACGGCGCGCTGGTTACGGACGGCGGCAGCCCTGTTGAAGTTGCTACCCCATGGCCGGTTAGCGTCATCTCTGAGCTGAAATTTACGCAGTCTGCCGATGTGATGACGGTGTGCCACAACGATTATCCTCCTCTTGAGATCCGCCGTTACGGAGAGGCTGACTGGCGCACCGCCGCAGTGACAACAACCAGCGGGCCATTCCAGGACCTGAACACAGACGACTCGGTAACTGTGTACGCCTCAGGCCGAACTGGATCCGTAACGTTGACTGCCAGCAGCCCGATTTTCAAAAGCCAGCACGTGGGAAAACTGTTCTACATGGAACAGAAAGCGGTAGATAGTGTTGGTCGGTGGGAAACCGATAAAGACATCGGGATCGGTGACGAGTGCCGATATCAGGAGAACTTTTATCGCTGTGTTGACGGCGGTTCTAATGGCACAACCGGCACTGTTGCTCCTACCCATACAACGGGCGATTCCTGGGATGGCTGGGGTCTTGGTGGCCGTAACGGTGTGCTGTGGCGCTATCTGCATAGTGGTTTTGGCGTGTGCCGTATTACAGCCGTCGCCGGAGATGGGCTAACTGCAACGGCTGACGTTGTGCCACGTCAGGATGGTGAGATCGAGCTGCCAGCGCAAGTGGTAGGTAGCACCTTCGCCACTTACAAATGGGCGCATTATGCCTGGAACGATACAGACGGATACCCTGGAACAGTTACCTATTACCAGCAGCGGCTGATTTTCGGCGGCAGCCGGGCATTTCCTCAAACTATATGGTGTAGCCGTACCGGTGATTATCACAACTTCTATCGCAGCAACCCGAAGGTTGACGACGATGCGATAACCTATAACTACGCCGGTCGCCAGCTGAACAAAATCCTGCATCTTCTCGATGTCGGTCAGCTTATCGTGCTGACCAGCGGCGGAGAGTTCAAGGTGACAGGCGACAGCAACGGCAACCTGACGGGAACCGGTGGCTTTGCGATGTCCGGTCAGTCGTTCAACGGTAGCAGCGATCTGGCACCAATCAACGTTGGTAGCGTTGCACTGTACGTTCAGCAGAAGGGCTCCATCATCCGTGACCTGTTTTACTCATTCGACCAGGACAGCTATCAATCCAGTGATCTGACCCTTCTTGCCAGTCACCTGTTTAACGGTTACAGCATCAGAGACTGGGCTTTGTCTGTACAGCCGTTCAGCGTTGCATGGTGTGCGAGGAGTGACGGCATGCTTCTTGGCCTGACTTATCTCCGTGAGCAGCAGGTATATGCCTGGCATCCGCACCCGATGACTAATGGCTATGTCGAATCGATCTGCAGTATTAGCGAAGGGCAGGAAGATGCGGTCTATGCGCTCATTCGCCGTACGGTGAATGGATCGACAGTTCGTTATGTTGAGCGACTGAACACCAGGCAGTTTACAGAACAGCAGGATGCATTTTTCGTGGATTCTGGCCTGTCTTACAGCGGAGAAAACACCGACTCTTCACGCACAATGACGATCGGTTCCACCGGTGGCTGGACATACCAGGATGAATTCACGCTAACGTGCAGCTCTGCAATCTTCGACTCATCGAGCACTGATTACGAGATCCATATTCCCTACACCGAAGGCGGTGTCAGCAAGTCGATGCGTTTGAGCATTGCTGGTGTTATCTCATCAACAGTGGCTACCGTATTAGCAAACCGTGATGTGCCGACAGCTCTGCGCAACACTGCGCAATCAACATGGTCGATAGCACGTCGGACATTTGCTGGACTGTCTCACCTCGAGGGGCAGGCGGTTAGCATTCTTGCCGACGGTAACGTTGAACCTCAGCAGGTTGTATCAGGTGGCGAAGTGACGATCGAAAACCACTCGTCAGTGGTGCATATCGGTTTGCCGGTAGCCGCGGTTATCGAAACGCTGGACGTGAACGTTGCAGGGCAGTCTACGCTGCTGGATAAGACCAAACTCATCAATCAGCTTTGCGTAATGCTCAACAGCGGGCGCTCGGTTTGGGCCGGAACAGATGATGCTCACTTACTGGAGTATACCCAGCGTGAGTGGGAATTCTACGACGACCCGGTAGGGCTAAAGACGGGCATCATCGATATGAACCTCGATGCAAACTGGGAGCGTAACGGGCGGGTTGTAATTAGCCATTCCGATCCGCTGCCGCTTGGCATTCTGGCCATTATACCGCGCGTAACGGTAGGAGGCTGATATGCGAAAAGTTGAGATAGTCAGCGTTACTGACGAGCACATCAGCGCCATTCTCCCGCATGTCCGCCAGGCAGACCACGATGAGTTTATGGCTGCAGCCGGTATGACTCCGGCGGAAGTCATCACTCGCGCCATGAAAAGCGCTTCGGTAGCCGCTGCAGGGATGATTAACGGCCAGGTGGTAACCATCTTCGGTATATCTCCTGCATCGATCATCACCGGGCTTGTAAGCACCGACCACATTGAGCATCAGCCGCTGACATTCCTCCGCCACTGCCGACCGATTCTTCGTGACATGTCACGCGGATATCGCGTGCTTGAAAATTACGTAGATGCGCGTAACCACGCAGCAAAATCCTGGCTTCACTGGATGGGGTTCACCCTGGCAGATCCTGAGCCATACGGATTAAAGGGCATGCCATTTCACCACTTTACGAAGGAGATCGACCATGTGTGATGTCGGTACCGCAGCGCTGGCAGTTTCCGCCGTCTCTGGCGGTCTCAGCGCTTACAGCCAGATCCAGACAGGCCGCGCTAACGCCGCGCTGGCGAACGCTAACGCCGACGCTCAGGAGCAGGCCGCCCGCGACACTATCAATACAGCTAATGACCAGGCATACCAGCAGCGGCAGCAGGCCCGGCGGGTTGCCGGTCAACAGACCACCGCTCTGGCGGCTAACGGCGCCGACCTGACGAGCGGTAACGCATTGGACCTGACAACTGAAACCATGCAGCAGGGGACGCTTGACGCACTGACCACCATCAACAATGGCCAGCGACAGGCCGCCGGGTTGCAGTTCCAGGCTGATACCAGCCGCGCTCAGGGGAAAATTGATAAGCAGTCCGGAATGCTTGGCGCAGGTTCAACACTGCTCAACTCCACGCTGACCGGTCTTAATGCATACAAGACGCTGGGCGGTACCTGGAAGCCGCTTTCCGCTAAGTAAAAGGAGCTGACTATGCCAACCGTTCCGCAATATCAACGCCAGAGCCAGACGCAAACCGCGCCGGTGATGACGAGCAATCTTCGTGTCCCGGAAAATCCGCTGGTGCAGGGCATCCAGCAGGCTGCTGATACGTCGATCAATATGATGGCTGATGCAAAGCGCAAGGCTGATGTAGCGCTTAGCCAGGATGCTCTGCTGCAGTTTAATCAGTTCGGTGATGACCAGTTCAACAATCCTGACAATGGTCTGATAACGAAGCAGGGAAAAGCTGCGCTCGGGCAAAGCGATGTCGTCATGCAGAACATGCAGCAGAAAGCTCAGGACTTGCTGGGTACCGTGCCGGATGGCGAGGCCCGTCAGCAGTTATCTTTTCAATTGCAGCAGTCCATGCAGTCATTTCACAACCAGGCCCGCCGGTATGAGGTTGGCCAGTTCCAGCAATTTCAGGATCAGGCGTTTACTTCTGGGAACTCTCTGGCCGTAACTCAGTCCACTGGTCTTTATAACGATAACCCGGCCTTCGTGAGTCTTGCCAAACAGCGTTTTGATGCCATTGATCAGTATGCTGATGTTCATGGCATGCCTGATGAATGGCGCGTGCAGCAAAAAACGCAGCTCAAAGAGCAGATGGGGTGGCAGGCTACTACTGGGAATATTGCTCAGCAGTTTGGAGATCTCCTTCAAAAAAACGGCGAGCCAGGCGATCTAGATGGCGTTGGCCGCGTTGTGGCTCACGGTAACTCTGGCGCAGCCAGGGGCCTGAGGAATAACAACCCCGGTAATATTGAAGCAGGTTCAAACCCCTGGGAGGGGCAGACGGGGAGTGATGGCCGTTTTGCTACTTTTGCGACGCCCGAGCATGGGATCCGCGCGCTGGGTAAAAACCTGCTGTCGTACCAGCGCCAGGGATACGACACCGTGAGCGAGATCGTTAATCGTTGGGCGCCGGCCAGCGATGGCAATAACACCGATGCTTATATCAAGGCGCTGTGCAGCGCCCTTGGTGTGGGAGCTAATGACCCGCTTGATGTGTCCAACCCTAAAACCCTTGCAGCTTTGTGTGCCGGTATTGTTAAGCATGAAAATGGCAGTGTCCCATACAGTGCTGACCAGCTTGAAACTGGTGTGTCGGCTGCGCTCGGGTTAACTAACCTTGATTCACCAAAGCGCTATACGGGAAATGCCGCTTTTGATGCTATGAGCCCTCAAATGCAAATGCAGGCATTGAGGCAGGCTAACGAGCTTAATAACCAGTACCGTCAACAGTATGCTGAACAACTTAGCTCTGTAGTGAAGGATGCATATTCAGCTCTTGATGAGGGGCTTAGACCGGCTCAATTACCTTCTGAGGCTGATTTTATCCGGGCTAATGGCCCTCGCGTTGGGGCGTTGAAATGGCAAGATATGCAGGCGCAGATACAATATGGCGGCGTAATTGGTGCAGCTAAGGACCTTACCCCTGAAGGACGACAGGACATTCTTGAGCGACTTCGCCCACAGGATCCAAATGCTCCTGGCTTTGCAGCTAACCAGCAACGATGGGAGAAAATGCAGAGCAAATTTAAGCAAATGGATACAGAGTGGCAAGCACAACAGGGGCGCAACCGCTTAGTTTCATCCTTGCAAAATAACTTCCCCTTAGATCCTAACGACAAAAATAACCAGGCAGCCGTGGACCATTACTTTGCTCAGGATATTGCGCCTTCGTTTTCGATATCTGATCCGCAGAGCATCAATGCGCTGGCCACCGTCACAACTAAAAGCGGCATGATACCAACGCAGGTCAAAACTATGCTTAACAGCGGAGCAACCTCAAGAGATCCTGCACTGGTTGTTCCTATGGCAAAATTCTACGGCCAGTTATTCGATAATAACCCGGCGGCCGCAGCAACCCTTGATAAGGGAACGATGGCATTTTATGGGAAGGTTTACGATTATTCCCGCGCTGGAGTTCCGGAGGATAAGGCTGTGGACATGGCATATAGCCAGGTATTCCAGCAGGATGACCGGATGAAACAGATGCTTTCCACTGCCATGCGAGACAAAAAATATGTCGCCGCACGGACAACTGCTGCACAAAACAACGCTAGCAGCCTGACCTCATTTGGTTCGTGGTCTCCAGACATTACCGATCCAGGCAAATCAAATGCGGCCTATCAACGTGATTACCAGACAATTTACGATGCAAACTTTGCACAGACTGGGGGCGATGCAGACCAGGCTGAGAAAATGACCAACGCCATGATCAGAACCACATGGGGAGTTTCTACTATTAATGGTAGTGCAGAGGTTATGAAATATGCCCCAGAAGCGCTTTATGGGGTGAACAGTGGATCCGGTAACTGGATAGAAGGCCAATGGTATCAGGAGAAAAACGAGCTTAAAGCTAAAGCTTTTGGTGGTGCTCGTAGTGATACTGATTTGGTTATCGTTCCTGATGGTGTCACGCCAAGAGATAAAAGCTATGCGGTCATGGTGAGACAGAAAAATCAGGACGGTTACGATGATGTCCGTCCGTATTATGGTGAGAATGGGCTTCCCGTTCGCTTCAAACCAGATCAGCAGACATCTCCGATGTACAGACAAACCATGCAGTTCCAGCAGCAACGAGTCGATGAGGCTAGAGTGAAGCGAGAAGGCAATCCATTACCGCAGTTCAGTAACAATGAAGGCTATACGCCGCCAGATCTGACTAAGCCTTTTGGCTATGGTTCAGCCAATAACCTTCCTAGCAACATTTACGCAGGGGGCAAATAATGCCGACGTATGAACAGGATCCGAAAGAGTTGCTTGGCGAGGACATTCAGCAGATAGCCACGCCAGATGACAGCGATTTTTATATGGAAACGCCTTCTTTGCTCTCTGCCGTAAATCCATTTACCAGCGATCAGCGCGTTCAGCAATCCAGGCAAGCAGCTTTCCGCATAGATAACTCCCTGGGAAGTTTTATCGCCAGCGCTCCGTTCAGCCAGTTTGACCGAGTTGACGGCTATAACCCGTTTGATAATGATGCCGCAGATATTAAAGGCTATGAGGACTTTGCTGATTCATTTATCAACGCCGGATCGCCAGAGGAAACTCTTGCTATTAAGCACCGCATAGATCAGCAGAAGGCGGACAGGGAATATCTATCCGAGGTCGGAGGCGCAGGAACGATTTCAAGTCTGGCAATGGGAATGATTGATCCAGTTAACGTCGCTGCGATGTTCATTCCTGCTGGAGCCGTGGCCCGCGGCGGGAGCATCGCAGAAACAGCAGGGCGCTTTGCCTTAGCTAACGCTGCAGGCGGAGTTGCGTCAGAAGCATCATTGCAGGCGACGCAGGAAACAAGATCGGCGATGGAGAGTATTTCAAACGTTGCGGTTGATGCTCTTGTCGGCGGTATTCTTGGCGCTGGCGCACAGGTTCTTGCAGGGCCCGCTCAGCGCTCCGCTGTTGCTAATGCCATTGGTGAGAATTTGCGTGGCATGGACTCTCCGCAGAGCATTGGCGCCGCGCAGGTGTTCAATACGACGCTAGATCAGGAGCAACTAGCTGGGCTTGGTCTCGCAAATAAAACTCTCAGCGTCACGCCTGCTGGCCGGCTGGCTCAGTCTCCATCACTGGTTTCCCGACAGATAAACCAGCAACTGGCTGAGAATAACTATTTCTTTGCCAAAAATGACGAAGGCCTAGCTACATTTACGGCAGCAGAAACAAAGATTAAGCAATACGATGCCATGCTCTATAAGCAGATGGAAACCACCCGAGACGCTTATCAGCAGTACAGCAAGTCCGTCAGCGCCAGCGGTGCGAAGAGGATGAACTTTGTAGATTTCAATGAGGCTGTGGGCATGGCTATGCGCCGCGGCGATCAGAGTGATATTCCTGAAGTGGCGCAGGCGGCCGCCAGTATTCGACCTATTTTCGAGAGCACAAAAGCCCGTATGCAGGAGCTTGGGATCCTTCCGGAAGATGTCGATGTTGTGACGGCACAAAGCTATCTTCCACGTATTTATAAATTCGATAAGATACTTTCAGACCGCACTGAATTCAGGGGGAGGATAGCCAACTGGATACAGGGTATTAGTGCTAAAGGAGCTGATAAAGCCGGGCAGAGAATTGAAAAGATAAATGCAGGTCTGAAAAATGCGGAGGAATCAGCGCCGCGCGCTGAGGCCCTGGCGAGTGATATCGCCGAAGCCGAGAAATGGGATACACCGTTCATCAAATGTTTGTAGATCTGATGTCCGAGACTGTCTTTTCCCTCTTCTTCGTCATCTGCTGCTTTTCCGCCTGCCTCGTAAATAGATGCATGGCCATTTGCCG
>ERZ773204.2487-NODE-2487-length-12576-cov-12.481831_pt1 | contig 12576 bp, 14 predicted proteins | sample MGYA00581007_ERZ773204 | MGnify/ENA primary metagenome ERZ773204 (study PRJEB29015, sample SAMEA2737757) | human gut metagenome | biome: human gut; feature: human-associated habitat; material: faeces | place: China | collected 2012 ... | reverse complement strand
AGGCGGGCCGCACCATGGACAGCATCACCCGCGATGTGCTGGCCGGCGGCACCAACGTCATCTATGCGCCGAAGCTTTCCGCAGACGGCACCGAGACTGCCGTCACCAGCCGCAAGGCGCTGGACAAGAGCTGCACCCTGACCCCGAAGCTGTTCTTCCAGGCCGCGGCACAGCTGGGCGCGATGAACGCTGACCCCATCGGCGACAGCTACATCGCCATCATCCATCCCTACGCCGCCTACGACCTCAAGACCTGCAAGGAGTTCATCGAGGCCCACAAGTACGCCGACCCCGACACCATGTACCGCGGCGAGATCGGCAAGCTGGGCAACATCCGCTTCATCGAGACCAGCGAGGCAAAGATCTGGAAGGACGCTACCTGTCCGGAGGGTCTGGCCGTCTTTGGCACCCTCGTGCTGGGCGCCCACGCCTACGGCGTCACCGAGCTGGAAGGCGGCGGCCTGGAGCACATCGTCAAGCAGCTGGGCTACGGCGACGATCCGCTGAACCAGCGTGCCTCTGTGGGCTGGAAGGGTATGCGCGCCGCCGAGCGTCTGGTGGAGCAGTACATGGTGCGCATCGAGAGCGTGTCCAGCTATTCTACCACTGCGGCGGCAAACTGAGCAGAAAGGAGAAGCTATGGCAGAAAAGAAGAATGTCCGCATCCGGCTGTTCAAGGACAACAGCCGGTACAAGGGCGATCTGTTCGTGAGCGTCAACGGCGTGAACTACAAGATCCGCCGGGGCGTGGAGGTGGAAGTGCCGCATGAGGTGGCCGAGGTGCTGGAACACAGCCAGCAGCAGGACGAGTACACCGCCGCCCGCATCGCTGCGGCAGAGACTGCGGCCCAGTAAAATAAGACAACGCGGCCCGGCAGAAACGGCGGAGAAGGCCGCTTCTGCCGGGCCTTTTTGGAAAAAGCGAAAGGAGGCTTTTTATGACGGTAGGAGAAGCGATGGAGCGAGCCGAAGAGCTGCGCCCGGGCAGCCGTGTCGCGGCCCGCACCCGGCAGCGCTGGCTGTGCGAGGTGGACGGGATGCTGCGGGAGAAATTTTTCCGGCCCAGCAGCGCCGACAGCCGGGAGGGCGTGGGCGCGGACATTGCGTGGGACAACGGTCTGCGGGATGACGACGTGCTGCTGGTGCCGCCGCCCTTCGACAGCCTGTACCCGCACTATCTGTGCGCCATGACGGACGCCGCGCTGGGCGAGAACGACCGGTACGCCGGTGAGCAGGCTCAGTACAACAGCATCTTAGCCGAACTGGCCGCGTGGCTGCGGCGGAAGAATCTGCCCACCCGGGGCTGCAGCTGGCGTTGGTAAGGAGGGAGAAAGATGATACTTTCGAACCGGAACGGCCTGAAAAACACCCGGAACATGCTGCGGGTGTTCGGCGGGCTGAACGAGACGTACAGCTGCACCGAGGCAGAGTACAGTGCGGGCATCAACTTTTCGGCCCGGAATTTCCCGGCCCTGAGCACCCGTCTGCCCCGGCGGAAGCTGCGGGAGGAAGCAGACCTGAACGGGATGTATCACCTGAACGGCCTGTTGACCGTCTGCGGCAGAGAACTCGTCTACACGCCGGACGACACTGATGAGATGGAAGTGACCCTGAAAGACGCCGTGGAGAACGGCAAGAAAACGCTGGTGGGCATCGGGACGAAGATCCTGATCTTTCCGGACAAGCTGGCTTTCGACACTGCCAGCCGGAAGGTGAGCGCTCTGGGCGCGGTGTGGTCGGGCAAAAACGCCAGCGTAGAGTTTGCACCCTGCGACGCGGAGGGCAAGGTCTACGAGGTGAGTGGCTGCGGCCCTGCTGAGCCCGACAAGCCGACGGACGGCCAGCTTTTCCTGCGGGTGGAAGACCCGGAAAAGCCATGGAGCAGCGAGAGCACGCTGGAAGTATATAGTGAGGCGTCCGGAAACTGGTCGGCGGTGGTGCTGGACTACTGCCGCATCTCGGCAAAGGGGGTGGGGACAGACTTTGCGGCAGAGGACACCGTGACCCTCACCGGATCGGCAGCAGAACAGGCCGGGCAGTGGAACAAGCTGGACGGCGACCGCATCGTCTACGACGCCGGCGCAGATGCTCTGCGCGTCAAGGCCGACCCCGGCGGCGAGTGGTTCTATGGCCGTCTGACCCGCACCGGCGCAGCGGTAAGATGGGTGAGTCTGGACGGCAGCGTCAGCCGGGAGTTCGTCTCGGCAGAGGTGGTGGAGCTGGAACGCCGGGTGCCGGACATGGACTACCTGACCGAGTGCGACAACCGGGTGTGGGGATGCTCCAACAAGGAGAACGTCATCTACGCCTGCAAGCTGGGTGACCCCACCAACTGGTTCTCCTACCGGGGCATTGCCGCCGACAGCTATGCCGTGACCGTGGGCAGCGACGGGGCATTTACCGGCGCGGCTACCTGTATGGGATACGCGCTTTTCTTCAAGGAAAACACCCTTCACAAGCTTTACGGCTCCAAGCCCTCGGATTTCCAGCTCAGCAGCCTGCGCTGCCGGGGAGTGGCAAAGGGCGCTGCCCGGAGCCTCTGCGTCATCAACGAGACGCTTTATTATCTCTCGCCCGACGGCGTGATGGCCTGGGACGGCAGCATCCCCAACAAAGTCTCGACGGCCCTCGACCCGGCCCGGCTGCGGAACGTGAAGTCGGCGCTGGGCGGCGCGCTGGACGGGCGGTATTATCTGCACCTCGTGCGGGGCAGCGGCGAAGCCCAGGCCGTGCGGCTGCTGGTCTACGACACCGAACGGGGGCTCTGGCAGGAGGAAGATGTCTGCTCCTACGAGATGGCCGGAAGCGGCGGGCAGCTCTATCTCTGGGACGGAAAGGCCATCTGGGCCGCAGATGCAGACCGGGAGGAGAACTGGCAGCAGGCGGGCGGCATCGAGGACGGCGTGAGCTTCGAGCTCGTCAGCGGGAACATCGGGCTGGACAGCCCGGAAGAGCTGTATCTCTCCCGGCTGACGCTCCGGCTCGAGGCCGAGGTGAAGAGCCGCATCGAGGTGGCTGTGAGTTACGACAGCGGAGCGTGGGAGACACTGGCCCAGCTGACCGCCGATGGGCGGCGCTGCTTCGATGTTCCGTTTGTGCCGAGGCGGTGCGGGAGCCTGCGGTTCCGGCTGAAGGGCAGAGGTCAGCTCACCCTGCGCAGCCTGACCCGGACGAGCGCCGCCGCGAAGGGCGGCATTCTGGCACAGGAGGTGAACTGAACATGGCAAGTGTCACAGGACTTTCGAAGATCGGACTGCCCCATCTGAGCGAGAACATGGACGCGGAGGATGCCCGCGCCATCCGTAACTACTTATACCAGATGCAGGAGCAATTACAATATGTGCTCTGCAATCTGGACGTGGAAAATATGTCGGAGCCGCTGCGCGCCCGGCTGAACAGCATCCAGTGAGAAAGGAGAATTTATGAGCACCGAGAAAAAGAAAGAACAGCAGCTGCTGGAAGATGTGACTGCCCAGCCTGCAGTCCAGTCCTCCTACAGCACGGCGGGACTGAACAGCCGCAAAGAGGTGGAGAATGCACTGGCAAATGCGGAGTACACCCCCGGTCAGAGCGTCACCAACGCAGCAGCGGATCTGAAAAACTGGCAGCAGAACCGGCCGGGCAAGTATGAGAGCACCTATCAGGGCCGCATCGAAGACCTCATCGGTCAGCTGCTGGAGCGGAACAGCTTCCAGTACAGCTATGCACAGGACCCGCTCTACCGCCAGTATGCCCAGCAGTACACCCAGAACGCCCGCAACGCCAGCGCGGACGCCGCCGCACAGGCTGCGGCCCTCACCGGCGGCTACGGCTCCAGCTATGCGGCCAGTGTGGCCCAGCAGGCGTACCAGCAGCAGATGGGCGCGCTGAACGACGCCCTGCCGTCCCTCTACCGGCTGGCGTTGGACACCTATAACAGTGAGGGCGACGATGTCGTGACCCGAATCGACCAGCTCAACACGCAGGAGAAGAACGCACAGGCGCAGTATAATGCGGAGCTGTCGGACTATTACAGTCAGCTCGACCGGAAGGGCAGCGCCTACAATGCTGCCTACGAGCAGGACTATGGTCGCTATCAGGACTATCTGGGCCGGCTGGACACCCTGTACGGCTACTATTCCAATCAGGAGCAGCAGGCCATCGCCAAGCGCCAGCAGACGTTCAATAATGTGCTGAGCATTCTGGGCGTTATCGGCGACGCGGTGCAGCTGGCCATCACCGGAACCACCGGCATCGGCTCGCTGGTGGGTGCGCTGGCCAACACCGGGTATAATATGTATGCCAAAGACCGCGCCTACGCGGCCGAGCGTGCTGACGCTGCGTGGGACCAGCAGATGCAGGAGACCCAGCGGCAGGACAGCCTTGCCCAGCAGAAGTACAAGAACGAGCAGGCGGAGCGGCAGTATCAGGACACCCTGCGCCAGCAGGAGTTCAACAACAATGTGACCAGCGAAAAGCTGAATATCGCCAAGGGCGAATGGGCGCTCAAGCAGTCCAAGGCAGCCCAGAGCGCCCAGCAGGCTGCGGCAAACGCCGGGGCAAAGAGTGCGGGCAGTTCGGGAGGCTCAGGCAGCAGTGGCCGAGAAGTGCCAACAGGGTTTCAACATCGTCCAGCGGAATCTTGTGTCCGGGAGCTTCGATGCGGGAAATACATTCCCGGGCAAATTTGTAACAGCAGTCGGAATAATTCTCTCCGGCCCATGTCAAAAGACGTCTGGCGGAGTCGCTGAAGGCATCAGCTTGTTCGTCTGAAAAGAAAACAAAAGGAATTCGAGTTTTTTGAGATAAGAACATAACGCACCTCATTTAGAGATGCGTTAAGATTACTTCACATTTTTATCTTTGTAAAGTTTTCTTCACATATCATCTATAGGTTTCATTATTTGTGTGATGATATTTAAGGTCATTTTTCGTTGCTGATTAGGCATTTGATCTATCAGAGAAGCAGCTTCTGTGGCCTCTGGAGTTGGGGTGCCCGAAGATGTGATTTCAGGTTTCCCCTCACCGAGAACTAACCAATAAGGATTTATATCCAAGCACTTAGCCATCTTCAGGGCATTTTCTGCACTGAAGCTCTTAGTTTTGCCAAGCATGATCTGGGAAATAGCTGAACGAGAAAGATTCAGCTTATTGGCCAAATCGATTTGTTTCATGCCGCGCAAATCTAATGCGTACTGGATTCTTTCTGACAACGAACTCATAAGAAAAGTTTACAAAGGTGTCTGAAAAGCATGGTTTACCTGCTCCTTGCGCAAAAAGTGAAGAATGCTTAACATACCGATATGAACAAGAAAACAGCTATCTCTTTATTTGGTTCGGGAGCAGCGCTCGGAAGGGCTCTGGGGATCTCAAGAACAGCCGTTGGCTTCTGGCCAGAGATTTTGACTATCCGTCAACAGGATGAAGTCATTGGTGCTGCTATTCGGCTGAACAAAATCACGCCTGAGCAAGCTAAGGAGTTGATTACGAATGAGAGACAAAGGGACCAACGAGGTGCGAGCGATGCTCACTGACGTCACGATGGCTGTCATTCGCAGAACGATTGACGCTGATCCGGACAAGTCGCAGAACTCGATTATTCGGGATGTGATGGACGCCTGGGCGAAGAAGCGAATCATGAGGGACCTCCGAAAAAGGGATGCCCTCAATTTAAGGATTCGGGATTACGAAAGCTACGGCGTTGATACGGCGTCGTTACGGCAGGAGACGGCAAAGTAGCCGAAGTCTGCCGGAGTTTTCCGAAAAATGCCGGACTTCCGGGCAATGCCGGAAAGTTCCGAAGTATGCCGTATCGATGCCGTGGACTACGGCACCAAGGGGAATAGAAAATGAAACGTGACCGCTACGGTCGCCAGAAGAGGAAAAGAAAAATGACTGAAGAAGAAAGATTCCGGGCGGCCGACAGATTTGAAAAGGAGCTCAGACGGATGGACGCTGATCGGCTCCGAAAGACTGACTGGATGAAGGTCGATTGGGTTGCTGTCCTGCTCCTGGCCATGTCGGCTTTTTGTGCTTTTTATTTTCTCGTTTCTGGCTTTTAAAACAAAAGAAAAATGGATTGGAACAAAGAAATTAAAGATCTGAAGTTCAGGCTTACTTTGTTGGGCCTTGCGGTCTTGCTCCTTTATGTTGTCTTTTTCGGCGTGTTGGCTGAATTGACATGAATTCTTAGCTAGGAATCAAAATGAGAAAAAATAAAAAAATCCTCCGCTGGCTCATGTTCGCAGTCTTGGGCGCTTTCTTGTTCACAACCATTATCCCTCTGGCTGTTTCTTCAGCTCTGCCGGCTTGGCTCATTGGCCTGGTTGTCACGGCCGCAGTCGCCGCAGCCGTTTATCTGATCGCAACAAATCTTTACTAAGGAGAATAAATGTTAAAGAAATCTATTTTTGCCGCAGGAGCAGTAGCCGCTGTCCTAGTTGTGGGCGGAGTCTATGCCGTTGCAAATCTCGAGACCGTTCCTGCCGGTTATGTCGGCGTCAAAGTGAATCTCTACGGATCAGAAAAAGGTGTCCAGAACGAAGAGCTTGGCGTCGGACGCTACCTTCTGACGTGGAATGAACAGTGTTATTTGTTCCCGACCTTTAACCAGCTCCACACCTATTCCGTTCCATTTACGTTTCAAACCTCTGATGCCATGGCCGTCAATGCAAAGATCGGCGTCGAGTATCAGGTAAGACCGTCCATGGCCACCAAAGTCTTCCAGACATATCGAAAAGGTGTCGAAGAGATTACCGAGGTGAACCTCAGACAGAACGTGTCTGATGCCCTGATCAAATATGCGTCCCTGATGGATGTAAATGAGCTCACCGCAAACGGTAAAACCAAACTGTTAGAGCACGTGACGGAAGAACTCAGACATCAGCTTGAAGATGTCGGCATTCATATCATCCGGGTTTCCTGGGCGTCCGATATCGAGTATCCGCCTCAGGTCAGAGAATCCATTAACGCAAAGATCGAAGCAACTCAAAGAGCCATGCTTCGCGAAAATGAAGTTGCTCAATCCAAGGCCGAAGCCGAAAAAGCCCGTGTAGCAGCTCAAGGCGAAGCCGATGCGCAGCTGACTAAAGCGAAAGCTGAAGCCGAATCCATTGCGATCAGGGCAAAAGCCCTGCGCGATAACCCGCAGGTTTTAACGCTGGAAGCGATTAGCCGATGGGACGGAAAACTTCCGACATTTTTGGGCGGAGATTCCCTTCCGCTGCCTCTACTGGATGTCAATAAAGCAGCTTTAACGAAATAAAAGATTTTGCAGTCTCGGGACAGTTGCAACTGTAGAGCTTTCCGCTCTCGCACCTGAGACTGCTCCCACCCTTTGGAGGAAAGAGGAACCATCATGGCGAAATCACTAAGAGAAGTTGAAGAGCAAATGAGCTCTGTCGGAATCGATGTTCCGCCGGGTGTCGATTTGGTTGTCAACGGTTCAAACTGGAAACGGTTTAAGCCTGCAAATTCTCACTTCAAACGCGGCAAAGAGGCCTATTACGGGATTTGGGAAAAATCCCTCGGCTCGGGCCGTAACTATTACTTCGGTGTCTTTGGAATCGGGAGCCAATCCTACAAGATCACGCATGCCCGAAGCGGCTGGACACAGGAAGAATGGCGCGAAATAAAGTCACGCACTGAAACTGACCAAAAGATTGTCGATGAAGCGCTCCAGGAGCGCCGTCGATCCGCAGGCCAAAAGGCTGTCAAAATGCTGCAGGCAGCAAGCTCTTCAGTTTCCATGAGCCACCCGTATGTGGCCAAAAAGCAAATTCTCCCTTATGGCGCCTATCAGCTGCGCAATCAGATCCTTCTCCCGATGTGGAAGGACGGGCGCGTGGTTGGTCTGCAAACAATTTTCCCGGCAGAAACTCAAGACGGCAGCACCGAGATCCAGAAGCGTTTTCTGTCCGGAAGTGATTTAAAAGGCTCCTGCTTAAAACTCGGCGAAGTAGTCCAAACGCCGGAGGCGATCATTTTGACCGAAGGTTGGGCCACAGCCTGCAGCATCATGCAGGCATCCGGCGCACCGATGGTCGTTGTGGCCTTCTCTGCTGGGAATCTTCTCCCGGTGGCCGAAAGCCTCAGGGCCGAATACCCGAACACCAAGATCGTCATTGCTGCAGACAATGATTGTCACTACCACACAGCTCTGAAGCGCGAAATCAGCGACCGCTTCGGCATAGAACTCAATATCGCTGCCTCTAAAGCGTCTGCCCGGGAGCAAATTGTTCCCGGAGGAAAGGTCATGGCTTGGTGGACATCGAAGGATAAGGAGACTTATCTGGAGTATGAGGAATGGTCCGACGGAAGATCTCGCCCCATGCACCGCTCGCTTTGCAATACCGGCGTAGTCAAGGCCAAAATCGCGGCGGCCAAGGTAGGTGCTGCCGTGGTCATTCCCCGCTTTGCCGATGTTTCTCTCGGAGGCACTGACTTTAACGACTTGGCCGTCCAGGAGGGACGCGACGCAGTCTCTCAGCAGTTAGCCTGGAGGCAGGCGGAGCCCTTAAGTAAGGGGTCCGGAGACAAAAAAGTGAATGAGAAGAATTTAGGGGTTATCAGCTCCCTCGGTATACGCTACATTGCCATTGACAGCACGGACACGTGTTGGGATACCGAATATTTGAGAGTGACCAAGATCTCAACCATCCGGCAGTGGTTCGGAGCGAAGACCGTGAACCTTTGGCTGCAGAATGAGTTCGACAACCGCAGAATCATCCAGCCCGAGCAGCTGATTTTTGAGCCGGATCCGAAAAAGATCCCGCTCGGCAGCATCACGATGTTTGCCGGATGGCCGATGAAGCCCAATTACACCCATAAGTGTCAAAGGCTGATTGATCATCTTTTCAAGATCTGCGGAGAAAACGATGATCTCTTCCAGTGGATGGCCGCTTGGCTTGCTTTTCCGCTTCAGCACCCGGGCGCCAAAATGCAGACGGCCTTAGTCGTCTATGGCGAAAGAGAAGGCACCGGAAAGAGTATGTTCTTTAATGCGATTTCCAAGATTTACGGTCAGTACGCCTGCTCGGTTAACCAGAACATGGTACAGAGCGATTTCAACGGATGGGTGTCTAAGAAGCTGTTTGTAGTGTGTGAGGAGGTGGTAACGAATCAGGAAAAGCGAAATTTGAAAGGTGCGCTTAAGAATCTCGTCACCAACCCCACGCATACGATAAACGAAAAAGGGCTTCCTGCGCGATTTGAAGCGAACAAAACGAATTTTGTGTTCCTCTCTAACGAACTGCAGCCGCTGATGTTTGACAGTGCCGACCGCCGTTATCAGGCCATTAAGTTTGAGACGGCCTCACCTCCGGAGTACTTCGAGGCCCTTGCCGACGAAATCGACAACGGCGGGATTGAGTCCTTCTACGCCTATCTGCTCAACTTTGATACGAGTTGGTTCAGCGAGAGCAAAAGGCCTCTGGAGACTCAGGCAAGACTCGACTTAAAGCGTCTGGGGAGTGACTCGGCCATCCGCTTCATTGAGGATTGGACGTCCGGGAATATCAATTTGCCGGTGGGCCCGGCCGTGCTCGGCCACCTCTATGACGCTTACACCATTTGGTGTAAGTCGTCCGGAGAAAGACCCTGCAGTAAAGAGGTGTTCGGCGGCAGGTGCAAGAGCCGCTTAAACGGCGGAAGGCTGAGGGTGCAGCTCTACAGTGAGGAGTCCTCGTCTACCGAGACGCTCAGACCGCTGAAGATGTATCAGAGGCAGGTGTATTGGCCGAAATCAACGGAAGATCCGGAAGTTAATGCTGAATTTTCTCAGCGTGCCCGGGCATTCCAGATTGACGTGGAAACCGCTAAAGAAAGGTTCTATCGTGACTTCAAGTCTCTCCAGTAAACCCTTTTCGTACCTTTTTGTGAGGTCCTGCTGCTGTTTTCGGCCGCAGGGCCTTTTGTTTTCCCTGTTGTTCATACTGTTCACCCTGTTCAGAGGCACAAAATGGACGGTATGAACACTAATTTTTTATTTGGATTCAAAAAGATGGGAGCAGTCTGTTCATATTGTTCACCTAATACACGTCTACCTACATGTGCGCGCGTGGATGGAAATATAAAAAACGGAAAAAAGAAATTTACGGGGTATGGAGATATGAACAGTATGAACAAGTGAACAAATACTTTAAAAACAAATAATTATGAATAAAACCATTGAACAAACTAATGAACAGTCATTGAACAACTTCTTTGACGATATTGGTACAGCTCCCATGACTCGAATCCCTTACGTAAAACGGCTGCTTTTTTGCTGGTGGAAGTGGCGGAATCTTTCCCGGAACAAACTTCCTCCTCAGTTGGACATGAATAACGACCGAGTGGATTCGTCCAGAAAGAACAGCGATTTGATTAACGCTGTCTCCTGCGACTTCACGATGATCCGTCTGGACAGAATCATCAGTGAATTGCATCCGACGCTTAAGGAAGCTGTTTTCGCGCTCTACGGCCACGCAGGGATGAGAGGCGTTATCCATGCAGCTGATGAGTTAGGGATTTCAAAGAGCACGATGATCCGCCGTCTTTGCCGGGCAGACCAGGCAATTGCAATGGAATTGGATGCAATCAGGAATAAGGAAAAAACATGCTAAGTGAAAATCCCTATGACACCTTTTTCTCGAAAATGAGCTATATTTTCATAAAATTTGGCAGTGAGTGGCTCAGAGGCCACGACAGCAAACGCCGATCTTCTTGCGTATCCTCCCTTATCCGTCCTTCTAATCGTTTGATACAGACGATTTTTAAGGCCTTTCCGATGGGACTTTTAATGTCATTTGTATCTCCTTGAGACTATCTTCGGAGAAAACAAATGTGGAAAGAAATTCCGGCTTCGTCCAAAGAAAGGATTAAGGATGCTGCCTTAGTCGTAACAGGTTTAATTATCCTTACAGTTGCTAAGACAGCCGAGATTTGTATCGCTGTTGCAGGTCTGACTTACTTCTGGAAAGAGATGCTTCTTCCGGACATTCATTCCGGGAGCGCTCTTAAATGGTGCCTTATTCCAGCTCTGGTTTTAATTGCGACGATAGTAAGAATCGACAAGAAGAATTTGGACCTGTAAAGGTTTTTCTACGTTCATTGTTATCGAACCAAGGAGATAAACTGTTAGAAAATCCGAAGTCGGGTTTGTTAACGTATAAAATCGCGGCAAGTGGAAGGAAGGAATCATGGTTCTATACACAGCCGGTTATGAAGGCTCAACAATAGAGAAGTTTGTAGGCACAATGCGCAGAGCAGGCGTTGTGCGTGTAATCGACGTTCGTAGGACCCCGCTTTCCCGCAAAAAAGGATTTTCTAAGACTGCATTGAAAGAAGCGCTGACAGCTGAAGGACTCGAGTACGTTCACTTTCGCGAGTTAGGCTGTCCCCAGTACATACGGGATCGGTACAAGGTTGATAAGGATTGGAATTGGTACCAAATCCATTTTTATTTGTATCTGGATGACGTTGCAAAGGAGCTGCAAGAATTGTCCGGACTGATCGAGTCCGGATCATCCTGCCTTCTTTGTTTTGAAGAAAATCCTTTGCTGTGCCACCGCAGTTTGATCGCCACAAGGCTTCGGCTGCTTAACGAAGAGTTATGCATCCGGCACCTCTATCCGCGAAAGTTTGAACCGGCTAGAGGTCAAACGTCATTTGACGCTCGTCAGCCGAGCTTTTTTGCTTTCTAGGAACTGCGCAGACACTGATAATCATGAACTGATAGCGGAATCTATTTTGATTTCCCATGATTAGGTAAAGGTCAAAGTTTTTGAACTGTTCGAAGTATTTTTGCTGGATCTTGGCTTCCCAGCAATCCGGATGCTCCTTTGAACATCTTCTGTACAGCTGGCAGATTTCCCAATCGATAATTTTGGCTTTCTGATCTTTGCCGTTTATCGTGAAGTGGTAGTAGAAGTCATAGGGTATTTTTTGGAGTATTTCCTTGATCTCCTGAAGGTCGCCATGATCGGAAAAGAGATCGAGAGAATTTCCGGCGAGTTTCTCAAGATCTTCCTTGGAGTGTTTACTGTGGTCGGCTTTCTTAATCTCCAGTTTGATTAAGGAGTCAACCTTCATATAAGCAAGTGAGCAAGTTCCGTTCCTTCCGTCTTCTGAGAGTTTTCCGAGATCATAGTATCGGGGGAGCTTGGTTATCCAGGGGATTCTTTGAATCCACTGATTGGCGGGGTCTAACGTGACACCGAGCTTAATGTTTTCAAACTGAATCTTGTGACTTTCTTTTCGGGAATCGTTGTCAGACTGGGCAATCGGAGCTTCAATCCATTGCCATTTTTTGTACCGCTTATCGTCCTTAAGCTGTCTAAATGGGACCGGATAAATCCGAATTGGTTTCCCGTCTTCTGTGATCCCGGCGGTACAGCACGTCTCGATGTATTTGGAGCTCGGGGTCGGATAGGTTTTGGCCATGATAAGAATCTTGGCAGGGTGAAAAGAGAGAAGCTTAGCCATGGTGATAATGAGAGGTTGTTGTTATTCCTCTATCTTAAATTAATGAAGAGAAGAGGAAAATTAAAAATTCTGGAGGAGAGAGTCAATGACGACGAAGCCCTGTGGGCTGCCTTCGAACTGACACGGCTGGAAGGC